>Ga0209452_1000045_pt1 | contig 77450 bp, 66 predicted proteins | sample WorMetimpBELIZE1_FD_187388 | JGI IMG/M metagenome (GOLD analysis project Ga0209452, IMG submission 187388) | Marine gutless worms symbiont microbial communities from Max Planck institute for Marine Microbiology, Germany - Olavius imperfectus... | ecosystem: Host-associated > Annelida > Digestive... | reverse complement strand
GGTTACCCGCCACATCGGATACGCTGGCTGTAGCGGTGAGTGTGCCGTCGTTTAATGCACTTGCATCAATCGGATCGGTAACGTATTCGCCGTTTTGTACAAGCGCCGTGGTTTCAACTTGGTTTGTGCCATCGCTAATAATAACAGTTACAGTTTGGCCGTCTTCAACATCGGTTACTGTACCGCGCACAACCATGGCTGCACTTTCGCCATTACCATTTATAACGCCGTCGGCTGTTTTATCAATACTGGTTGTAATGGCTGCGGTGTTATCAAGTTCTACGCTATCTTGCGCACTTACAGGGTTACCCGCCACATCGGATACGCTGGCTGTAGCGGTGAGTGTGCCGTCGTTTAATGTGCTTGCATCAATCGGATCGGTAACGTATTCGCCGTTTTGTACAAGCGCCGTGGTTTCAACTTGGTTTGTACCATCGCTAATAATAACAGTTACAGTTTGGCCGTCTTCAACATCGGTTACTGTTCCACGTACAACTAAGGCTTCACTTTCGCCATTACCATTTATAACGCCGTCGGCTGTTTTATCAATACTAGTTGTGATTTCTGCTGACTTATCTATTTCAACAGTGTCTCTTGCTGTTGCTTCATTACCAGCGAGATCAGACACCTCAGCGTTGGCAACTATATCACCATCGTTTAAAGAGCTTGCATCAATAGGCGCAGTAACATATTCACCATTTTCAACAATTGCTTGAACTACTACGTCTGGATTTATACCGTCTCTTAGGCTAATTGTTACAACCTGGCCATCTTCAATACCAGTTACTGTACCACGCACTACAACTTCTTGGTTTTCGTTACTGCCATTAATAACCGAATCAGCCGTTTTATCAATACTCGTTGTTATTGCTGCCGTTGTGTCTATTTCAACATTATCTTGTGCACTAATTGGGTTACCGGCTGCATCAGTAACCTCTGCAGTAGCGATCATCGTGCCATCATTTAGGCCAGTTGCGTCTATTGGTTCAGTAACATATTGCCCATTTTGAACTACAGCTTGAGTAATTACAGGAGGATTGATGCCATCGCTCAATGTAACAGTAACTATTTGGCCATCTTCCACATCTTCTACAGTACCGCGTACAACCACACCTGCATTTTCTGCTGAATTGACATTATCTCGAAGACCATCGTCTTGACCGTTAATGACTCCATCATCTGTTTTATCTATTGACGCGGTGATTATTGCGCTATTATCTAATTCAAAACTATCTTCTGCTGTTGCGGTATTGCCTGGCGTATCTAACACACTTGCTACTACCGAAATATCGCCATCATTGAGTGCTGAAATATCCACACCTGAGAGCGCATAACTACCATTTTCAACAATTGCGGTAACAACCACTTCATTGCCTACAGAGTCTGTAAATACGATGGTAACTTCTTGGCCATCTTCTACATCATTTACTAAGCCACTGAGCGAAATGTCGGTATTTTCAGAACTGCCATTTATAATGCCATCTTCGGTTTTATCGATATTAAGAGTTAACGTGCTTTGTGTGTCTTTTGAAAAAGTAACCTCTTGAGTGGCCTCGTTCCCAGCTGCATCAAAAATGCTTATTTGCGCTGAAATTTCGCCATCTGCCAACGATTCAATATCGCCGCTAATTTGCCAATTGCCATCAGCATCAACCTCTGTAGTTACAACTACTTGCTGATTATTACTATCCGTAAAAGTAACGGTAACTAATTGGCCTGGTTCAATATCTGTAACCGAACCACTAAGCTGTACATTACTTTGCTCGGCGCTATTAATAACCCCGTCAATATCTTGTGTTACTAAGGTTGTAGCAACTGAGCTGTCATATTGGGCTTCATCACTAGCGCTTGCTGGGTTTCCTGAAATATCTTGAGCAGTTGCATTTGCGCTAATAGTGCCATCATTTAACGATGAAATATCAACGCCGGTTATTTCATAACTTCCATTAACAACAATTGCCGTTAATGTAATTGGAGGATTAACACCGTCACTCAATACAACAGTAACTGTTTGCCCATCTTCAATACCGGTTACTACACCTCGAACCGTCACATTATTTTGTTCTTCACTGTTTATAACACCATCTTGTGTTGAGTCTATTTCGACGGTGAGCTGTGCGGTTTTATCATGTGAAATTACTTGGGAAGCGGTACTTTCATTACCTAATAAGTCTTGTGCTTGCGCTGTTGCGGTGATCTCCCCATCACTTAACGAAGAAATATCAACTTCTAGTTGGTACTGGCTATTTTCAACAACAGCCTCAACGGTCACTTCATTACCATCAACATCTGTTAGGGTAACTAAAACTGTCTGACCTCCTTCAATACCTTCAACGGTTCCGCTTACCTGCACTATGTTTTCTGAGTTATTAATTACGCCGTCTTCGGTTTCATTTACTTCAATTGTTATTGTTGCAGTTGTATCTTTAGAGAACGACTTTTGCGTTTGAGTATCATTACCTGCAATATCAATAGTACTGACTTGTATAGTGTAATTTCCATCAGGTAAATCAGCAAAAGGTTCAGGGCCAACGCTCCACTGACCATTTGTTACTGTAGCCTCATACGTTGCAACGGGGTTACCTTGCGCATCAAAAATGGTTACTGTTACCAGCTGCCCATCTTGCACATCAACTACTTCACCTTCAAAATCGATAGATTGATTTGTATTTAAGCCATCTTCAAAATCAATAAAAATATCTGCTTGAGTATCTTTTACTTTAGTTTCACTGGCTGCGTCATCTTCGTTACCACCAACAAGCGATACTGTTGCAGTCACTTCACCATCGTTTAATGCAGTTATGTCAATATTAGTAACAGACCATATGCCATCTTGAACTTCAGTAGTGACTATAATTTCATTACCGTCTGAATCGCTTAAAATTATTTGCACCAACGACCCATCAGGTACATTTTCGACGGTGCCAGAAAACTCCAAAGCCACCGCATCGTATTTATTGATAAAGATACCGTCACCACCAAGCTGGCCTACGGTGAAAATAGGATCAGGGGTAAACTCAAGAAAATCCGGATCTTCTTCCTGGCCACCTGCAACAGGTGTGGTTTCGTAACCAGACTCAGGTACAAGCTCTTGACCCTGGCGGGCTATAAGCTGAAAAACTGCTTGAGTATCATTTGCATCGGTTGATGATAAAGAGGTAACACTGCTAGTATTGCTCAAAGGGTCAAAAGTACTGTTTTGACTTAAATCGGATGCAAGTTGTGTAATAATATCCTGAGGTACAGTAATCTGCTCACTCGCTTCAGAAAAAACTAGCTCATCCCCTTCAAGGGTAACATCGCTACTGTTTAGTACAGGTAAGTCGGCAAGCTGTTCTGGTATAGAGTCTACCTTGACCCAATCGCCATTATCCATAACAACCCAAACATCACTTAGTAGTTCGACAATAACAACAGCTTTACTTATATTTTCCAAAGTGAATATCCTAAATAATTAATGAGTATAAATGCGAGATGCCCCTAGAAAGGGGCTGGATAGCTATACGATCTATTTTTTGCAACAAAAAATCAACAAAAAACAATACTTATTATTGACCTTGGTATAAAATCAAAACCAAAACCAATAATTTATTATTAAAATATAGCAAATAAATCAAACTAAACAACTATAAAAATGTAATCGTTACATATACATAACGATCTCGGTTGTGAATTGGATTCAAAAAAATTGGTTTATTTATGATGAAATCTCTAAGTTAGCAATTTTGTTAGTAATAATTTAATATTGATAAAAGTAGTTACTCCTGTGAATTAGTCAAGCAAATGCAAAGTGCGCGTTTTATTCCCTTTCGAAAACAAGATATTGTTGATATGTGTAGTGATGAGTTGGCCAACGGCTCAGAGCAAACGTCGTTTAAACAATTTTGTGATTTATTAGCAAGTCTTATCCATTACGATTATCACGCAACTCTTGAGTCACTTAAAAATAACTACGCACCCTTTGATCCTAATAGTGATACACGCTCTTTAGCACCCGTATCGGAAGATCAAAAAGCGCAGTGCCAACGCGAGTTTGCAAAAGACTTTGCTAAGGTGTTAAACGCCGCAAATTTTGAAGTAATAACCAATCAAGATTTACAAGATGCATTAAACGAAGAGTCACTATTTAAAGTTCGCCTTGAGGTGGAGTTTGACGACTTTGAAGAAGTGGTTTTTTATCGCCGTGGCGAGTCACAACTCACTGAAACCCTAACTAGCTTTTGGGGGCTTCGCAAAAAAAAACTGCACTTTACTAATTACGACCGTGTTGCGGTGTTTATTCGTTTTAAAGATAAAGCCTACTTTGAAGCTAAAAACAAAACGCCTTTAGGATTTGAGCCAAGTTCGACCATCGTTAAACTGTTTCAAAATGTACCCAAAGCAGATCTTGAGATGCTATTCCCTAATAGCGAAGTGCGTATGCGCCCAATTGATAAAGTGATCATTGGCTCATCAGCTTTAATTGGCGGTGCCGTGGTTTTAGTAACAAAGCTTGGCGCATCTATTTTGTTATTAATTGCCCTTTTGGCTTTTTGGGGCGGCTTTAGAAGCGAAGCCGTAGAAATGACCCAGCAACACTTTATTACCTTTGCAATTGGTATGGGAGTATTTGGCAGCTTTATTTTTAAAGAGTGGAGTAAGTTTAAAAACCGTAAAATTAAATTTATGAAAGCGCTCAGCGATAATCTTTACTTTAAAAACCTCGATAATAACGCCGGTGTTTTTCATACCCTTATAGACGCCGCCGAAGAAGAAGATATAAAAGAAGCCCTACTTGCCTATACGTTTTTACTAAAATCTAAAAACGGCCTAAGCGCACAAATACTTGATGAGCAAATAGAGGCGTGGTTTAAAACAAAGTATAAATGCGAACTCGACTTTGAAATTAGCGATGCCCTTGAAAAGTTGGAACATATGCATTTAGTCACTCGCAGTAATGAGGTGTATAACGCAATCAGTTTAGCGCAAGCAAAAACCGTTTTGGATGAGCGCTGGGATAATCTTTTTCAATATAATTAACCTGCTAAGTTTACTTAACAATAAAAAAGCAGCTGTAATGTCAGCTGCTTTTTACGTTATATATTAAACAATCAATTAACTAAGTGGCTTGTTAAACTTTGCATGCACTAATTTATAAAGTGCAGGTAATATTACTAGCGTCAGCAGAGTTGATGAAATAATCCCACCAACCACAACCGTAGCCAAAGGCCTTTGTAGCTCAGCGCCAGTGCCGGTATTGAGCGCCATAGGAATAAACCCTAAACTTGCCACTAAAGCCGTCATTAGTACTGGGCGCAGGCGCGAAAGCGCACCGGTTTGTATCGCGTCTATTAGACTAAGGCCATCGGCTCTTAATTGTTTAATAAACGACAGCATAACCACGCCATTTAAAACTGCTACACCACTTAGCGCGATAAACCCCACACCTGCTGATATTGACAGAGGCATATCCCGTAAAAGTAACGCAAGCACGCCACCACTAAGCGCAAGTGGCACACCGCTAAATATAATTAACGAATCACGCAGTGAATTAAACGCGCTATAAAGCAGTCCAAATATAAGTAACAAAGTAACCGGCACCACCAGCGATAACCGCTTACTTGCCGATTCTAGTTGCTCAAACGTGCCGCCGTACTCAATCCAATATCCACTTGGTAAATTAAGGTCTGAATTTAAAGCCGTTTGCGCATCACTTACAAAACTTGCTAAATCACGTCCTTCTACGTTTGCAGTGACTACAACATTACGCTTACCACTTTCACGGTTTATTTGATTGGGCCCTTTATCAATACTAATACTTGCCACTTCACCAAGCGGTACAAACGCAAGGTCGGGGTTGACACTTTTTGGTACCGCTACAGGCAAACGCGCAAGCTGTGTTACATCGTTTGACCAACGCTCATCTAAACGTACTAATAACGAAAAGCGCTTATCGCCTTCATAAATAAGTCCGGTTTGCACACCACCTACCGCAGCGCTAACACTTTGCTGTATATCGGTTACGGTTAAGCCTAAAAGCGCCATGTGATCGCGAAGCGGCGTTACCGAAAGCGTTGGTAAGCCTTCCATTTGCTCAAGGCGCACATCTGTCGCACCGGTGAGGTTTTGTACCAAGGCTGTGGCTCTTTCACCATATTGTTTTAATGTTGATAAATCATCGCCATAAATGCGCACAGCCACATCGGCGCGTACACCAGCTATTAGCTCGTTGAAGCGCATTTCTATTGGTTGGGTAAACTCATAGTTATTACCAGGCACTTCGTTTACTAAATGACGAATTTGTTTAACCAACTCTTCTTTAGGTAAAGCGGGATTAGGCCATTGCTCACGCGGCTTTAACATTAAGAATGTATCGGCAACGTTAGGTGGCATAGGATCGTTTGCGACATCAGGCGTACCAATTTTTGAAAATACATTGGCCACCTCAAGCTTAGCTAAAATGGCTTGCTCAAGCTCTTTTTGCATTTTTACCGATTGTTCAATACCCGTGCCGGTTATACGCAGCGCATGCATGGCTATATCGCCCTCATCAAGCTGTGGTAAAAACTCAGCGCCCATATTTTTAACTTTAAAGCCAAGTGTAATTACAAGCACCGCCGCAATACTAACCATAACCCATGGTAATTTAAGCGATAAACCAAGTAATGGCTTGTAGCCTTTTTTGATACCGCGCATAACGGTATTTTCGCTCTCATTAATTTTGCCACGAACAAATACAGCTATTGCCGCAGGTACAAAGGTAACGGCAAAAATAAGTGCACCTACTAATGCAGCAACAACAGTAAATGCCATAGGCTGAAACATTTTGCCCTCTACACCACTTAATGCAAACAGCGGTAAATACACCAGCATAATAATTAAAATACCAAATACCGCGGGGCTAAATACTTCTTTAGTGGCAGCGGTTACCACATTTAAGCGCTCGTTTAATGTAAGCAAGCGACCTTGTTTATGCTGAGCCAGCCCCAGTTGCCTTAAACAGTTTTCAACCACGATCACTGCGCCATCAACAATTAAACCAAAATCGATTGCACCTAAGCTCATTAAATTACCTGATACCCTATTACTTACCATACCGGTAATGGCAAATAACATACTAAGTGGAATCACCATGGCGGTAATTAATGCACCCGTTACATTGCCAAGTAGCAGCAATAAAATAACAATAACCAGTACAGCCCCTTCGAACAGGTTGGTTTTTACAGTTTCGATGGTTTTATCAACAAGCGAGGTTCTATCGTAAACAGGCTCAACAACAACACCTACAGGTAAACTCAGCTGTACGTCTTTGAGTTTATCAGCCATCGCTTTTGCCACTATGCGGCTGTTTTCACCAATGAGCATCATAGCGGTACCCAAAACCGTTTCTTCGCCATTATAAGTTGCAGCCCCTGTTCTAAGCTCTTTACCAAAGCGAACATTGGCTACATCTTTTATGCGTACAGGTGCATCATCACGCTTAGCAACCACCGTATTGGCTATATCATTAATAGTTTTTAATTGCCCTGGCGAGCGCACTAAGTACTGGCCATCAAAACGCTCAATAAAGCCTGCACCTTGGTTACTGTTGTTTAATTTAAGTGCAGTAATCACATCGCTGAGCGTGAGTTTATAGGCGAGTAATTTTTCAGGTATGGGCGCTACTTGGTATTGACGTTCAAAGCCCCCTTGGCTATTGATCTCGGTAACGCCTTTCACCTTTAAAAGCTGCGGGCGAATCACCCAGTCTTGCAGGGTCCGTAAGTCTTCTGCGTTAAAGGGCGTGCCGCCCTCTTTTAACGCGCCTTTTTTGGCATGTACAGAGTAAGTAAAAATCTCACCAAGCCCGCTGGCAATTGGCCCTAAGTTTGGTTCAATATTGGCTGGCAAGTCAGAACGAATACTTTGAATGCGCTCTGATATTTGCTGGCGAGCCCAGTAAATATCAGTACCTTCGTTAAAAATAACGGTTACTTGAGAAAGCCCATAACGCGAAATTGAACGGGTGTAATCAAGCTTTGGAATACCCGCCATCGCGGTTTCAATCAAATACGTAATGCGCTGCTCTGCTTCAAGCGGGGTAAACCCTGCTGCTTTAGTGTTTATTTGCACTTGCACATTAGTTATATCGGGTACTGCATCTACGGCTAAGTTTTGTGTGTTGTATACGCCAAAACCTGCAAATAAAAACGTAAGCGCAAGCACCATCCAGCGGCGTTTAACCGCAAACGAAACTATCGAGTTAATCATGCTCTCTCCTAGTGCGAGTGACTTGCGCCGCTTTTTAATATATCGGCCTTAATTACATAACTGTTCTCAGTTACGTATTCACTGTTTGGGGAAAGCCCCTCAAGCACCTCTACCCACTCGCTGTTTTTAGCACCTAGTTTTACAGGGCGTACTTCAAACATATTGCCGCTTTTAATAAACACACTTGGAGCACCGTTAAACTCTTGTATAGCAGTAGCTTTTACTCGCACTGCAGCGTGTAAGTTAGCCGTGCTAATATCACTATTAACATGCATACCGGGGCGCCAATGGCCATCAGGGTTTTTAAGCTCAATACGCGCACGCGCAATATGACCGCCAGTCATCATGGGCGCTATGTAAAACACTTCACCTTGAGCGCTTAAATGGTGGTGTAAGTCGTACACTGTGGCGTTTTGCCCTACAGCCAGTTTTTCTATGTTTTCAGGGAAGGCCGACAGCTCAACCCATACGGTTTCAAGGTTGACTATTTGCAATAAAGCGCTAGTTGCAAGCTCACCACGCTTTAAATATTGCTCACTAATAACGCCTGTCATTGGGCTTTTTATGATGTAATTTTGCAGCGTTTCGCGATTGGTAATGCTTGCAAGCTTATCGCCCTTTTTAACGTGTTGACCAATGCTTACAAAAATATCATTCACTAAACCTGTGTAAGGCGCCATTACTTCAACGCTGCCTTGCGCAGTGGGTGCTATAACACCAAATAAAGTTTCGGTCAGCTCAATACTGCCCGATTTTGCAATATCAGTTTTAATACCAGCGCGTTCAATTGCTGCTTCGCTTAGTGTTGTGCGCCCTTCTTCTTGTTCGTGGTGGTAGTTAATTTTTTGTCCTTTATAGCGTGCCATTACATCAAGCTTAAAAGAATGCGGTTCGTTTACACTGCCGGTACTAACTAAATAGTTGCCCTCAGCTACAAAGTTTATAAGCTCTGGCTTTTCACCTAAGCGCTGCACATGTATGGTGACATCGAGCTGGCTGATATCAATAGCTTTTTCGTTTTCAAAGGCATATATTCTCAGCTCAGTATTATTAGCAAAAGGGGTTAACTTAAGCTCTAAATTAAGCTGGTTATTTTTTAATAAAAAGCCGCCGTGCGGGCCTTTTTCCTGATGTTCGTCTTCATGCCCTTCTTCGTGACCACCCGAATGATGATTAGCTGACGCCATTGCTGTGCTGCTAAATAAAGGCAATGTAAGTAGCTGCGCTGTTACTAACGCGAAAAATATTTTATTCATAATTAATGTGTCTCAATTAAAGATTGACCAGTTAAGCGTTCAAGCGTCAGTAATACTTGGTAAAGCTCGCTATGAGTGTTGATAAGTGCGCGTTTGGAATCAAATAAAGCTTGCTGTGCGTCGAGCAGTTGTAATACTGATATTTGCCCCTGCTGATAGCTTTTTAAACTCTGCTGTATAAGTGTTTGCGCTTGTGGAATAACTTGCTGAGATAACAGCTGAGCCTGTAAATTTTTACCCTGGTAATACGCATAGAGCGTTCGAATTTGTTGGCGCAACTGTATACGTAGCTGCCCTTGCTGCTCGTTAAGTAACGTAAGTTGATGCTGCGCTGCCTCAATATTACCGCCATTAGCATTACTTAATTGCAGTGGCATAGAAAACGAAAATACAAACGAGCTAGAATCTGTTTGCTGGTTATATCGCACACCTCCACCTAGCGTTAAATCGCTCTGTCCATTTGAGCGTTGCAGCGATAAGTTAGCGGTTTGCTGAATATATTGCTGTTGTAACAGTGCAAATTCAGGCGCTGTATTTACCGCATCGAGCAACTCAGCTTCACTTTTAATAGCAGCTAACTGCGACAAATCGCCAGCATAGTAGTCACTCACTTGTACCTCTTGCCAAAGCTCATTAAGTGCTAAGCGGGCACGCTCGAATTCACTTTGTAGCATTGCTGTATTTAGCTCTACTTGGCTTAATGCATAGCGCATGCGGGTTACATCGGCACTTGAGACCGCTCCCGCTTTAGCGCGCTTTTCAATTGCATTAAGTGCCTGCTTAACCGTGTTCTTACGCTCACTATTTAATGCAATTAACGCCTGAAATTTAAGTACTTGGTAATAACGCTCAGCGGTGGTTGCTAAAAGTGCTAAACGGGTATTTTTATACTCAATTGTTTGCGCTTTTATATTTTCAGTCGCGTAATTAATACGGTTTTCACGTTTACCGCCCAACTCAATTAATTGGCTTAAGGCCAGGGTATATTGCGCCCCCGAAAACGCATGGGAGCGATGAGTTCCTAAAAAATTTTCAGCTTCAAAACTCAACTCAGGGTTAGGTGAAAGCATGGCTTGGTTTTTCAGCGCCGATAAAATTTTTTGATGATACGGGTAGCGCTTAAGTTGTAAGTTTTGCTGCTCGGTATTTTTAAGCGCTTGCTTTAGCGTTAATACGTTTTGCGGCTCGCTTTTTGCCAGAGCGCTTAGTGTTGGTAATGCACACAGAAGCGCCACTAGCATAAGTGGTTTTTTGTTCATATAGCATGTCCGTTTTAACAAACAGAGTTGGCTTAATCACTATGCCTATTCTAAAAACAAGCGCAATTAAGCAACCTAAATATGTACTTAACTAGCCCAATAGCGCACAAGCGCAGGCAGTTATTTACAACGTGTTTAAAATTAAAAACTAGCTATAAAAATTGGGTGGCGGAACATCTGGCGGATAATTTAAACCGCTATAGCAAGCGGGCTGAGCTGCTTGGCTTTGCTCAGGGCTTATAGGATGATTTAGCGAACTGTAATAACCACAGTGGCAATGTTGATGGGCATGAATTTCACTAGGTGATTGTGCGTCGTCGTCATTGGTATCGCTATGAGCGTGAATATGCGAGGCATGATCAACTTCTTCTTGTAAATGATACGCAGCAGCATCACAGCTAATAAAGCTGTGTACAAGCACCAAAAGTATCACGACTAAAAAGTAGTTTGAGCGCACCCATTACCTAATTAAATTTAAAGTAGGTTCCTATTTTACAAAGTAGGAACAGCGGCATACTAAACCCGCACGCGTCTTGAGGTCAATAAACAACGCGCAAAACCGTTGATAAAAGTTTACAGGCCTTCGTCTACACAACATTCATTTTGTAAAAAACCAATTACATCGTCTAAGCGCTGGTACATAGCCACGCAATAAAGCGTGCGCCCTTCGCGCCTTTGACTAATTAGCCCAGCGTTAACTAAGCCCGATATATGGTGCGAAAGTGTAGAGCCCGCCATATTGAGCTCCTCTTGTATATTGCCAACACTAATTCCGGTGTGACCTGCTTTAACTACACGCTTATATATAGTTAAACGCGTAGGATGGCCTAATTCTTTGAGTGCCTTTGCAACGTCGATAATTTCCATTACAACCTCGTAATTTCTAAATTATTAGAAATAATAACAATTTGAATCTTTAAATACAGCTTTATTAGCAAGTTACCTTAAAAGTTAAAAAATAATATATTTAAAAACAAGGGTATAAAATTACTTCCATATATCTAGAAATAAAGTATTGACGATATTATTGCTCATCAATATACTTCCATAAAATTCGAAATATAACTTACTTAACGTAAGTTATACCTTGTGTACTTTGGAGTGCGTTATGAATAATGAAATGCTAGTTATGGCAAAAGAGGCGTTAGGCATGTTTGCCTTTTTAGCTACAGAGTTAACTATTTTATTTATTGTTATTAGTTATTTAGTGGGTGTATTACAGCTATTTATAACACCCGAAAAAATTCAATCTATTTTGAGTTCAAAAAATGGTAAAGGTTACGTTGTTGCTGCTTTAATGGGTGCTATAACACCATTTTGTTCGTGCTCTACCATCCCGTTTTTAAAAGGGTTGTTAAGAGCAAAAGCAGGGTTTGGTCCTATGATGGTGTTTTTATTTGGCAGTCCATTACTTAACCCTGTAATCATTGGGCTATTTGTTATTACCTTTGGCTGGCAGGTTGCTTTATTTTACTTTTTAGTGGCTATGGTGGTGTCGGTTGTAGCAGGCTACACCCTTGAAAAACTTGGTTTTGAAAAGTACGTAAAGCCAGAAGCTTACAGTTTTTCTCCTTCAAGCAGCTGTGCAGAGCCAAGCTGTAGTGAACCTAAAAAAGCAGAGGTAAACTGTGCAACCGGTAGCTGTAGCGAGTCAAAAACTGCACAACCTAATCGTTGGGTAAAAGTGTGGCACGCAACATTTAAAGACTTTAAACAAGTGTTTCCGTACTTGATGTTGGGGGTCGCAATAGGCTCATTTATTTATGGCTTTATCCCTACCGAGCTGATTGCTAAATACGCGGGCAACAGTATGTGGTACGCCATACCTATTGCAGCCATTATTGGTATTCCACTTTATATTAGAGCCGAAGCTGTTATTCCGCTAAGTGCGGCATTAGTTAAAAAAGGCATGGCGCTTGGTTCGGTAATGGCATTAATTATTGGCAGTGCAGGCGCAAGCTTAACAGAAGTTATTTTACTAAAGTCTATTTTCAAAAACCAAATGATAGCCGCTTTTTTGTTTGTCATTATTAGCATGGCTATTGGTGCAGGCTTTTTATACCAAGCTATTTTTTAAACGCTCATTTTTCTAAACTCAGTGGGTGACACACCCACTGAATTTTTAAACCGTTTAGAAAAATTAAATATATTAGGATACCCCACATAAGCGGCAATATGGGCAACAGGCCAGCGGGTATTTAAAAGTAAGTTTTTGGCCCGCTTAATACGTAAATAAATAAGCTGCTGCATAGGGCTTTTACCATATTGCGCCTGGCATAACCTGTGTAAATGCGCTGCTGAGTAATGTACTTGTTCGCACATGGCCTCTATTGTCCAATCAAACTGCAGGCGTTCTTCAACCTCTAAGAACAAACTAATTACCCTATTATGCTCTCTTAATTGCGGCTCACTTTGCAGCGTAGTGTTTAAGTAGTGGCTTAAAATAGGCATAACGCCTTCGCGCAAAGTAGCGTTTGCCTCGCTGTATAAAAGCTCCATTGCTAAATGTAATGGCGCTAACTGCTGATTAATTAATACCTTAGCCTGCGCAAAATTTAAATGTTGCCAGCGTTTAGTATTTGCAAGGTTTAGCCAAATTACATCCCATTTATCGGCTGCAATTTTTACCTCAAAACTTTGCCGTGCAGGCAATATAGCTAAGCTATTTTCGGCCAGTGTATATTGGTTATTAGTGGTTTTTAGCGTGCCTTGACCACCCAAAGTATAAAAAAGCGTGTGCTCAAGCGGATTAGTACGTGCAACACAATACTCACCCATTAGATTAGAGCAACCTGCCAACTCTATTTCGAGATTTGGCATTTGCGAGAGTGTACTTAGATCAATAAACCGCTCTGTACACTCTGGGCCAATATCGAGTACATCTACAATGGTGTTACGCATAATTTAAAATGATAGTTTTGGATAAATAAAAGAGAGCTTTAAGCATAACCTCAACGCATTATTTTAGCTATATTTAAGCCACTATAATTGCCACACATGCAATGGGATACTAATGAACTCACTACAGCACATAATTAACCGCCGCGATTGGGAAAACCCTATTTCGGTGCAAGTTAATCAAGTAAAAGCGCACAGCCCACTCAATGGTTTTAAAAGCGTTGACCATGCCCGTACCAACACACAATCACAAAAACAAAGTTTAAACGGCCAATGGGATTTTAAATTATTTGATAAGCCCGAAGCGGTTGATGAATCATTACTCAGTGAAACCCTAAGTAGCGATTGGCAAAGTATTCCAGTGCCTTCTAACTGGCAATTAAATGGCTTTGATAAACCTATTTATTGTAACGTTAAATATCCCTTTGCCGTAAACCCGCCATTTGTACCAAGCGATAACCCTACAGGTTGCTACCGCACTGAGTTTACTGTTACGGCAGATCAATTAGCGCAGCGTAATCATATTATTTTTGAAGGCGTAAACTCGGCGTTTCACCTTTGGTGTAATGGTCAATGGGTGGGCTACTCACAAGATAGCCGCTTACCCAGCGAGTTTGATTTAAGCGCGCTGTTAGTTGCGGGCACCAATCGCATTGCGGTTATGGTTATTCGTTGGAGCGATGGCAGTTACTTAGAAGATCAAGACATGTGGTGGCTAAGCGGTATATTCCGCGATGTTAATTTACTTACCAAACCACAACACCAAATACGCGATGTATTTATAACCCCCGATTTAGACGCCTGCTACCGCGATGCCACTTTGCATGTAAAAACCGCGATAGACGCACCCGCTAACTACCAAGTAGCCGTACAGGTTTTTGATGGTGAACAAGCACTGTGTGAGCCGCAAATCCAAAGCACTAACAATAAACGTGTTGATGAAAAAGGTGGCTGGAGCGATCTTGTATTTCAAACAATTGATATACAAAACCCAAAAAAGTGGACCGCTGAAACCCCTTATTTATACCGCTGTGTTGTAAGTTTGCTTGATGATCAAGGCAACACAGTAGATGCAGAAGCCTATAACATTGGCTTTAGAAAAGTAGAAATAATTAACGGCCAGCTTTGTTTAAATGGCAAACCGCTATTAATTCGCGGGGTTAACCGCCATGAGCACCACCCCGAAAACGGTCACACTGTAAGCACCGCCGACATGATTGAAGATATTAAGCTGATGAAGCAAAATAACTTTAATGCTGTACGTACCGCTCACTACCCTAATCACCCGCGCTTTTACGAGCTGTGTGACGAGCTAGGTTTATACGTAGTGGACGAAGCGAATATAGAGACCCATGGCATGTTCCCTATGGGGCGTTTAGCCAGCGATCCACAGTGGGCTGGCGCATTTATGTCGCGTTATACACAAATGGTTGAGCGCGATAAAAACCACGCCTCAATTATTATTTGGTCATTAGGTAATGAGTGCGGGCACGGTGCCAACCACGATGCTATGTATGGTTGGTCAAAAAACTTTGACCCGTCGCGCCCAGTGCAATACGAAGGTGGCGGCGCAAATACCACCGCAACCGATATTATCTGCCCTATGTATGCCCGTGTAGATACCCATGTTGCCGATGACGCCGTGCCTAAATACTCTATTAAAAAGTGGCTGAGCCTACCGGGTGAAACGCGTCCGCTTATTTTATGTGAGTACGCCCATGCAATGGGTAACAGCCTAGGTAGCTTTGACGATTACTGGCAAGCATTTAGAGAGTACCCACGCTTACAAGGTGGCTTTATTTGGGATTGGGTAGATCAAGGCTTATCTAAAACAGACGAAAACGGTAAACATTACTGGGCTTACGGTGGCGACTTTGGTGATGAGCTAAACGATCGTCAATTTTGTATAAACGGCTTATTATTCCCTGATCGCACACCACACCCTAGCCTGTTTGAAGCTAAATACAGCCAACAACATTTACAATTTACGCTGCGCGAGCAAGCACCACACCAATACACTCTTGATGTATTTAGCGATTATGTATTTAGAGCAACCGATAACGAAAAGCTAATTTGGCAGTTAATAGAAAATGGCCAATGTGTAGAGCAAGGCGAGCAAGTTATTAACATTGCTCCGCAAAGTACGCAAACGCTAACTATTAATACAAAAACGCTGTTTAAAGCTGGTGCGCAATATCATCTTAATTTAGATGTAGCACTGATTAACGACTGCAGTTTTGCTAGTGCCGAGCATGTATTAAACTCCGAGCAATTTAAGCTTATTAATAACCAAAGTTTAAGCCTTGATGCATTTAAGCCCGCTTTGTTAAACAACTCAAAAAACGGCTCACTTACTATTAGCGAAACAGATGCAACGCTAAGTATTAAAGGCGATACCTTTAAACTTGTGTTTAATAGTCAATCAGGCCTTATTGAACAGTGGCTACACAATCAAACCCAAGTTATTAAAAGCCCATTAGTTGATAACTTTTACCGTGCCCCACTCGATAACGATATAGGTGTAAGCGAAGTAGACAATCTAGACCCTAACGCGTGGGAAGCACGCTGGATAAGAGCCGGTATTGGCCAGTGGCAGCGTACGTGTCGCTCATTTGAAGTTGTCCAGTCAAACAAAGATATACGTATTACCTGTGTATTTAGTTATGAATTTAATAACGCAGTCCAGGCAAAAACAACATGGCTATATACCATTAATAATTCAGGTGAGATTACCTTAAATGTTGATGTACAGCTAAACGACACTTTGCCACCCATGCCACGCATAGGGTTAAGCACAACGCTAAATAAACAAAGCGATACACACGTAAATTGGCTTGGTTTGGGGCCATTTGAAAACTACCCAGACCGCAAAGCGGCTGCACGTTTTGGGTATTACAGCGCGCAACATAATGAGCTACATACACCGTATATCTTCCCTACCGATAACGGCGTCCGTAGTGACTGCCAATTCCTTAGCGTTAATAACTTAACCGTAACCGGTGCGTTTTTATTTGCCGCCAGTGAATATTCTCAAAGCATGCTAACGCAAGCAAAGCACACCAATGAGTTGATAGTAGGTGATTGCTTACATATTCATATTGATCATCAACATATGGGGGTGGGCGGCGATGATTCGTGGAGCCCAAGTACCCATAAAGAATATTTACTTGAGCAAACACAGTACAACTACTCTTTAACTTTTTTGGCTAAATAACATAGCACTTAACTCTAACAAAAATAGCGGCTGAATTAGCCGCTATTTTTTTAACACTGAATTGTTATTTATTACTACTGAGACAGCGATTTATTCGCTAACTTTTTAGCAATTGCGTTATCAACCGATAAGCTACCTGCACCTTGTACAGCCAGTGCAGCCGTTGCAACTAACAAAGTAAGTGCGTATTCATAACCGTTATTACTCATAAACAAACCATTGTTAATATGTACACTAAAGATCGCAACTAGCATTGTAAACGCGCTGACCACAGCCGCAGGACGCGTTAGTAAGCCCAGTGCTAATGCAATACCACCAAAAAACTCAGCACTGCCTGCCATCATTGCTAACCAATACCCCGGCTCTAGGCCAATGCTTGCCATCCACTGCCCTGTGCCTTCAAGGCCATAACCACCAAACCATGCAAATAATTTTTGCGCGCCGTGCGCAGCTAAAATTAAGCCAACTGGTACACGTAAAATAAGTGCTGCTGCGCCTGCGTTTGAATTTAATATTTTTTGTAAAAGTTTCATGTGTTTTATCCTGTGTAAATTTTTAAGGTGTTAGTTTTGCTACCCGATGAACACAGTTTACTATCATCATTTAAAAACATTAATATCAATATTGTTGGTTAATTATAAACACTGTGTTTTTAATAAAATGGCAACGTTAAGGAGGGTTAGACAAAATGCACTTAAATATAAAGATGTTGTTTTTAGAGCTTAGTTTTAACAGCTATTACGCTCTAATCTAATAGCTAAATAGTTTGCCTCTGCTAGTATAAAAAAAGTAGTAAAAATTGGATCCGCATATGAGCTGTAAAAGTATTAGAATGATGTTTCATCCTTTAAATAGCAAAGGACGCCTTTTTTATATTCTCATTGCTTTATTTACACTATTTTCTACTTTTGATTCTCATGCTGACGATATATGTAAAATAAAGCACTTAAACACATCGACCCCTGTCGAACTACTTAAAATAAATTCCACTTCTACGCTTAAAGCTAAACGCGGAGTTAATCAATTCCAAGTAAACTGTTTTGTTAAAAATGGTGGCGTACTCAGTTTTTTACGCCCAGGCCTTGATAGCTTTAGTTTGCAGCAAAACAATACAATAAAAACACCACTAAGATCAGGGCAGCTAGCCTACATGATGGAACCTGGCTCATATATAGCCACAATCACTTTAGAGTCAAAACTTAACTACACACCACGGTTTAAATGGCAGGCAACCCATACTTATTTTGAAAAAGCACAACAGCACTCGCTGATTATGGGATCGTTTTATGGACTGTGTATTACGCTAATTTTTTACGTATTAATTATGGGCTCCAGGCTCAACCAAAGTGTTTTTAAGCTCTACAGTATTTATATTTTTTGCATTGGTAGCTTTATTTTACTTCAGGAAGGGCAACTATATTTATTTATACCACAGCATGTATCTGGCGTTATTTTTAACTTATACCTACTAAGTATTGGTTTAACCGTTCTGAGTGCTACATGGTTTATGCTCACGCTATTAGAAACAGCTAAACGCTGGCCTTTAGCAACTAATTTACTCAAAATACTCGCATGCATTGTCATGCTATGCGCAGTACTAAAAATGCTCGTGACTCACTTATTAGTTTGGACAATAGCAGGGCATGTAATGGCGTATTCTTCGTTGTTTATTGTGGCTGTTATTTTTACTTTAGCTGCAATGCAGGCTCGTAAAGGTGTACACGAAGCAACACTTGTATTTGTAGCACTTAGTTTTGTATTAGTAAGTATGATTTTTAGAGTTTTGCTTATCGATCACAGCCCATTTATGCAGCGCTATGGGTTTGTATTAGCATTTGCGATTGAGTCATTTTTATTAGCCGTTGCCGTATCAAGGCGTATTAGCCGAATGCGAATAGCACAAAAACGCGCCGAGACAGAAGCCGACTTTGACCATTTGTGTGGTATTTTAAATCGCAGGGGGTGGGCTAAAAAATCATCGCAACTTATAGGTATGCACGCTAAAAAAGGCGGTGTATTGTGCTTGATGTATATCGATTTAGATGATTTTAAACAAATAAACGACACTTATGGCCATGCCGCAGGAGATGACGCTTTATGCAAAGTAGCCAGCAACTTAAAAGATAATGTACGCAGCAGTGATGCTGTTGGGCGCCTAGGTGGCGATGAATTTGTAGTGCTTGCTCATTTTTATACAAAAGCGCAGGTAAATCCAAAAACTCATCATATAAAAACCGTCTTAAATAGGCTGACTATCAATCACAACAACAACCCTATAGCCATTAAAGCCAGTATGGGTACTACCGTATTTAGTGATCCGCCCCACTCGATTGATGAAATTTTAAAAGCTGGCGACACTGCCATGTACCATGAAAAGTTACAACGTAAAGTAAAACCACTCACATTAGTAGATGGCTAAATTTAAGTGATGCTACTTATTACTATTAAACCGTAACCGGTTGAGCAAACTGTTTACGGTTTACATAGTGACTTGTAATAATGGTAAATAAAGTTGAACAGGCTGCCGCAACTGCATATACCTGCCAAATAACTATATCAAACTTAACTGCAAAAGCAATTACAACAAAAAATACGCAACCACCTAACGAGCCAATAATGCCACCGTTAAGTACTTTATACGCTGAGTACTTTTTCTCACTAGCATGCGCAATACTGCCCATAACCGCCAAAATTACTGGAAAAGTTGAAAGCAACCCACTCCACATAGCACCTATATTTGCCGATAAAAACGTAACCAACACAATAAAACTACTCACCATGAGTATTTTTACCGGTAACTCCCAAGCAGCGGTAAAAGGTTTGGCGTCGGGTGCAAATTGTAACTTGCTAGATGCCAGCGCCAAAACAGCTAAAACGCTAAGTGAAATAACACATGCTAGTGCAATATTAATAGGTAACAACAAGGTAAATGCACTAAAAGTGCACCATAATGTTAATGCAGCAAACAGCGCTTTAACCACCCCATATTTTGCAAGCATGGCAGCATAACAAAAACAAAATAAGCCAATACCACTCATACCATACAGCGATGCCACAGCCGAATTGCTCGCGAATAACTTCCCTTGCTCAAGCGCAATAAAATACGAAATAGGGCCTGACGTAATAGGTAAACCCGGAATAATTCCGCTCACAAAACTGCCAAAGCGTTTTTGAGCATAATGAATTAATAATAAGAGTAATGGCGCAATCGTCAGTTTTAAAAGCAACATAAACAACCATAAAGTATGAGGTTTACTGATTAGTCTACGTTTTAAATCCCTAGCTGTAGAGTGAATAAATATCACTCATACAGTTTAATTTTTTTCACCTATAGGTACAAAAAAGGCCACTATAGAAGTGGCCTACTGTTTAATAAATATTGCTTACGCTTTTTTAAATAAAACCTCTGGGTTTACCATGGTTTTCATTTCAAGCACATTGCCGTTTGGGTCTTCAATAAAAAAGGTTTCTTGTTCAAACTCATCATCAACAAAACGACGATACGGCTTGTCTAAATATTCAAGGCCAGCCTCTTCTATTCGCTGTTTTAAATCGTTAAATTCGCTTTCAGATAAATGAATACCAAAATGAGGGACTGCCACCGCTCCCATATCTACATCGTGACGCACAGTAGGTAAACGCTCTTCGCTTTGGTGTAATGTAAGCTCGTTACCCCAAAAGTCTATGTCTACCCAGCGCCCTTCTTCGCTATTGCCTGTTTTGCAGCCAAGCACATCACAGTAAAACGTTTTAGCTACTTTTAAATCGCCAGCGGGTATAGCCAAATGCAAACAGTTAGACATAAATTACCTTTAATCTTATATTTTTATGTATTAATAACCTTCATTATACATAAAAAATAATTTATGAAACATTAACAACAATGTTTAAGCATAGTTAATCCACCTGAAAACTCCTCATTTATGCTTTGATAGTCCTATTAAAGTTAAAAGGGTTACTTTAAAATACGCGCGCTATGATTAAATTCTTATTTTTAAAGTTCATCACCTTTTTTTTAGGCTTTGTTGCTTGCTTTGCCATGCACACTACGTTTGCATTGCCCTTGGTTATTTCTGCGGCATTAACAGGTCTTATAGGCACATTTATTCCTTTTCCTGCGCATTATAAAAATCACCCGTATGCTGCAATTTATGCTGGCAGCTTTGCCGGTATGTGCTCCACGTCATTAATAACAAGTTATTGGGAAATAGCCATTATTTCTATTATTGGCGCCAGCTTATATACACTTACCCTGAATATGTTTACAGGTTTTGGCGGTAAGCTTGGCAGTATAGCCTTTGCAAGTGTGGCTATTTTTATATTGGCTAAGGGAATGGTTTTATGAATTTACAATACCCGTTCATAGCTCTATTGGGGGCATTTTTAACATTTTATTTAGCTAAGCATAATCGCTTTGACGGCATACGCGCCTCAGCGTCACTTTCTATCATTGCTTATTTACTATTAAGCGCTTTAAACATAAACCCTGATTTATACTCAATTATATTTTTTGGAGGCACGTTTATAGGTATGAGCGCCCCTCATAGGTTTGGTATTTATACCGTGGCCAGCTCATCTATTTTGTTTTCGTTTTTATTTGAATACTTAGTACCAAAACTCGATGGCTATGGCGGTGCGTTAGGAGTCAGTGCATTTTTATCTGTATGTATTTGCCATATGTGTATTTTATTGGGCGCGCCAAGAAGTAAAAAATAATTATTAATTCATCTCAATATTAAAAAACCTCACTCGTTCAAAAAACAGCCACCCACCTTTGATCCCTTATAAAAAATAGCCCGTACTCTATCTAAATGTTAAATAAACATCACACAAAAGGACCAGGTTATGAATAAGCTATTAAAGGTATGTTTTATTACGTTCCCCTTGATACTACTTCAAGGGTGTAGCAATGATGACGATGACAATACACAGGCGCAAGTTGAACCACAAACATCCTCGACCATCGTTGATGTTGCTAAAGGAGATGGCAATTTTGCAACATTAGTTGCAGCCTTAGAAGCGACCGGCTTAGATGAAACGCTTTCTGATACGAATCAAGAATTTACTGTTTTTGCCCCAACAGATGATGCCTTTGCACTCCTCGGTGATGAAACAATAAACAACCTACTAGCAGACACTGATACATTAAGCTCAATCCTAACCTACCATGTGATTTCGGGAGCCGTTGACGCTGAAACCGCAATTGGCCTATCAGGGACAACTGTAGATACAGTGAACGGCGGAAAAGTTGCGCTATCTTTAAATGGTGACAGTTTACTAATAAACACGAGTACAGTAACCACGACAGACATTGAAACAGACAATGGCATCATTCATGTAATCGATGCGGTATTGATGCCTATTAAATCTCCAGAGGCAGCTCCAACGGCAAATATTATAGAAACAGCCAGCCAAGCGGGTGATTTTACGACTTTACTTGCGGCATTAGATGCAGCAAACTTAACATCAGCATTGAGCGATGAGTCTAGCGAGTTTACTGTTTTTGCCCCCACCGATGCAGCATTTGAAGCTATTGGTAGCAAAATGGTAAACACACTTTTAGCAAACCCAGATGTGTTAGCAGATGTGTTAAAACAGCACGTTTTATCAGGGGCGGTAGATTCGGTAACCGCTATGTCACTCAATGGTCAGTCAGCAGAAACGTTATTAGGAAACTCATTACCCATTACCATTAACACCGAAACAGATATGCTTATGTTTGGTGGTGCCAATATTGTGGTTAAGGATATAGCAACCACCAACGGAGTGATTCATGTAATAGACTCGGTCATTGTAGCTGATGTAACACTGCCTGAAAGCTTTGGCACTATTGCCGACGTTGCCAGCGACAATGGTAATTTTGACACATTACTTGCTGCATTAGGTGCAACTGGTTTAGATACGTTAATTGCAGATCCTACCAATACTTTTACGGTATTTGCTCCTACCGATGACGCTTTTGCAGCGCTTGGGCAAGACACCATTGATGCGCTACTTGCAGACACTGATACCCTTCGCAATATTTTACTCTACCATGTCATAGCTGATGCAAGTGTTTTGTCTGACGCTGCAGTAACTATAGCAAACAGCGAAGACAACAAAGTTGAAATGGCAAATGGCGATATGGCAGCCCTTTCATATGTAGATAGCGCATTATTCATCAACGACTCGGCAGTGACCACAGCTAATGTAACAGCTGATAATGGTGTAATTCATGTGCTCAACAAGGTAATTATGCCGCCAACTGAAGTAGGCACACCTACAAAAACAATTGCCACCGTTGCCACTGAAACCGACGCTCTTTCAACATTAGTTACCGCATTACAAGCGGCTGACTTGGTTGATACCTTCAACGACACAACCAAAACATTTACTGTATTTGCACCGACAAATGCCGCTTTTAATAAAATTCCAACCGACACATTAAACGCGCTACTAGCAGATAAAAACGCATTAACAGCAGTTTTAACTCAACACGTATTAGGCGCTCAAGTAGGCAGTACGAATGCATTTGCAGCGAATGGTAAAATGGTCACCACCCTTGCCGAAAATATGCTAAGTGTGAATATTGTCGATTTTACTAACACCACAAACACTGAAACAGACAGTGTTGCATACGATGCCGACAATGCGCGTTTAGTAACAGGCATGGCAGATACCACACCGGGTAAAACAGTTTACGTTTTCGACAACGACTTAGGCGAGTCGATGAGTGTATGCGAAGATACCTGTGCAACAACGTGGCCACCAGTGCTTGGCAACGCTGATTCCATCGAAAACATCCCAGGTTTATCACTTATTGCTCGCTCAGATAACATTATGCAGGTAGCGTACCTAGGCCGTCCACTGTATACCTACTCTGGTGATACTGCCCCTGGTGATGAAAACGGCCAAAGTGTTGGCAATACTTGGTGGCAGGTGAGTTTACCGGCAACTTCATTACAAGTTGCAGGAAGCAATGTAATAACCACCGACATATACACAAGTAATGGCGTAGTCCATTTAATTGATACGGTTATTACTACTGCACAATAATTTCTTTCCTTAGACAAAAAGTTAAGAGTGGATAACCGCTCTTAACTTTTATATTTCACGCTATTATCATTCTTATTTTGCGCGCTAGTTGGGTAACCAAACAAAACTTTTAACTTAGCTTTTAGTCCTTTAGTTACGTAAGTTAGCCTAATTAAGTACCGCCATTGATGAAAAGTAATCGTGATTGGATTATTACTATTTAACTGCCCTACTATGCCATATTTGCAGGGCTGATTTTTATCCTCCTCTACAAAGGTGCCAAACAGCTTATCCCAAATAATAAGGACGCCGGCAAAGTTTTTATCGAGGTAGTCTTGATTTATTGCATGATGAACCCGGTGGTGCGACGGCGTATTAAATACACATTCAAACCAGCCTAATTTACCGACTATTTGTGTATGCACAAAAAATTGATACGCCAAATTAAGGGCCACTACGCTAAATACGGTTAAAGGGTCAAAGCCAAGCAGTATCATAGGCAGCCAAAATACCCACATGCCGGCTACTGGGTACATTATGCTTTGCCTAAATGCCGTAGTGAAATTCATTTTAGTGGAGCTGTGGTGCACCACATGGGCCGCCCACAACCAATGAATATGGTGCGCTGCACGATGAAACCAATAGTACAAAAAATCTTGTAGCAAAAATGCAAAAGCAATACTCACAGCGCTTAAGTTTATATCAAAGAAGCGGTATTCATACAGCCAATAAAAAAATGGCATTAGCAATAATAGGGCAAGCGCGTCTGCACCTTGATGAAGAAGCGCTAATACGGTATTTGCTAGGCTGTCTTTTATATCGTAGTAACGTTTAAATTTCACAAACTCAACGCATACAAACACCAGAAATAGTGGGCTTAGAGCAAGTAAAATAATTTCTGAGTTCATACTTTGCTTGCCATAAAGTAATGCTGCAGTTTAATTAATGCCTGGATTATATCTTTACTAATTAGGTGTTTTAGCAAAGCATTTGGCAGCCACCACGGCGCTTTACAGCGTATACAATAAGTAAGCTCGGTAGTGCTGCTTTTAGCGCCTGCATTAGCAACTAAATAAATATCACCTTGATGGTGTGCCACAGGCTTATCACCGATTATTTGATAGCAAATATGCCCTGGATTAGCCATGACTATGCGCTCATTAAACGTAGCATTTGCCATTTTCACTTGCCTAATGGCGCCTTTACCGCCTTTTAGCTCACCACTATTTTGTGTTTGTATTAGCTCAAACTTGGCATTAAAAAAACGATCTAACTGCTGATGATCCAACAAGGTGGTTATTATTTGCAAAGGTTCTGCATTAAGCGTTTGTTTTATTGATATAAAGATCATTGCTTACAGCGAAGATAATTACTCATGTAACTAGCATATAAAAATTGAACATGGCAAGCTTGCTCATACACGACCATTTTTTAGCTTTAGACGACAAATGCACACACTGGCTGATCATTACTTTTCGAGTATTTTAGATTACTTGCAAACCCAAGATATTGATTCTAATACAGCGCTTGAAGCAATCGGGTTCACTGAATATAGTCACCAGCATACAAAGCAATTTGCACCCCGAATTAGTTTACAAAGTTACAATGCACTGCTTGTGTATGGTCAAAAAGCGCTAAACGATGCGCTGTTTGGTTTTACTTTAGGTATGCACATTCGCCCCGCAGATTACGGTATATTGGGCTATTTAATAGAATCGAGCGATACCCTAAGTAGTGCTATAGAGGCACTGTTAAATTATGACAGCTTAGTGGCAGATATTGGTAAAGCGCAGTTTTTGCAAACTGCAGACAAAGCTGCGGTGCGCTGGCATGCTCATCCGCATTGTAATGAGCATGTTGTATTACGAAACATGACGGCCTGGGTAAGCGTTATTCGCCAGTTAATAAACGCATCGCTTTGCCCAAGCAGTATCAGCTTTATACATAATTGGCCTAAAAGGCACACACAACAGTTAGAGGCGTGGTTTAAGTGCCCCGTTATAAGCGGCGCAGCACACAACCAAATAAATTTTCCGAGCAGTTTTTTAAGGCTTGCCTTTAAAACCGACAACGCCATTGTAAATGCTACATTTAAGCAGCTTTCACAACAGCAGCTATCGCAATTTAAAAGCCAGCGGTGCTTAACAGAAAAAGTTAAACAGTTGCTTATTGCAAAAACAACATTACAAAATTGCCAGCTTATTAGTGTGGCAAGCGCTTTAAACGTCACACCGCGGACACTGCAACGGCATTTAAAAAAGCAACATGTAACTTTTGCGCAATTACTCGAGCAAGAAAGAAAAAACCGCTCCCACACGTTAATTGGCATGCTCCCGCTTAGCGAACTCGCTAACCTGTTAGGCTTTAAAGATCAGAGCTCGTTTAATCGCGCTTTTTTACGATGGCACAATTGCACACCCACACAATTTTTAAAACGTAAATGAACCGTTGTATTATTCACATTAAATAAACATTTAAGGTATACCTTTTAATCAACACTCTTTAAACTAGAGCGCATAATAATTAAAAAATAGGCTAAATTTGTGCGTGTAGTATTAAGTATTTGTGTTTTTATGCTTTATAGCGCCATGTGCAACGCACAGACCATTACCTTTGTAGCTGAAGATCTACCACCTTATCATTTTATAAATCAAAACAATGAACCCGATGGCGCATTAGTCGATTTAGCCAAAGCCACCCTTAAAAACACAAAACTAACCGCCAAGTTTGAAATAATTCCCATGGCGCGAATTTTTAGCTTACTCAAAAGCAATCCAAATGCAGTAGCCCTTTCGTTGTTAAAAACCCCAATAAGAGCAAAACAGTTTACCTGGTTAGGTGAGTCTTACTTTGCTGATGCTTACCTAGTCAGCCTAAAAAGCCACACTGACGAGGTAAGCCACCTCAACCACGCAAAATTTTACCAAGTAGCTACAATACGCGGCTATTCAAGTGCCACATATTTAAAAAATGCGGGCTTTGTAGAAGGTAAAAATCTAGTTCTTGTAAGCTACTATCAACAGCTATGGCAAATGCTTTATAAAAAACGTATCGACTTTGTACTAACCAACACACTTACGCTAAACAATGAATTAAAACAATCAGGCCTAAACCCAGATTTAATAACTAAGCGGATTCATTTAAGCGGCTACCCTTCAAAATTGTATTTTGGCGCTAATATAAATATAGATAAAGACAGCGCGAGCACCATCACTCAAGCACTTAACACCCTAAAAGAAACCGGCGAATACCAAGCTATTTTACAAAAGTGGCAACTGCCCTTACCAAGTACTGCCAACAAGTTGTAATAAATAGGGGTTATAATTTTAGCAACGCAAACACTGCTACTTTGCTATGCGATCTATCACAACCCCTCAGGGTATAAAACTCAGTTACCAAGACGAAGGCGATAAAAAAGCACCCGCAATCATACTTATTATGGGTTTAGGCGCCCAAATGACCGTGTGGCCCGACTCGCTTTACTACACCTTAGTAAAAAAAGGCTTTAGGGTTATACGCTTTGATAACCGCGACACGGGCCTTTCTACCTACTTAGAGCATCACCCTAGCCCGAGTTTATTTAAATCATGGTTAAGTAAACGCCTGCCCATACGTGCGCAAACGCCCTATTTACTTGATGATATGGCAAACGATGTATTAGCGCTTATGGCGGCGCTAAAAATAAAAAAAGCGCATTTTGTTGGTGCTTCTATGGGCGGTATGATTGCTCAACTCATTGCAGCTCAGCATAAAAAAAAGGTGCTCAGTTTAACCACGATAATGTCAAGTTCAAGCTTGCCCCGCCTTAGTGCAAAAAGCATTGGCGTATTTATAAAGCTCGCCAAATTAAAGCCCAAAACTGCCAACCTTGATGAGGCTATAAATTACAATATTAAATTAAATCAACTTATTGGCAGCCCCGCCTACCCGCAATCAGAAGATGCACTGCGGCATCATGCAACCCAAATGGTAACACGCTCACACAATCCAGATGGGTATAAACGTCAACTTGTTGCCATGGCCGCAAGCAAAAACAGGCAACATTTAATTCGTAAAATTAAAACGCCCACATTAGTAATTCATGGCAGCGATGACGTTGTAATCCCCGTCAGTGCTGGTAAAAAAACGGCAAGCCTAATAAAAAAAGCCAAGTTAAGAGTAGTCCCGGGGATGGGCCATAATTTTGCACCAGAGCTAATGCCCCTTATGACAAAGTGGATAGTTAAGCATGTAAAAAAGGCGCAGCGTAAACACCTTAATAAAAAACGCAAAAAACAACAGCAACAAAAAACCACATTGGTATAACCAAAAAACACTTAAAAAATTATACAAACAAAAAAATTGGTAATATTGATATTTAAAATTGGTATGTTAGATTAAAGTTAAGCGACGTTAATATCGTTTATTTTAAAATCATCACACAGAGACAACAATGAAAAATCTAACATCTACTTTTAAACTCACAGCACTGGCTGCTATTACCCCTTTGCTATTTATGGGCTGTGCTAGCACAAACACACTTGTTGATAGTAATGTCGTAGTACCTGCGTCAAAATTTGATTTATCACAATGGAAAATTAACGTACCTGTCGATCTTAATAACGATGGAAAAATAGATACAATTGACGTCGAAGAAATTCAAACTTACGCTCACCCTGATTTTTTCTATCTTGATGATCAAGGCTATATGGTATTTACCTCGCCAAATAAGGCACTTACCAGCGCCAACTCTACTAATACCCGCAGTGAGTTGAGACAAATGATCCGCGGCACAAATACCAAAATAAAAACTAAAAATTCAAAAAATAACTTTGCCTTAGCCGTGCATCCGCTATCGGAGCGTTTTGGCTCGGTAGGCGGAAAAATGGAAGCCACGCTCAAAGTTGATCATGTAGCACTTCGTGCAAACGATCCGAGTAAAAAAGCCGCATATTCTGTGGTGGTTGGGCAAATTCATGCAGGTAAAGATCAAGCCTTAATCGACACAAAACTGGGTTTTGGCTGGGGCAACGAACCGCTTAAAATTTATTACAAAAAATGGCCTGGGCATAAAACCGGATCAGTATTTTGGAACTACGAACGTAACTTACCAAAAAAAGATCCTAACCGTACCGACATTACTTACCCTGTTTGGGGTAACACCTGGGAAAACCCAGACGATCCCGGTGTGGCGGGCATAGCGCTTGGTGAAGACTTTAGCTACACAGTAAACGTGCATAAAAACATGATGTACTTAACCTTTAGCGCCCAAGGAAAAAAAGACGTTAACTACGCTATAAACTTAGGTAATAACGTAGATGCCTATGGCGAAGTAGATGAAAAAGATCACCCTAATGGCTATGCTGCCGATTGGCACTACTTTAAAGCGGGTGCGTATAACCAATGTAGCACCAAAAGCGCTAAAGGTATTTGGTACCCAGGTTGTTTAGGCACGGGCGATTGGGCAACCGACAAACAAAATGGTGATTACGCCCAAGTGAGTTTTAAAAAGCTAGTGCTAAGTCCATCAACTAAGCCATAAGCGTTGCTGTAGTTAAGTAGTTTTTAAGTGATGTAAACAGTGGCGAGGGCAAATTATTAATATCGCACCAACGCCACTGCATACATTTATCAGGCTCGTTTAGTACAGGCTCACCGCCCTCGTAATCGGCTTTTACGTATAAAGTAATGTAGTGTTTATTGTCAGCGCTAAAAATATCATTAGTAAAATCAAGCTTAGTAATTTTACTTACGTTTAACCCCGTTTCTTCTAATACCTCACGTATTGCGCACTGCTCTAAACTTTCGCCAAATTCTAAATGTCCGCCAGGCGTTGCCCATGTATTTGCACCATGCGACCCTATTCGCTCACCTAATAAAATAGTGTTTTGGCGCATTATAATAACCGCAACCCCTACTCTTACTACGTTACTCATATTGTGTTTTCTCTTATTTTAATTGCTCGCCATGCTGAGCCACACGCTTTGTATTGTCAATTTTGTATTTTAAATACCCAAAGTGTTGATTAACTTTTAGCCGACCATAGTCGAATACCTATCGGTTAAAAAAAAGCCTACCTTTTGTAAGGTCTCTCACACACATTTAGTATTAGGAGCCCATTATGTTAGGCCCATATAAACAACAATACGAAAACTTTAAACAAAATCCTGCACAATTTTGGCTTGAGCAAGCAAAGCGCATACCTTGGTATAAAAAGCCCGAAAACGCCTACTCACAAGACACTGACGGCCTTTACCATTGGTTTGATGACGGCCAACTAAATACTTGTTTTTTAGCGCTCGATCAACACATTATTGCAGGCTTTGGCGAGCAAACCGCACTTATTTACGACTCCCCCGTTACCAACACACAACAAACCTATAACTACCTTGAGTTACAGCAAGAAGTTGCTAAATTTGCTGGCGTTATGCAATCACTCGGTATTCAAAAAGGCGATCGCGTGGTCATCTACATGCCTATGATCCCTCAAGCTGTCATAGGCATGCTCGCCTGTGCTCGATTAGGCGCTATACACTCTGTGGTATTTGGTGGTTTTGCCGCCCATGAACTTGCCGTACGTATAGACGACGCTAAACCTAAACTTATCCTCAGTGCTTCATGTGGTGTAGAGGTAGATAGCGTCATAGAATATAAACCACTGATTGATCATGCTATAGATCTTGCCAATCATAAAATAGATCACTGTATTATTTACCAGCGTGAACAAACAGCTGCCACGCTTATCCCCACAAGAGATATTAATTGGGATGAGGCAATGCAAACAGCCATTGCCGTAGACCCCGTACCGGTGAGTGGCAGTGATCCACTTTATATTTTGTATACCTCTGGCACCACAGGTACGCCCAAAGGCGTAGTGCGCGAAAACGGCGGCCATGGCGTTGCGATGAACTACAGTATGGAAACCGTTTATGGCATGAAACCCGGCGAGGTATTCTGGGCAGCCTCAGACATAGGCTGGGTAGTTGGCCATTCATACATAGTGTATGCCCCGCTAATTTATCGCTGTACAACCGTGTTGTTTGAAGGCAAACCAGTGCGCACACCTGATGCCAGTACATTTTGGCGCGTAGTAGAACAATACCAAGTCAATGCATTATTTACAGCACCCACTGCCTTTAGAGCCATCAAAAAAGAAGACCCAGACGCCGAGGGCTTTAAACAATACAACACGAGTAGTTTAAAACGCATATTTTTAGCAGGCGAGCGACTCGACCCACCAACGTACAATTGGCTAAAAGAAAAAACTAACTTGCCAATACTCGATCATTGGTGGCAAACAGAAACCGGCTGGGCCATAGCCTGCAACCCCGTAGGCATAGAAGAATTAGCAACAAAACCTGGCAGCTCTACCGTGCCAACCCCAGGGTTTGATGTGCAAATATTGAATATGCAAGGCGAGCAATGCGCACCAAACGAGCAAGGCGTAGTAGCTATAAAATTGCCGCTACCGCCTGGCTGCTTACCCACCATTTGGCAAAATACAGCGCGCTTTAAAGCCGGTTACTTATCCGAATATCCAGGCTATTACTTATCAGGTGATGGTGGCTATATAGATGACGATGGCTATCTTTTTATTATGGGCCGCACCGATGATGTAATAAACGTAGCGGGTCATCGGCTTTCAACCGGCGAAATGGAAGAAATAGTCGCCTCGCACCCCGCCGTTGCTGAGTGTGCCGTGTTTGGCGTTACTGATAGTCTAAAAGGCCAACTACCGATGGCCATGATTGTACTTAAAAACGACTTTACCGGCTCCCCTACCGATGTAGAGCAAGCGCTTGTGCAAACAGTACGCAACCAAATAGGCGCTATAGCCTGCCTTAAAACAATAGTCAGCGTAGAGCGATTACCAAAAACACGTTCAGGTAAAATACTACGTAAAAATTTGCGCCAATTAGTCGATGGCGATGAACTACAAATACCATCCACCATAGACGATGCCGGTATTTTTGACGAAATAAATCAACAGCTCACCCTGCGTTAAATCCAACCTAAAAAAGCCATTTTATATTTATATATCAAATGGCTTTTACTTTTGCTGAAATTTATTCCTTACTCAATACTAAGAACATTAAACAAAGTAGTATGAAGGTGCATAGGGTACTTGAAAACACGTGCATACGTATTCACATTGAATTAACAACGCAAGCTTGTGATAGTGCACTTTTTGTATGCTAAGGCGCCAAAATGAAATTAGTTGCTTTACTGTTTAGCTTATCAATATTTGTAGTGCATACCAGCTATGCAAACACCGCCAATGTGCAAGTAAGCAAAGGCCACATTGAGGTAATCGACAATATAAAATCACAGTTTGTAAAAAACCGCTTTTTAAATGTTTGGCTACCGCCAGGTTACAACAAACACACCACTTACGACGTGCTCTACATGCACGATGGCCGCATGCTGTTTGACGCCAATAGCACATGGAACAAGCAAGAGTGGCGCGTAGATGAAGTAGCCGGCTCATTAATAGAGCAAGGCAAAATACGCCCCTTTATTGTGGTAGGCATTCCAAACGCCGTAGAAAACCGCCACAGCGAATACTACCCACAACAACCGTTTGAGGCCTTAAGCAAGCAAAAGCAAAACGCCCTATACCAGTTAGAAAAATACCCAGGCCACAAATTATTTGCCTCTAACGTCTACTCAGACAACTACTCACGCTTTTTAGTTAAAGAAGTTATTCCGTTTATTGAGTCTAACTACAACGTAAACAAAGGCGCGCAGCACCGCTATATTGGTGGCTCTAGCATGGGTGGGCTTATATCGTGGTATACACTACTTAATTACCCTAACGAATTTGCCGGCGCTATTTGTATGTCGACCCACTGGCCAGGTATTTTTAGCCACGACGACGAAGTATTTGCCCAGTTTAAGCACTACATTGCCAACAACATCGCAAATCTAAGTAACCAAAAAGTATACTTTGATTACGGCGACAGCACCTTAGATGCTATGTACCCTAAGTTACAAGCACAAATTGATGATTTATTTATGGAGCACAAGTATCCGGCAAAACTTTGGCAAAGTCAGTACTTTCCGGGTGAAGATCACACCGAAAATGCATGGGCAAAGCGCCTACACATTCCCCTTGAGTTTATGTTTAGAAAAACCAAGCAAGCTGCGGCCGAATAATCATTTACAAGTATTATCCTATCAGTAATCACAAAAAAGCGGCTTAACCTTCATTGCGTTAAGCCGCTTTTTTAATACACTTTTAAACCGTTTTAAAACGTAGGTCTGAAGCGCAGCACCGTTCGACAACTAACAAACATCACAATCATCTGAGTTATCAGGTGTTTTTTCAACTGCCTGGTAGAAGTCAATTGGAGAACCTACATAGCCCTGCGATCTAGCATACAATTGGAGACAGAGCGAATGAGGAGTGACATCTGCTCTTAAATTATTTGGTTCAAAGCCTGAGTTTATAAGTTCAAGTCCACGTAAATGATCTAACTCCCTATCTAATTGATGAATATCTTCAATACCAGAAACTTGAAGGAGCTCTTCAGCTTCCATATGGAACCAGTTGCTACAAATGAAGCCTCCACCACCTTTATACGTTGTTGTATTCTCGCAAATATGGGAGACAATTCTTGCTTGATTACTAGTTAATTGAGCTAGCAAGTTAATCAAGATTATATTACTCTCATCTTTCCCATCCGATGTACATGAAGAAGCCAATAGACCTGCCCAAAGGCTTTGCATAAAGTCATCTTCAGCCCACGAACCATACTCTATAGTGGAATAAATAATTCTCGGATGTGCAGATACAACTGTTCCACTAGCTTCTTTTTCTAAAATATTCTTAGCCTTATCAGTAATTTTCACTGCATTCTCTGCTCTCCATGAGCTAACTTTATCTTTTAATAGCAATCCGAATTCTTCAGCAGCAGGTAAACAAATTCGACTTAAAAAAGCAGAGGCACCATCTACAGTTCCTTTTGTTACGGTATTTACAGAATCAGCTATGGGCTTTACACCCAATACATCTAAACTTTTGTTATCTTCACTCATATACTCTCCCTTAAACCATAGAAATTTAACCACTTGCGAACCGCGAATAATTAAAATTCAGAAACCCAGTAGTCCCTTTATTTATACAGTTTTATCAAATTACTTAACTCTTTACTATCACTAGTTTTAAACTTCACACCTACCACAAAAAACCGCGATAACACTTTATAAAAAAACTTTAGCGCGGTTATCAATACTTTAAACCTAATTAACCAAATAACTAACTAAAATCGACCGCCACTTCATAGCGCCCTGGCTTGTCGTTTACATCGTAAACCCAGCCGTGGCGTTTAATTATTTTTTCGCTTAATTGCAAGCCTAGTCCGTACCCTATGCTGGCGTGTTTTGCTGAAGACGAGATCCCTTTAGGGACATCGTCCTGCTTATTACAATTAACAATAGTGACTTTACTGCCTTGCTGCGTAATGTGTACTTGGCCAAATTGGGTATGTTGGTAGGCATTACGAATTAAATTAGTCAGTACAATGTGGCACGCAGTAGCATCGGTTGTAATAACGCTCTCTTGCTGGGTGCTTAAAACCACCTCAACGTGCTTCGCATTAAGCAGGTAATTAAGCTCACTACTTAGGGTCGTTATTTTATCACTCAGGTTTACAGGTTCTGGACTACTTTGCTGATCTTCGTTGCGGCTTAGCCATAATAACGTATCGGTTAAATCGCTCATGGTTAAACCGGCACGCTCTATACGCTCAAGTGTAAGCTGTTGTTTATCACTTAACGGGGCTTTTTCGCTCAGCCGATTGAGTAGCTCAACGTTACTGCGAATAACCGATATTGGCGTACGCAGCTCGTGGCTGGCATAGCTTAAAAAGCGCTGCTCACGCTCTACGCTTTCATTCGCCGAAAGTAAGCTGCTGCGTATTAATGTGGCTAAAGTATTTAGTTCGTTATAGGTAAAATCAGGCGGTGTTTGCTGCAGATTAGTTTGGTTTAACGATTTAGCCCAACCCCTTAACGACTCCACTGGCTTGGCTATTTTTTTCATTACCATAAACAAAAAAAACGCAAATAACACAATGGCAGCAATGCCTGTAATGGCAATCCATAGCATGCGTTGTTCGGACTCTATATTAGCGAGTAATTGGGGTTTGTCTTTTTCGAGCATAATGCGCGATATATAACGCGGCTCGCCTTCGGGGTTTGGATAATACACCACAAAAAATAAATTTTCCGGCATAGAAAACATCGACGACTGATCTTTTCTTTTATGTAAAAGCCCCACCTCTGTTGGTTTTTTAAAACGCTGCTGAATTGACTCAGGCATATCTTCCCAGCGGCTCGCTACATTAAAACCAACAACCTCTTTGCGCTCTCCTGCTTTTACATCAATAGTTTGCGAAAGGTTTAGCATTACCCCGTTTAAGCCTTTATCTAGACCATCAATAAAGTAATTGACACTTAAAAACGAAAAGCCAGTGGCCATAGCAGAGCTAAGCACTACCATACTGGCAAAAAAGTAGAGCCTTAGACTCGGCCTTATTTTCATTGTGGCTGCCCTTCATCCGCTGTTATTGCAAAGCCCACACTGGGAATGGTTTGAATAGTTACCTTTTGCGTGGTTGCCTCTAGTTGCTTACGTAAATGATGCACATGCACTTTTAAACTGTTGCTATCGGGCTGCTCTTCACCCCATATAGCTTGTATAATGCTACTGCGCGTAACAGGCTGCGGCGCATGGCGTACTAGGGTTTCTAGCAATTTAAATGCAATGGGCGATAACTTTAATGTTTGCCCCTCTACATCGGCACTGCGTTTTGCTAAATCTAAATTTAAGTTAGCTAAAGTAAGGCGTTTTGCCTCACCACTTTTGCGCTTTGCCAGCACTTGTACCCGCGCTACTAGCTCTTTCATGGCAAAGGGTTTTACTAAATAGTCGTCGCTACCGGCGGCAAAGCCCTCAAGTTTATTATCGAGGCTATCGCGTGCGGTCAACATTAATACCGGAATATCTTTACCTTGTTCTCGCAATGTTTTGCACATTGTTAAGCCGTCCATTTTGGGCATGTTTACATCTAAAATAATCATTTGATAATCATTAATTTGCAGTAAATTTAAGCCCAAAACGCCATTACTTGCATGGTCACACTCAATGTCTTCTATATCGAGGTAATCAACAATTGTTGTTGCCAGGTCTATATCGTCTTCAACCAGTAGTACGTTTATCATTAAGAGGTTACTCCTTGAGTGCGTTTTCCACTTAAAAAGTCTACCACATTGGCAATTAAGCGCTTAATCTCAACTTGAATCATTAGTAAGGCCGGAATAAGTATTAACGTAATAACCGTAGCAAACAAAATACCATAGCCAAGTGATGCCGCAGCAGGGATTAAAAACTGTGCCTGCATTGAGGTCTCACCTAATAGCGGCACTAAGCCCGCATACGTTGTAATTGAGGTAAGCATTACTGCACGCAAACGGCTTGTACACGACTCTACAATGGCATCGTGCGTGTTCATATCCTCGTCATTTACAAGCTCGTTAAAGCGCGAAACCAGTAATAAGCTGTCGTTTACTACCACTCCGCTTAGCGCCAAAATACCATTTAACGAGAGTATGCTTATGGTTAAGTCGTTCCACCAATGACCTAAAATAGCCCCCACAATACCAAACGGAATTGCCACCATAATCAACATAGGTTGAATGTAAGATTTAAGCGGAATGGCCAGCAATACGTAAATAACCAATAACGCGGCTATAAACATAGTGCCCATTGAGCCTGTAGTTTCATCTTGCTCTTCGGCTTCACCAGCAAAGTGAATACTTAAGTTAGGAAACTGCTTTGTAAGCTCAGGTACTAAATTGCGACTTAAATTATCAACCAGTTCATTAGAAGCCACTACGTTTTTATCAACTTGCGCACTTAAGTAAATTGCACGTAGGCCATCAATGCGGGTTATTTCATCTTGTTGATATTCGCTGCTTATATTTGCTACGTTAACCAAAGGCACTACGGTGCCATCGGGTAACCTAATACGCGACTGCATTATATCAGCCGGTGTTTTACGGGCATTTTCAGGGTAGCGTACACGTACATTTACTTCGTCTTTATCTCGTTGGTAGCGCTGTACAATTGCACCACCGAAAGCTTGTAAAACTTGCTCTGATAGGCTCGCCGTATCCATACCTAAAGCACGCCCCTGTGCGCTTAAGGTAAATTTAAGCTGTGGCTGACCTGGGTTTAAGTTGTCGTCTATACCATTAACGCCAGCGGTGTTTTGCAAGCGCTCTTTAAATAATGCGCCTGCGGCTATAACGGTTTCGTCATCCCATGCTTTTAGCTCTACTTTAAAGTTATCTACCATTTTACGTGTAGCCAATATTTGTAGCTTTTTAGTGCCCTCAGGCATGCCTGCAAGGCGTTGCCACTCTTGTGCAAATTCGCTTGCAGTAAAGGCGCCTTCGTTCAGTAATTCAACCGTAACGGTACCACTGGTATCGCTGCTGCTAACCAATTGTAAGCTGGTTATTTCGCTCTCTTGCGAGTCGTACTGCTTCATTAAATTTTGCTGAGCTTGAAGTGCACTTTGCTCAAGGGCCAACAAGTTTTTATTAGTTTGCCCATACGCTGCATCGTTTTGCATCACCAGCTCAGCATTCACGGTATCACCGATAATACTTGGGAAAAAACCAACCTTTACTGCTCCGGTCATAGGCATGCCAACAACCAATATAAAAAAGGCTATAAATGCGGCAACTACGGCATATCTAAAGCGTAGCGAGTATTCAATAACGCGGCGATACACATTAGCGCTAAACCAATTTAGACCGCTGTCGGCACCGTGCTGTACTTTTGACCACAAGCCGCTTATGCCCGATTTTAGCTGGCGTTTAGTGCTTATGTGAGCTAAATGCGATGGTAAAATAAGTTTTGATTCAACAACCGAAAGCAGTAAACAAATCGTCACTACGGTTGCAAACTGGGCGTAAATTTTACCTAGGTTGCCTGATACATTTGAAAGCGCCACAAATGCAGCCACCGTGGTCAATACACCAAATATGGTAGGTACAGCCACCTTCATGGTGCCTAAAATCGTGTTATTTAGGGTATCACCATGTTTTTTGCGGGTCGTGTAAATGCTCTCACCGACCACCACGGCATCGTCAACGACAATACCCAGTGCCATAATAAAACCAAAGGTGGTCATTTCGTTTATGGTCAGCGCGGTGTAGCTGTCGGTCATAAAATACAGTGTGCCAAAAAATACAAATGGCAAGCCACCCGCAACCCACAAAGCTACGCGTACATTTAAAAATATCGCTAAAATTACAAACACCATGATAATACCGGTCACGGCATTTTTAGTAAGTAGCGATAGGCGCTCGGTGATCATGGTGCTTTTATCTTGCCAGCTCTCCAGCTCTACATTTTGAGGTAACAAGCCGCGCTCGTGCCAAGAGTCAATTACGCTGTGTGCTTGCTCAACAATCGTGGTTATATCGCTGTTTTCATCCATTAAAATTTCAATGCCAACCGCATTTTTTTGATTATATCGGCTTAATGAGTTGGTATCTTCAGCGAACGAGTCGGTAACAGTTGCTACATCACCTAATTTAATTTGTGTGCCTGTTTGCGTTGTTAGTAACACAATATTTGCAAAGTCGCGCTGCCAATAAGCTTGGTCGGCCGCCTTTAAACGAATAACCTTATTGCTATCGCGTAAGCTAGTCGAAAGCGGGCTTGATGACTCGTTGTTAATCACCTCACTTATATCGCTAATGGTTAAGCCGTAGGCTTGTAATTTACCTTCGTCGATTTCTATCGACATCATAGGGGCAAGCACGCCTGATTGCTCTACATCGCTAATGCCTGATTTAGCTAATAAATCAGCTTTTAATTGCTCACCAAGGCTTTGCAATGTATGGCGATCGGCATCACCAAATAATTGTATAGATAATGCGTGATCTTGCCTGCGGGCTTTGTCGATCACCGGCTCTTCGGCATCTGCCGGAAAGTTGTTTATAGCATCGACTTGGTTTTTAACGTCGGTGAGTAGCTCATCAAGCGAGTAGTCGGTTTTTTTCTCTATGCTCACATGGCTGCCGCTGGCATCTGATGTAGAGGTAATACGCTTAATACCCGGTACGGTTTCAAGGGCTTCTTCTATTTTCAGCGCAATGCCTTCCTCTGCTTGCAGGGCGTCACCACTGTCGTAAACCACCGATACAGAAATAGTATCCGGCTCAAGACTTGGAAACGCCTCTTTACGCAAGGTAGAGAGGGACATTATCCCCATTACTATTACACTAATGAGTAATAAATTGGCGGCCACTGAGTTATTTGCAAACCAGCTAATAATGCCGTGCAAAGGGTTAGTATTATTAGGTAATTGCGGTGCTTGATGCGGGCTCATTATGGCATCTCCTCAACAACGGGGTTTACTAACATTTCGTTTAGGTAGCTCACTAACGGGCGTGCAACAACGCGTAAATTGGTATGCCCTTCAATAGGTGAGATATAAACGTAATCACCGCGCTCAAATAGTTTTTGTGCTTTAACACTTACTAACGTATTTTGCTCATTTACGTACCAAATTAAGCCACCTTGCGATACGGCTGATGCAGGCAATTTAATTACGTTATTAAGTGTTTTACCCGCAATTTGCACCGCTAAAAAAGTACCTGGTAATAACGGTGTTACTTGCTCAAAAGGTTTGTCTAGCGCAACCACTACACTGCGCTGACGCGAGCTGTCATCAAGGTGTTGCTCAAAGCGAGCTATATAACCTTGCCACTGATTTTGTGTTGTTACATCACTTAAAATAACCTCACCCGACTTATCGCTTGCTAAGTTTTGCCACTGGCTTAACGAAAGCGGCACACTAATTTCTACTTTGTCGGTGCTATTTAATGTAGCCAGTGTATCGCCAATGCTTACATATGTACCTAGATCTATATCGCGCGATAAAATAACAGCATCAAACGGCGCACTTATATGGGTGTTTTTTTCATCACGCTGTGCGGTTTGTAATGCGTATTGCGCATTATCGGCCGTTGCTTGAGCGGCTTCTAGCTGAAGCGTTCTAAATACTAAGGGTGAGCTAGGCGCTTGGGTAACGCCCGAGCGTTGCCATTCACGTTTGGCTTGGTTTCCTAAGTCTTGCTCCTCTTGTAGTGCAAGCTTGGCATCTGCCAATGTGGCTTTAGCGCTCGCGACTGTTTGTAAGTATTCGGTGTTATCTATTTGTGCAAGCACTTGGCCTTTTTTAACGACATTACCTGTGGCAAATTGCTCACTCATACCCGTTATTTCGCCCTTAACTTGCGCTTTTAAGCTAAGTGCCCAATGTGCTTTAGCCTCACCGTGGCCGCTAACATAGGCTTGGTATGTACTTGGCACAGCATTTATAACAGATACATTGGGTGCCACAGATTTAGCCGGCTCTGGCTTTGGACCATTTGCTTGCTGCGCCATTTTTTGGCCGTTATATGAAATAGCAAGCCCTATGCAAACAATGGCAACGATAGTTACAACAACAGGTACTGGCGAAATTTTCATGACGATACTCCAAGGCCCAAAGCAAGGCCTAAATCTATACGGTTAGTTAAAAGGGTGTAATTTATTTGGCTAAGCTGAGCTTGTAGGTCGTACACCTGCTGTTGCACAGTGAGTAGGTCTAAAATATCAACCAAACCTTGCTGGTATTTGCTTTGGTAGTTACTATAGCTACGCTTAGCACTGGCAAGTGCGTTACTGATTTGAAGCTGCTGCTGTGTTAATGATTGCTCTTGCCCTAGTGCGTTTTCTACTTCGTTTACAGCGCTTAATAAGGTGTCTTGGTATTCCCAAAACGCTTGTTCGGCATTTAGTTTTGCAATATCAACTTGTGCACGCAATGCGCCACCTTGAAACAACGGCGCACTTAAACTGCCTAGTAAGTTCCATACTGGGCTGGTTAATAACGCTTTGCTGGGTGTGGTTGCTAAATCACTAAGTGATGCCGAAAGCGTAATGCTAGGGAGTAAATCTTTATAAGCTACATCCACTAAATAACGCTTAGATTGAATATTATAATAAGCACTTTGTAAGTCGGGGCGACGCGCTAAATCTTGCTCTGGTAATACACTTAGCGGCTCCATAACCTCAGGTAAAACAGCGCTAGATGGTAAGTTTTCAAGTTTATCAACGCCCACTAATAATACTAAAGCGCGTTTTGCTTGCGCTATTTGCTCTTGGTAATCGGCAATAGTGGCTCTAGTTGAGGCGGTATTTGTACGCGCGGTATCAAGGGCTTCTAAATCACCTAAACCGTATTGGTAACGCTCAACAATACTTTGCTCGTTATTTTCTAAAACCGTTAAACGCTGCTGCTCTATGTTGAGTAAATCTTGCTGCAAAATAATATTTAAATACGTGCGTATCACGCTGGCTACTAAGGTGTCTTTAGCGCTTTGGTAAGTGGCCTGATTACTAGCTATGGTCATGTCTTGCGCGGCAACGTTATCAGCAATTTTTTGCCATACGTCGACCTCCCAGCTAACCCCTAGTGATGAGCTGTACTGTGTGCCAGTTGTTTCGTTGCGCTGAGCGTCAAAGTCGGCATTGATGCTAAACCATTGGCTTGCTGCGGTTACATCACGCTGTGCATAAGCAAGTTTTAGCGCCACATGCACTTGATTAAACGACGGGTTATTTGCAATGGCTTGCTCAATAAGGGAATCAAGCCCCGCTATATTCACTAAATCGGTAATATAACTTACCTTGGTTGCATCTTCTTGAGTGTATTGCCAATTTGTATGCTGCTTTAGGGACTGCTCGGTGCTATTACCTGTATAACTTGGCTGGCTACTACACGCAGCAAGCGTGCAGCCAAGTGCAAGCAATAAAACTGTTGAACGCTTTTTAAAATAAACCATTTAACTGTGCCTAATTTACATCATTACACATAGTGTATTAAGGCAAGGGTTAAGAGTGGGTTAAAAGGAGTTAACTACTTTAGATAAATTAATATTTGCCACGTTCTGCCAATTTACGTAGGCTTTGGCAAAAATCCTTATACACATCTCACATGCTAAAATTAATTTTTACTCTTTTTTTAATACTTCCTACTTTATTACAGGCTAAAGTCACCTTAAACGATAAAACGCTTATTTATAGTGGCCAAATCAACCAACAAAATAACAATACGGCAGCTGAGTTGTTAAAAAACAACCCCACTATTCATACTTTTACTATTACCAGCGGTGGCGGAAATATTGATTTAGGGATGGATTTAGCTGAGCTAATTTTGGCGCATAAATTAACCGTAAATATAAAGCAGTTTTGTTTTTCGTCGTGTGCTAATTATGTATTACTTGCTGGGCACCCAACTATAATAGAGCCCGGTGCAATTATTGGATGGCATGGTGATGCAGCTTCAGCAAAGTGGTTAGATAGTGATATTGATGCCATGGTAAAGCAATTAAAAGAGCCTCAAAAAAGCCAAAAATGGAAAGAATTACGTGCTCATTACGATGAGGTCATTAATAAAGCAAGCCTGCGCGAAAAAGCTCTCTACAACAAATTAAACGTAAATCACGACTTACTCACTGTTGGGTTAAAACCCAATTTACGCAGTGCTGCCATAAAGCAACGTGCTCGTGGTTGGACGTACTCACCTAAAGTGCTTAACTATTTTGGAATTAGCAATATTAGCTATAATAATTGGCAACCTCGTTCAGTTAAAAATTTTCCGCTTCTTATTATTAGCGACTTAAACTAATAACTATTCCTCTCTTACTAACCTCCTTTTTTACTTATAATAAAGCCCTGTTAATAACAGGGTTTTGCTTTTTAGGAACATTTTAAACCACCAGCTAATATTACCTATTTATAATACAAATGGAGATTAAACTTTTAAATGTAATTGATATACGTTATCATTCGCAACATCATTAACTTTCTATATTAACAATAATGAACAAGCTAATTAAGTTTACCCCAATACTATGCGCCCTTGCTTTAGCTGGCTGTGGAGGCGGCTCTGGCAATACAGCCCCGCAGTTTGCACAACCTAATTTAAGCTTTACTGTAAACGAAGACACTTCATTTACTGCTCAAGTAACAGCCACCGACGACGATGCTCTTAGCTACACACTGGCTAATGCTCCTAGTAACGGCACTATAGCAGTAGAAGCAAATGGTGAATTTACGTATACGCCTTTTAGTAATTACTATGGCGAAGATAGCGCAACTATTAGCGCAAGCGATGGCAGCTTAACCGCAAATGTTGTGGTACGTTTTAGCGTAGAAAATGTTAATGATGCGCCGCAGCTACTAACCACTAATGTGTTTGTTACCTCTTCAACCACCACGCAAGGGATTATTACTACGCAAGATTTAGATGGTGACACAGTAACTATTAGCTTAATTACACCACCGAGTAATGGCGTAATGAGCATAAATAGCACCACAGGTGAATTTACCTATGAAGCACAAACACTAAGCAGCATTGATGAGCAATTTGAAATTAGTTACACCGATGGCCTAATTAGCGAGCCGTTAACTGCAATTATTTCGTTAAGCCCTTCTTATGTAACTAACGAAGACAAACTTAATTATTACTACAGCTCTAGCCTATCTCACTTAAAACAAGCTGATGAGCTAAGCGCCAATATTGCTGATGAACTGTCTCGTTACGATATATACGCAACCCAAGCTGCGGCCTATGCGCGTGCAGGATTTTTAGATACTGCTAACGACTATTTAGCGCTTATAAACGAGCAAACGGCGCGTTCTTCGGCACTAAAAGATGTAGCGCAAGCACTTGATGAAATAGGCCAAACAGAACAAGCAAACGATTACCGCGACCAAGCGGTAGCGGCCTACAACCAATACTTAGCTGATAAAGGCTTCGATAATATTGCCTCATCAGACGCATCAGCGCTTTACTCTTTAGTAAAAAGCTATCTAGGCGCTAATCAAGTCTCACAAGCAAGTAATTTGTTAAACACAATTTCGTTATACGCTGAGCAAGTACGCGAAGACGAGTACACATCAAGCTATGGCTACTTTTTAAATGGCGTACGCTTATCAATAGATGATGCCCTACAAAGCTATGCACAAAGCCTAGATGAAAGCGATTTAACACAAGCTAAATTACTTGCCAATAACTACGCGCAACTTGCACTAAAAGCGGGTTACAGACTGGTACGTAGCGGCGAATACGAAGGCCAACCATACGAGCAATACAAAACGTTGCACGGGGCATGGGCTGCACAATATCTTTATAGAGCTGGCGAATTTGAAGCGGCAAAAGATTACACTAACCAAGTACTTGCTATGTATGGCTCTACTGGTTTTGATAGTAATTATGCCTATTCTGCATCGCCATATAGCGCCGCTACTTTAGATAACTACACCTACCCGATTCAATTTTTAGCAGGCTTAATTGAAGGCTTATACCAAAGCGACGAAAACCCTGCAATATCGCTGTCAGACAGCGAAACCGATATAAACAACGCGCAAGAGCAAGTGTATGGTTTTAATATAGCTAACCGCCTACTTGCAGGGGAAGATATAACGAGTGCCGCAGCACAAGCTCGCAGCTTTTTTACTGAAAATGGTGATTACAACGAATTTTTTAGAGCACTTACCGAACTTGATAACGTCCCAGGCACAGGCCTAATTTTAAGTGAAGCCGGCAGAAACGACTTAGCACAGCAAATATTTACCTATGCGGGCGACTTTTTAGCCTCTGATGAATACATAAGCAAAGAGTCATCAACCACATTTTTAACCGGTTCAAAGGGCTGTAAATTGTTAGTTGATTTAACTGCGCAGGTTGGTGGCGATACAGCAAATGCCGCTAATAAATGCTTAAGCATGCTTAGTACGCTTAATGATGGCGATATACGCACGCTAAGTAATAACTCATCAATTACAGCGCATAACCAAGTAATAGTATCGCTTATTAAAGGCGGCTTATCGGAGCAAGTAGCTGGTGTACACAATCAACTACTTAGCTACATTGCACTAGATGAAGATACCGAAGACAGATTTGAAGCCCGCTTAGAAACTTTAGGTTACTTAGTTAATGCAAACCAAACATCACTGGCAAATACCACTTTAAATGATGCGATTACTGAAATAACCCCTGAGCTAAATGCATTAACAAGCGATCAGCTAGAAACTATTTTAGCCACTGTTAAAGCCGAAGTAATTGGCTTAGAAGAAGCGCAAACAGGTGAATTTGAACGTTATTCTATGCTTTCAAGTATGGGTTCAAACGCAGCGAACATTAGCGACTTTTCAGCAAATTATAGTAATGCAAAAACACAAGCTAGCACGCTTTTAAATACGCTTGAGCCTCTTATTTTGGGCTTTGCCGATACAATTATTGCCGACAATATGGAAGACTTAGTTAACAGTTTTACGTTAATTAACGATATTAGCAAAGCACAAAGCTTAATTAGTAACGGGGTTAATGGCGAGGCCGATCAGCTTGAGCTTTACATAGGCATGACTAACTTAGTCGCCTCTCGCGATGACTTTAAAGGCATAGCGATAGCAAGCGTAGATACCGACCACGACGGCCTACCTAACTTCTTTTTACCTAACGCCAGCGATGAAGACATAGCCTTAGCTGGGTTAATTGCAGACCAAGACGCCGATAACGATGGCGTAATTGATAGCGAAGACACTACCCCACTAGGTATTTAACTAAGAGCCGTAATAAATGCAGACACCGACTACCCTCACGTGTCTGCTTTTGCTTTCTCAGGGTGTATACGCCGCAGAGCAGCAACAGCAGACCGAGCCAAAACCACAGCCATGTAACGAACTTAAAGATGAGCAAAAAGAGCGCTGTGAAGCACTTGAGCACATTGAAGTAAAAGGCCAGTACATAGGCATTGAAGTACCCGAAGTTATTGGGCGTTCTTACTTAAATCGTGATTTTATAAACGCCACACCTAAAGGCAATGGCGATATAAATGAGCTAATTGCATTGCTCCCTGGCGTACAGCTAAGTAACGAAGCCTACTCTATTGGTAGCTTAGCTGAGATCAGCGCGCCAGAAATATCAATCTCAGGGGCGCAACCTTGGCAAACAGGGTTTTCGTTAGATGGATTAAACTACAATAACCGCATAGACCCAGCCAGTAGCAGCCGATTAAGCTCTTCATCAGACGATGTGTCGGGTGGCGTACAAAGTATGAACGTGAACTCCGATATAGTTGAATCTATTACTGTTTATGATCATAACATTCCGGCTGAATTTGGTGGTTTTTCAGGTGGTATTGTTGATAGTAAAACCAAAAGCGTATTTGCAAACGACAGCTTTAGTTTTGGCGTGCGGGGGAATCAAAGTAGCTGGGGGAGTTACCATTTTATAGAGGCCGATCAAGACAGTTCACAGCAAAATGTTGATCAAAGTACGCTTGAAGAGCCCAAGTACGAAAAAATTAGCTATAACCTGCGTGCTAATACACAAATTAATGAGCGCCATGGCTTAATGATGAGCGTTAATTACTTAACCAGCGACATCAGCGATTTATCGCTAGGGGAAGTAAAAACCCAAAGCAGAACAAACATAAATGCGATTGTGAAGTATGGCTACCGAAATGGCTGGGTAGATGCACTCGATTTAACACTCATGTACTCCCCCTACGAAGTTGATAATTTTATTACAGATGCCAAAGACAGTGACTTTCATTTAGAAGGCGGTGCTATTGGCGCCGTTGCGGCATTAACCGAGCATTTTGACTTTGTATCGTGGCACAGTAATCTTAATTTTAGTATGAGTGACAGCAGCCGAGAAGGCCCTGCGCACTTTTATAGCTGGCTACAAGCAAAAGGGAAAGATTGGGGGCAATACGCCGACCAAGGCGATGCACAAACACGTTATTCTCGCCAAGGGGGATATGGCGCCCTAGATAATACCCAATACACCACCAGCTGGAAAAACACCCTTGATTTTAAAACGCTGGAGTTTGCTGGCACTGAGCACCGTATAAAAGCCGGTATTGAACTTGTTCGCCAAGAAGTAGAACGCGAACGCATACAAAATAGCTACAGCTACGACTCCCCTATTATTTGGTCTAGCGCGAGTACCCCACTTAATTGCAGCGGTTACACACTGGACTGCCAAGCACTGCAAACCACTATTTCCATTGACGAACTTGCAGCGCAGCTTGGTGGCGAAATTGACTTTAATAATCAAGCCCACATTACTGCCTATACAAATAATGTAACCGCTACAGCGCAGTATTTTAATGGCCGTTTAGTCACCCCTACAGAATACATTAACGTAACACTTAATCGTGCCTCGTTTTATGCAACCGATAGCATCACATTAGGGCAGCTAAACCTAAACTTAGGTATGCGCTACGAATATGATGACTTTTTAGCAAATCATAATATTGCACCACGTATATCAATTGGTTACGATGTATTTAACGACAACCGCACTATTATTAGCGCAGGCGCTAACCGCTATTACGATTCAGCTATTATTGGTTATAAAGTCAAAGAACAGCAGCGTTTTTCGTACCGAGAATACCGCCCAATTGAAAACGGATACCTTCAAGGGTGGTTGCCTTCTAACTATACTGGGGCGTTTAAATACCGCTTTGATGATGTAAACACCCCGTACGATGACGAACTCGCACTAGGTATTGCTCATTCATTTGAAAAAGCAGGGAATGTATCGCTTAAATATGTAAAACGTAAAAAGCATCAGCAATTTTCTCAGGTTACCGATGAAGAAGCTGCTAGCGATGGCTATAAATATATCCGTATGACCAACGAAGGCGATGGCAGCTCAGAGCGCTATTCTATTTCGTGGAGCGCACAATTTGGTAGCCATTCATTATGGGCTAATGCCTCCTACGCTAAAAACAAAGTCTCTAACGACGACTACAATGCCACGGCTGAAAACACCCCACTTGATGAACTTGTTTACTACGTAAATGCAAGTGGCAGCAGCGAACTTGTAACACTTGGGCAGCTTGAGCAAATTCGTACAAACTTTGGCACTCCAATTACCGGTGCGCTAGGTTGGAATGTAGATTGGAGCAATTCATTAAGCACCGGCCTTAACGTAACCTTTAGTGATAGCTACACCAGCGCAGTGAGTACTGGCGCAAGCGAAAGCATAAGCCTTGAACAAAGCTGTGCAAATTGCCCTGTAGAGTCAACGCTTGTTGATGTATACGAAGAACAAGAAGTTCGTGCCAGAACCATGCTAGGCCTTAGCCTGCGCTATAGCCACAACCTAACAAAAAACCAGTCAGTTGAAATAAGAGCAGATATTTCTAACTTGTTGAATGCACGTACTTACACAGTAAACGAAGGCGCATCGGGTATTGAGCCTGGGCGTATGTTTTGGCTAGGAGTTAGCTATAACTATGATTAGGTTATTAAGCATTTTTGTACTGTGCTCATTTAGCTTAAACGCCACACCAACAAGTAGCCACGATTTACGCTCACTGTATAGCAAAGGCCAAGCACACTGGCCTGCTATTCAAACCAGTGATGGCAGAAGCGTTGAGCCCATGTCGCTTTTGCCTGTAGCCTCACCAAAACCTGAGCATGTTGCTTTAGGTGACAAGCTTTTTCATGATGTGCAGCTCTCGCGTAATAATACCGTTAGCTGCGCAACCTGCCATGAACGCGACAAAGGCTTTCATGATGGCCGCACAACCGCATTGGGAATTGATGGGCAAATAGGCACACGTAACACCCCTGCTATTTTTGGTATTGATCAGTGGCAAAGCTTTTTTTGGGATGGCCGCGCAAGCACCCCAGAGCAACAAGCGCTCATGCCCATAGCAAACCCAATTGAAATGGACTTAGACCCTGAGATAGCCTTAGCGCGGGTAAATCAAGATAAAAGCTACCGTGTATTAAATCAACGCGCTTTTAATAGCAATACCCTCACTTCAGAGCAAATGGCAAAAGCCTTAGTTGCCTTTGAGCGCACCTTAGCCGCACCAAATAGCCGCTATAAAACGTTTTTAACGCAGCTTAATAAAAACCCACAACACGCTGTTAGCAGCTTAAGTGATAGTGAACTAAACGGCCTTCACTTATTTAGAACTAAAGCCAAATGTATGACTTGCCATAACGGAGCCTTGCTCAGCGACAACCAATTCCATGGTACAGGTTTACATTATTACGGCCGCCGTTTTGAAGATAAAGGGCGCTTTGACGCTACCCAAAATCCAGCGCATATTGGCCAATTTAGAACGCCATCGCTTTTAGGGTTAATGCAAACATTTCCGTGGATGCATAACGGCTTATTTGACGATTTAGCCGGTATTGTCGCCTTATACAATCATGGTGGAGTAAGGCCCAGACCACGAAAAAATCAACTAAACGATCCACATTTTCCCAAAACCACCGACCTGCTTATAAAGCTTAATCTAACAAAGCAAGAGCAAGCCGACCTAGTAGCATTTTTACGTATATTATAAACGCTGGGCTACTCACTTAAAGTGCGCGTGAGTAGCTTAGCGAGATAAAATCAAGGCCTGGGTTGGGCTTTTTTATACCTGCGTTTGAATAATGAAAATATTTAAGCGACACGCTGTGTTGCTCACTATCACCAAATTTCATGGTGATGCCGATGCGGTCTTCAAACTGGTAATGGGTGCTAATATTTTTACCCGCAAATTTGGTGTCGTCTAATAAGCTTAAACCAATCCCAAATTCGGCTAAAACGCGGTTCCCTGCAATGCTACCAATAGGATAAAAAATAACTGGTGAGAGCGATAAGCCTAAATTAGCATCGTAGCGTTTTGGGTCATCATATTCAAAAAAGTTGGCATTGGCTTCTAGGTAAATCTCGAGCTCTTCAAAGCCTTCTATTTGGTAATCTAAGGCATATTGATAAGCCACTTTAACCCCTCGCACGTCTCCTTCACCTTGAATATAGCTCATCGAAAAGTAATCTTGTGCAGCCGTTGCAGCGCCTGCGTATAGCGTTATAGCTATTAAAAACAATTTATAAAGTTTCATGTTATTCACCTCAAGCAGCTCTACTTTTATTGCCATTGCTTGATCTAAACACAGCAAATATTAAGCAATGACTCTATGAGGTGAATATTAATTGCACTTAACTGTTTTGATAATTGCAATTATAGTGGAATAACTTTCTTTATAATTTTGATAATACTAAACACCGATGTTAGCGGCATTAACTTGCGTTGTTAATCGTTTATATTGGCGCATAAATAGTTGCCAGCCCACATAACCAGATAAAACATTACCGCAGGCCATACCAATAAACAGCCCTGTTAAGCCATAAAAATACGAGCCTAACCAAAGTAGTGGTAAGTAACACAAAAATAATCGCAATATTGAAATAAATAGCGCAGTAGTCGGAAACCCTAAGGCGTTACATACCGATACCGTGATCATACACACTCCTAAAGCTGCGTAGCTCAGGGGGACAAATGCAAAGTAGTTTGCCAGGTTAGCAACAATCGCACCGTTATCACTCAGTGCACTTGCAAGCGGGTCAGCTACACACAGCATAATAACCGCGAGTAAAATTTGTATGCCAATCACAAAGCCGCAAGCAAGTTTTACAACGTTCATTATTTGCTTAAGCTCGCCACGCCCTTTTAAATTGCCCACAATGGGCGGCAGTGCCATGGTAAGCGCTAAAATTAAAATAATTGCGATGTATTCAATACGGTTTGCAAGTCCCCAAGCTGCTACAGCAAACCCACCATACGCGGCAATAAGTGCGGTGACTATCATGGCTGAAATAGGCGGAATAAACTGAGAAAGTAAAGCCGGTGCCGTCATTTTTGCAATGGCTTTCATTGCTTGCTCGGTGCGGTTTTTTAAAATACCAAAAGTTACAAGTTCTCGCTTTATAAGCGTGTAAAACACAACGACCAAACCTATTGCAAATGCAATACAACTGGCCCACGCAGCACCCGCTAACCCCATATTAAAAGTAAACATAAAAAGTGGGTCGAGCGCTATATTTAACACACTGGTTAGCACCATAATTCGCCCAGGCAATAAGGTTTCGTTATGGGCACGGCAAATACTGTAACCAAAATAAAGCAGCGCGCCAAGCCAGCAGCTTGTTAGCCAAGGTAGCCAGTAAAGCTCGGTTAAATTAAATAAAGAAGGCGTTGCACCCAGCGCTAAAATAATAGACTGCTGAAAAAGCCACAGCGCCAAGCACAATAGCGTTACTATTACAGTGCCAATCAGCACGATTAGGCTGCCTAAGTAGCGTGCATAGTTAACTTTATTTTCCCCTAGTGCATTAGAGATAGTCGCGGTTGCAGCAATACCTAAGCCGACTTGTACTCCCACAATAACCTGAAAAATAGCAATACTAAAGGCAACAACAGCAAGTGGGTCAGCGCCTAGCTTAGCTATAAAAATGCTATCGATCAGCTGGCTTCCCATAATAGAAAATAACCCAACCAACATAGGCCAAGTTTGCTTAAATAAATGCTTTAAAAGTAATACTGTATTACGGCTCATAAGGCAGGCTCACTTAAAAATTAAAACGAGAAAATATCGAAAAAAAAAGGCGCTCATGGTAAGCGCCACAGGAAAAGTCACAATGAATAAGTAATTAGTATATTTACACAACTAATTATTGATAATATAGTTATTTAAATAATCAGTTTATTGAAAAATTTGATAATGAACATTGCTCATTTAAATCTGTTTGTCAGAATCGCAACAACACACAATATTAGCTTAGCTGGCAAGGAGTTAGGGTTATCGGCTGCGGTTTCGAGTGCACAAATTAATAAGCTTGAAGAAACGCTCGGCGTTAAACTTATTCACCGTACAACCCGAAAAGTGTCGTTAACCGAAGAAGGCCAAGCTTTTTTACCCCACGCCGAAGAAGTCCTTGCCAATATTGAAATGGCACGTGCCTCGGTAGGGATTGGCAGCGTAACACCACAAGGTAAATTACGCATTACCGCCCCCGCTTCGTTCGGGCGCATGCATATTATTCCTGCATTGGCTGGATTTATTGAACAATACCCTGACCTCACCATTGATTTGCGCCTAAGCGACAGCATTATTGATATGGTCGGCGGTGGTTTTGATATAGCAATACGCGATGCTTCCTTAAATGATTCAACCCTTATAGCTCGAAAAGTTGCCCGCGATAAACGCTTAATTTGCGCATCGCCTAATTACCTTGCAAAACATGGCACGCCAAAAACGCCGCAAGATTTAAAAGGTCATACTTGCGTTAATTTACATGGGTTAACTACATGGTCGTTCATTACACCCGAGGGCACACAAAACATTAAAACCAATAATGTATTACAAGCCGACAACGGTGAAGCGGTGCGCGATGCGTGTGTGCAAGGCTTAGGTATTACCTTAATGTCGAGCTGGTGTGCGTATAAAAAATTACAAAGCGGCGAGCTGGTACAAATTTTACAAGACTACCCACTTGCATCCGACACTGCTATTTGGAGTGTTTACCCAAGTTCGCGTTTGTTAGCGCCAAAAGTAAGGGCCTTTATAGACTACTTTAGTGGCTACTTTGGTGACGAACCCTACTGGGAAAAAATATAAATATTTAGCCGTAAAATATAAAAGCACAACCCTAGGTTTGTGCTTTTTACGTTTTGCGCTTTAATCTTCAAGTTTCAAACAAAACGATTATTTACTAATTAAACGCTTATAAATGATGTCTTTTAGTACTGCACGATCATGCTTTAACTGATGCATTGCTTCGTCATCAATTGGCGCATTATCAAGTTCTAACTCGCGAATTTGTGTATCCAATGCGTTGTATTTTTCAACTTGCTGTGCAAATTCTGCATCACTTTTAATAAGCGATGTGAGTGTGTCTATGTACTGTGGAAATTCGTTTGCTACTGAGTGGTTTTCGCCTAACATAATTGTTCTCCGTTGTTTTAATAGGTAACCCCTTGGGCATATAAAAATAGTAGCAACTAACCTTTATTTTTATAATACCCATTTTAAAAGAGTTACTTTATTGAATAATTTGATAATAGCTTGATATAAACTAACGCTAAGTTGGATTTTTAGCCCTCCAGGCGTTATCCGTCGCTCTTAGGTTTTCGCTATCTATACTCATTACTTGCTCAAGATGCTGATGATGCTGCTTATACGCCGATATATAGCTTTCTTGCTCGTTGCGACTTTTATAAAGCTCAGGCATTACATGGGCATCTTTTTGTTTAAACAAGCGTTGTAACCGGAAAGCCTCATAGGGCTCTACGCCTAATGCTTCTAAAGCGGCTTGCCCCATTTCAAGTGCGCTACCAAATGTTTCTCGATGAATGCTATTAAGGCTGCTATCCATCAGTTCAAACTCTGCTTCGCGGTTGTATGCACTAATTACTATTTTAAGCCACGGAAAATGCTTTTTAGCCAGCTCAGCCAAATGTTTGGCTTGCTGAGTATTGCTCATGGTAATGACCAGTAGTTCTGCCGATGCCGCCCCTGCTGCATGAAGTAAATCTAATCGCGTGGCATCGCCATAATAAACCTCAAAGCCGAGTTTTCTGAGTAGGTTAACGTTGTTAGCATCGTTATCTAAAATAACGGGCTTAATACCTGAAGATATTAAAAAGCGGCCAAGGTCTGTGCCTAAACGGCCAAAGCCTGCCAAAATAACACGATGATTTTGCTGTGCTATGGTATCGGGCTCTGAGCTTTGTGCCGGTATTGCTTGGTTTTGTGCTAAAAACTTATCATGAAAAATAAATAACAATGGCGCTAAAAACATTGAAATAGCCACCGCTGATATAAGCGGGTCAATCACGTTATTAGCTAATACACCGTTATTTTTTGCAAATTGAAATAACACAAACGCAAACTCCCCACCTTGCGCTAAGGCAATGGCAAATAACGAGCGCGCCCCCGAGCTAATTTTAAATAACTTGCCAACAATTACTAATACCAACCACTTTATGGCAATTAAGCCTGTTGTTAAACCAAGGATTAGTAATAGATTAGCGCCAATTAACGCAAAGTTTAAACTCGCCCCAATGGAGATAAAAAATATACCCAGTAGCAAGCCTTTAAAGGGTTCTATGTCACTTTCAAGTTCGTGTCTAAATTCGCTGTCGGCAAGTACCACACCAGCTAAAAAAGCCCCAAGCGCCGGCGATAACCCTACCGCCAGCATTAACAAAGAGGTACCAATAACCAAAGCAAGCGCAGCAGCAACAAACACTTCGCGAATACCGGTTTTTGCTATGGCTCTAAATATAGGCTGGCTGGCAAATTTACCAATTAAAAATACCGCAAAAATAGCCGCAAGAGTCAGTATCACTCGCAAATAATTAGGCAACGTTGTTATATCAAAAAGCACAGAGCTGTGGTGCGAGCCGCCCGCTATAGCAAATGTTGCCAGTAACGGCAATGCTGCAAGCATAGGAATAACCGCTAAATCTTGAAACAACAATACAGCAAACACACTGCGTCCTGCTTCGGTATTCATTTGGCCTTTTTCTTGAAGGGTTTGTAGCACAATAGCGGTAGACGATAACGACACGATTAAACCAACCGCTAATGCTTGCTGCCACGGTAAAAATATTAGCGAAATAGCACTAATAATAATGCTTGTAACAATTACCTGCGAGCCACCAATACCTAAAATAGGCAGCTTTAATTGCCACAATAAAGACGGTTTAAGTTCAAGCCCAACTAAAAATAGCATCATTACTACGCCAAATTCAGTAAAGTGCATAATGGCTTCTACATCACCAATTAACGAGGCGCCAAAAGGGCCAATAATAATACCGGCAATTAAATAACCCAGCACTGACCCTAGGCCTAATTTTTTAGCTATGGGAACCGCAATGGCTGCAGCGGCTAAAAATATAAATACTTGAAGTAAAAAACCTTCCATAGCTAATCCCTCCTTATAAGTTTATTTAAATCAGAGTTTAAAAATTCACTGTGCGCCAACTGCACTGCATCTAATTTGCTATCTCGCAGTGCTAAAATAGCGCGGCGATATTGCTGAGCATAATTATGTACCTGCTCTGGAGCTAAACCACGGTGCACACCATTAATTACAAACGGCGGTAAGCACTGCATTTTGCATAAATTAACCGTGGCTTTAAAAGGCGAAGTGAGCTGCTCAATAGTAAATTTATTTATACCCGTGGGCGTGTAGGTGTCGGCATCGCCCCCGGTTGTAATGGCCTGTAGCGCCAATTTATTTTTTAACGCATCTCCTTTTGAGCCGTACGCCCAATCGTGCTCAAGTACTAGGTCAAACCACTGTTTAATAATGGCAGGGCTTGAGTACCAGTAAAAAGGATGCTGAAAAACAATAATGTCGTGTGCTTCGCACAGTGCTTGCTCGCGTTGCACATCAATCATCAGATCAGGGTAATGTGCGTATAAGTCATTAACAGTAACGCCTTCAAGGCCTTCTACGGCGCTGCGTAACCCTTTATTTATATTTGAGCGGGCAGCTGCTGGGTGAGCAAAAATAATGAGTACTTTTTTCATAGTTTATCGCCTATTGCGCTGTACAAGCAAAGCCTACAGCTGAAGTTAAATAAAATAAGGCGCACTGCTATGCACTGCGCCTTAGTTAAAGCCGTTATTTAACGTCTTGAATTGAAACCACCATGTCGGGCCAATTACGTTGGTTTTCCATGCTGTACTCTGCACCTTGCTCATCGGCGTATTTAAAACGTCTTAACGCAGGTGTTTGGCTTGTCGCTTGGTATAACCAGTAAGCTTCTGCGCGTAGCGCTTCTTGAATAGGTAGGTCGATTGACTCGTATACCGCTTGTTTAGTGGCATTAATCGACTCGCTTGGCCAAAGCGCAATGCGTTTTGCAAGTTTATCAACGTATGGGCCTATTTCGTCTGGGTTTAGTGCGCGGTTAACGGTGCCGTAAAATTCGGCTTGGTCTGCGTCAAAGTCATCGGCACTCAGTACTATTTCAAGCGCTCGGCCTAAACCAGTTTGGCGGGCCATACGCGATGCACCACCACCACAAGGTAAAATACCCATGCCCACTTCCATTTGCATAAACTTAGCTTTACCGCGTGCAGCAAAGCGCATATCGCATGCAAGAGCAAACTCATGGCCGCCGCCTCGGGCAAAGCCTTCTATTTTTGCAATGGTTGCTTGCGGTAATCTACTAATGCGCTCTAGCACAACCTGAAGGTCGAGCAGTTTTACTTCATTTCGTGGAACAGCCTTATCAGACATGTCCTTTAAAAAGTCGGTATCGGCATGCGAAACAAATATTTCTGGGTGAGCCGATTGAAATACCACCACTTTAATTTGTTTATCGGCTTCTAACTTTTGTGCCAACATTGTTAAATCTGCAAGCATTGGTAAACCTTGAACATTTACCGGTGCATAGTCAAAAGTAACCGTTAAAATTCCATTATCTGCAATGGTATTGAATGTAGTAAACCCTTCGTATTTCATAGCGTTATCCTTTGTTGTTTTGTGTAAATCAATAAACGTTAAATATTGTTAGCAACAATCAAATGAACAATTTACATTCTAGTAACCAAAGATAAATTTGATAATATTGATATTAAACGAATTAGTTTACTGTTATTTTTGATAATAATTGGTATTACTACCATCTCATTAGCAATTAGATCTGTATAATTTTTAAACCACTACTTTTTTGCGAGCTGATTTAAACCAGTAAATAAAACTTTCATTTTATTTGCACAATTTATTGCCATACTAAAACCCACGTATATAAATCGTTCTGGGGTAAGTATGAAATCAATAACACGAAGTCGCTTAAAAGCGCCTAGCGTTAACACGACAAAGACTAAGCTCGCATTTTGTTTGCTTGGTGCCACGCTACTTTTATCTGCATGTGGTGAACACGATAAAAACGACGATACGGCAGCTACCTCTCAAGAAATAACGGCCAAAAACACGCTTATTAATACCGATACATTTAATATTAAAGCCATGGTAAAGCTGCCACAAACTGTAGATTGCACGCTTGAAAACGGCATACAAACCCAGTGCGCTCAAGTGGTTTTAAAATATCAGCCCGACAATATTGAAGTCGGTCCTTTTTGCCCAAAAACACTCGACGACACTGGCGGAATTTGGGATTGGGATGGCACCGATGCAGGCCTATATAGATTAGATAAAGCGTTTTTAACCATGCTTAACGAGCAAGGTTTTACCTTTTACGATGAAAACGGCAACGTACATATTGTTGATAACGCAACCATTCGCCCTACCGTTGATCATGCATGTATTAATGTATCGGTAGATAAAAGCGTAGAAATTACTGCCCTTTTACCACTGCACCCTGTAATGTCTGAGCAATCAACAGCGTTGGGCACAGTATCTAAAGTGGGTATAGCGCTTGCTGGCGTGCCTATATTTTCGGATGCGCCAAGCGTGCAACATACAGGGCATTTACCCGCGCTAGATACGTGCGCAGGCCATATTGATCCAGGTGGTTGGTACCATTACCACGGTACCGCCAGTGATATAGACAGCGTATATAAACACGAACATGTAAACGCCAACTGTAATAATTTAACGCAAAAGCCAAGCGCCCTATTTGGTTATGCCTTTGATGGTTATCAAATTTACGGAAGCCAAGAAATTGATGGTACAACCCCTGTCGAGCTTGATAACTGTAATGGCCACACCGGCCCTACAGGTGAAAGCGGAACAGTTACTTACCACTACCATGCAAGTAATACATTCCCTAACTTACCTAAATGCTTAAAAGGCGTGGTTGCGCAAAACAACTTTATGACTACTGCACAAGCGGGTGTAGGGGCTAAACCGCCCGAAGGTACAAAAATAACACGCCATGAGCCACCTGGTGGCGGTGGCCCAAAAGCGCAGGGCCCTAATGGCGGCATGTCACCACCTGGGTTTGCTGAGGCTGCTAAAAAGCTAGGCGTTAGCGAAAAGGCACTCATGCAAGCAATGCAAGATGCCGGCGGCCCTAATGTCGATTTAACAGTTGTAGCAAAAGCACTTAACGTGACACCAGAGCAATTAAAAGCCGCCTTACCCGAAAAACCAAAACGCTAATTAACCTGAACTTTGGTTAAAAGGTTTATTATCCAAAGTTCTGGCTAAACATAAATTACGGCAAGTGTTAACAGCACTTGCCGTAACAATTAGTTACACTGCTTACAGCCTTATAAAAGTTCCTAAAATCGTCAAAAATGTGAGAAAACGTTGGCTTGTGTCAACAACAGTAATTGTTAGTAAAAAGCTGTAAACATGGCCGCGTTATCGGTTACATGTCAGTTACCATTCAGCTTAAAGCGCTAGTATTAAACCCAGTTATGTATCTACATACACGAGGCACTAGTATGAAACTAACTCAATTACTCCCCACTCTACTTGCCATAAGTGCAGTATCTGGCGCTGCATATGCAGCACCCAGTGAGCGAGAACACGCAAAAAGTTTTAATAATGAGCGTGCAAAACGCATCGAATATAAACGAGATGAGCGCCGCGATGACAAAAAACAGCGTATAGAATATAAAAAAAACGACCGTAAAGAGCGCAAACAAGCCAAACGCGAGCACCGCAAAGAGCAAAAGCGCAAAATTGCCCACTACAAACAACAGCAACGCACTCGTAATTATTTTAAACATAATCGCCACAACGTAGTAACCTACCGGCCTGGGCATTATTTTAATCACTTACCACGCAATAGTGCTTCAATCAGATTTAATGGCGTTACGTTTACTTTTAGTGATGGTATTTACTACAGAAAAGCAAAAAGAGGCTACCACGTCGTTAAGCCACCTAGAGGCTTAAGAATACGCTCTCTACCAAGGCATTATTCACACTTTAAACGCCATAATACCACTTATTATACCTACCAAAATGTATATTACGTGGCAGATAATAACGGTTACCGAGTAGTTGATGAGCCTAAAATAGTGGTTAACAAAGCTATAAAGGTAGGCAGTGCTAAAAATTATGAGTTAGGCCAAACCTACGACACCCTCCCTATTTCGGCAGAGGCTGTCACGATTAACGAGCAACAATATTTTAAGTACCAAGATATTTATTTTTTACCGCAAATAAATGGTGACGAAATAAAATATTTAGCGATAAATTTAGGTTAACCCGCCCCCACAACTAAAGAGCAAGCGGCTTTATGCATCTTGCTCTTTTGACATTAAGTCGGCCATTCTCTTGTTAATTTCTTGCTCGCTTAAATCTTCTTTGTGGGTGCCTATGGTCCAAACATGCCCGAATGGGTCTTGTAGGGTGCCGGCTCTATCACCATAAAACTGGTCGTGCACTGGGCGTACTTCTGTAGCGCCCAGTTCAATTGCCTTTTTAAATACGCTATCTACATCCTCTACATAAAGCATTAAACTTACCGGCGTTCCACCAAGTTTTTGTGGGCTTTTAAAAGACTCATCTGGACATGAGTCCGAAATCATAATGTGCGAGTCACCTATAATAATTTCAGCATGGGCTATACCGCCCTCTGGCAGCGGCATTTGCATAACAAGTTGTGCATCAAATGCATCGCAATAAAAGCATATGGCTTGCTGAGCACCTTCTATAATTAAGTACGGTGTTACCGAACTAAACCCTTTGGGAATTGCTGAAACAGTCATAACGCTCTCCATTAATTTTTATGGGTGTATTATTTAGCCTAAAGGTTAAAAATACTTCTTTCAACGTGTTAACTCATTTAAGTCACTATAATTAAATTAGCCAATTTGTAGTCAATAACTATACTAGCTGTAAAATATATCTTACTTTTATTTGCTTAGGACTTTTATAATGTTAGCTAAAATTAGCCTAGCCGCTACAAAGTATAAAGTTCTGAAATATTTAGTTTTAAGCTGGTGTGCTTTATTTGCCCACCAAAGCGTGGCTAAAGTTGTGATTGCCATTGTAGGTAAAACAAAAAACGACTCTTTTTATCAGCAAGCCTTTAAAGGCTGTTTGCACTTTAGTAATGATCACCCTGAAATAGAATGCAAATACGATGGGCCAAAAGACTTTCAAGACATTCGTAGCCAATCTATGGTCATTAATAGGTTAGTTGATCAAAAATTAGATGGGCTAATTGTAGCAACAACCGACTCTCAGCATTTGGTCACTCGCTCATTAATGGCGCTTAAAAGTAAAAACATTCCTGTTATAACGTTTGATTCTGACCTGCTAGAAAAACACCAACAGTACCGCCTAGCCTACGTAGGCAGTAACAACTTCGACTTTGGCGTTGCCTTAGGCGAGCAAGTAAAAAAACTGACCAACAAAGCAAATAATACGCTTTGCATGCAGTCGGGGCACCATACAACCCCAAACTTAAATAAACGTATTGCAGGTGTGAGGTATGCACTTTCTAAGCAATCAACTGAGCATTTATCTGGTCAAAATGGCTGGCGCGAACATAGTCGCTGCCCCTTATTTAGCTTAGGTAAACGCGAAGAGTCACTAAAGCAGTTAATGCATTTATTAAAAATGGACAACCCACCCATTTTTTTAGCTGTGGCGGGGTTTGCACAGTTTAACCCTCATTACGTAAATGCCTTAGCGCCTTTTAAGCAACGTATAGCCGATAAAGACATTATTATTGTTTCTGCCGATACAGAAGAAATACAGCTCAATGTGTTAAGCAGGGGGCTCTCTTCAGCTAACATAGGGCAAAACCCTTTTGAAATGGGCCGCTTGAGCACCAAGCTAATGCACGACTACATTTTATATAATAAAAAGCCTGCGCAATCTCACTACTACACCGACTTTCATTACTGTACCCAAAGCAACGCCTCACAGTGCACTGTTAATCATTAAAACTTTACTCGGTTGAGGGGATGCCTTTTAAGTACAATACAATGCATTATAGTAAGCGTATTATTGCTCTAAGTTTAAGCGTTGGTACCATGCTGCAATGCTTTCATCGGGGCATTCATCAAATTGCTTATCGGGCTTTTGGATATGCGGGGTTACCCAATTAGCTTTACTGGCAAGCATTAAATGAGTGCGCTCTGGCGGTATGGGTAATTCGCTGTCTATTGCACTAGCAAAGGGATGAACTAACTCAGGCCAACGTGCGTCATACAACCATAAATTACTACTACAATGTTTACAAAAATGGCACTCTGCAGGGCTGGTTGTATCTCCTATTTTGGCATGATAAACCGTAATATGTTTACGCCCTATTACCTCAAGCGTGTCGTATTGCGCATTTAAATTAATCACAAACCCGCCACTTCCTGTGGTTTTAAGGCAAATAGAGCAGTAGCATAAACTGTAAGGGTAAGGATGTTTAGAGCTCACACTAAACGTTACTTTGCCACAGTGACAAGCGCCATCAAGTTTCTTAATAAACCCTAATATTTAGTTGTAAGTTAATACCATAACGAGTCAGCCATAAAAAAACCACACCCTTTACAGGTGTGGCTTTTATAAAATTTAAGGCTTATTTATTAACGTTGCCAAAACCTCAAATTACGAAGCGTTTTAATAAATGTATCGGCCGAATGTGCCTCTAAATCGACCCAACCATCATCTGCTTTGCCATCAAGGCCTGCGGCTTTAAACAAAGGCATTGCCTCTTGCGTGTAGCCAATGTATTTCATATGAGCAAACGCATCGTTTACAAAGTCTTTAGCCTCAGGGATATCAGCAAGCTTTTTAGCTCCCTCTTGCGTTGCAAGTACCATCACGGCATCGTAAAGCACCGATGGGCCGCCATTAATAACTTGATCTGCAGCAACATGCTTACCTTTACTACAACATGCGCCACCTACTTGCGCTGCAACAATTTCGTAATTAGCGCCTTCTGCTTCTAGGGCACTTGTAACCGAATTGAAAATATCAGCATCAAAGCCATCACTCACTAAAATCCCCAACTTTCGGCCTTTAAACGTATTTGGTGCATTTTTTAACATACTCAAGGCGTCCGATTTGGGTAAATCTGTTCGTGTTGGCATAGCGGCTTCTGCCGGCTCTGGCATTTCTTGCAAGCGCAAGCCTTTGGCAACTTCTTGCGCTAATGTCGTATCTACATTGAGTAAATGCGAAACCACACGCTCACGAATTGCTACATGCTCTACTTTTGAAAGCTCAAATACAAACGCATATTGAATGTGCGCTTGCTCTACGTCTGTTTGGCTTAAGTAAAACTGTCGTGCTTGGCTGTAATGATCGCTAAATGTTTCTGAGCGATAGCGCAGTTTATCTCCACCGCTGACTTCAGGCTCACTTGAGCTTTTAAAACCATTTACTGGGCACTCGCGGGGGTTGTGCTCATCGCCGCTCCACGAGTTGGGTTCATAATTGGCACGCCCTTTAGGGTTATGCATTGCCATATGACCATCTTGCTGAAAATGACGCATTGGGCATTTAGGCGCATTTACTGGTATATGTGTAAAGTTAGGGCCACCCAAGCGCTTAGTTTGTGTATCTAAATACGAAAAGTTACGCCCTTGTAGTAATGGATCGGGTGTAAAATCAAGCCCAGGTACAATGTTTTGTGTACAAAATGCAACTTGCTCAGTTTCAGCAAAAAAGTTATCAACGACCCGGTCAAGCACCATGCGCCCAACTATTTTTACGGGCACTTGCTCTTCCGGTATAAGCTTGGTGGCATCAAACACATCAAATTCAAATTCATCTGCAAATTGTTGGTCAAATACCTGTACACCAAGTTCCCACTCTGGAAAGTCTCCTTTGCCAATAGACTCCCACATATCGCGACGATGAAAGTCGGGATCTGCACCATTAAGTTTAAGTGCTTCGTTCCACACTACCGATTGCATCCCAGCTTTTGGTTTCCAATGAAATTTAACAAATTTCTCTTCACCTTTGGCATTAATAAATTTAAAAGTGTGAACGCCAAAGCCTTCCATAAATCGTAAAGAGCGCGGTATAGCTCTATCTGACATAGCCCACATCAACATATGTACTGACTCAGGCGATAAGCTTACAAAATCCCAAAAGTTATCATGCGCAGTTTGCGCTTGCGGAAAACCACGATCTGGCTCTGCTTTAGCGCTATGTATTAAGTCAGGAAACTTCATTGCATCTTGTATAAAAAATACAGGTATGTTGTTACCCACTAAATCCCAGTTTCCTTCTTGGGTGTAAAACTTGACCGCAAAACCACGCACATCACGCGCTAAGTCAGGAGACCCTTTGTTTCCTGCCACAGTTGAAAATCTTGCAAAAACAGGCGTTTTTTCACCTTTACGCTGAAAAATATCAGCGCAGGTTAAATCTTCAAGCGTGTCGTAAGTTTCAAAATAACCATGTGCGCCGTACCCTCTAGCGTGTACCACTCGTTCAGGGATGCGCTCGTGATCAAAGTGAAAGATCTTCTCGCGCATTACATGATCTTCTAGCAATCCGGGTCCGCGTTTGCCTGCTCGCAATGAGTTTTGATCATCGCTCACAGGGCACCCTTGTGCTGTGGTCATCGTTGGATATTCATCAGATGCGTGTTGGTGTAACTCGCCACCATGTCCTTTGTTTCCTGAGTATTTAAATGATTCGGCCATGCTTAGTCCTTCATACAATTAATTTAATGAGTTAAAAATTTAAAAGCGACTTTGCAATTGCAAAATGAAGGCCACCCGGGTAATGCTGGGTATATGGGGGTTAGCGAGGTGTTATGGGTATCAAAGCACTGAAAAGTTTACAAGGCAATGTAAGTTTTTCATACAATACGGGCACCAGTACAGTGCCCGTGTTTAAAGTATATTAAGCTTTATCCTCGTTTACTAAAATAACTTTACGGTGTGGGAATGGAATTTCGATATTGTTTTCATCAAGGGCTTTTTTAATAAGTTCAGGCACCGTGTATAAAATTTCAAAGTAGTGCTCGCCTTTACAAAATGGCCTTACTAAAAAGTCTACCGAGCTGTTGTTTAGCGTTTCTACTTCAACAAAGGGGGCTGGGTCTTTTAAAATATGGGGATGAGCATCAAGCACGCTATCAATTACCTTACGGACTGCGTCGGTGTTTTCATCGTACGCCACACCAAAGTGCATATCTACACCACGAATTGGGTGGTGAGAGTGGTTAATAATTTGCGCGCCCCAAATTTGGCTATTTGGAATAATAACTTGCTGATTATCGAACGTTTGCAAAATTGTGGTAAACATATCAACCTCGGTAACTTTGCCAAAGCGCCCTGCGGCTTCAATAAAGTCGTGTACTTTATAAGGTCTAAATATTAATAACATTACACCTGCTGCTAAGTTAGACATAGCACCTTGTAATGCTAAACCAATTGCTAAACCTGCAGCGCCTAATAACGCAATAATTGACGCTGTTTGCACGCCAAAGCGGTTTAACACGGCAATAAATACAAACGCTAAAATAATATAGCGCGCCATACTGCCTAGAAATCGAAATAGTGTGTCATCTAAATGGGTATATTTATGGCATAAACCAACAATGATCCCTCTTACTTTGCCAGCAAACCATAGCCCTAAAAGTAAAATAACGATCGCGAGCAATATATTCGTTGCCCAATCAAGTGCCTTAGGTAAGTACTCGTTTAAATTTATAGTATTTATTATGTCGTCCATTGTTGTTTCCTATTGAACTGGCTTTGAATGTTAAATTAAAAAGCACAACTTTAACATAAAATTAACCAAGCAACGAATTTATACTTCGGCTCCATCACCCTTAACTTTTATGCATCAATAATATTTTTAAACCCTTTTATATGAATAAAAAGTGAGCAAGAAACTATTTTATTGCGTATATGTTATTCAATTTGTAAATAAAGCAAATGTGTTCTAAACCTTAAAGAGACACCTTGCTGAGGAACATTGTTATGCCAACAACAAAAACTATTAACAAACAATCGGAGTTTGCCCGCTGCATTGAATGTAATAAAGTAAATACATTTGCGGCCTTCCATTGGCTTGCACTTGCGTTTAAAGACATGGCGCGTGCACCTATGTTAAGCCTAGTTTATGGCCTTATATTCACGCTCATTCCCATCGCAATTATTTACTCTGCTGTATTTACAGGCACCTATTTAGTTATTTTACCGGCAACGGTTGCTTTTGCCTTAATTGGGCCTGCTTTTGCATCAGGACTTTATGATGTTGCATGGGAGCTGGAAAAAGGCCACAAGCCTACATTTGGCCACTCTATCAAATCCATGTTTAGAAATCCGGTAGGTGAATGGGGCTTTGCAATACTCTTAATGGTAATTATGATTGCTTGGATGCGCTTGGCTGCGTTAGTGCATGCTTTATATCCAAGCCATGCAAACCCCACCTTTGATGAGTTATCAGCATTTTTAACACTAGGCAGCATAATTGGTGGCGTACTATTAGTGACTGTGTTTTCTATCTCGGCTTTTTCGCCACAAATAATGATGGAGCGACGTGTAGATATTATGACCGCAGTAATAAGCTCTATGAACGCAGTAAAAACTAATTTTGCCGCGATGGTGGTATGGTCAATATGTATATTTTTATTAGTAGCTATTGGCTTTGCCACTGGCGCTACAGGCTTTATTGTAATCATGCCATTACTTAGCTATGCCAGTTGGCATGCTTATATAGCCGTTATTAAAACCAAAAAACCTCGTGGCTACGAGTAATAACTGAGAATTTATAGTTCCAACCACACTGACTAAAAATAGCGCCAAATGGCGCTATTTTTTTAACTTAAAAAACCCAAATTGCATGTAAAAAGGGCTGGTTTTCAATTTTACTAGTACCTAGTTTGTTGTACCAATAGCGCCATTCAACACCTAGCATTAACTGTTTTGGGCTTAAATTAAAGTTTTGACCAACATCCCAATGTACAGCAGGTTGAGCAAGTAGCCACTCTTTAGCTTTATTGCCTTGTTCGTCATCGCGCCCAGAAATATATTCTACATGGCCAGTAAAATAAAATGCCTGACTGGCTAATGTAAAAGGAGCACCCCATGCAAGGTCTATAAAAATACTGTCATCTTGTTTAGCTAACTGCTCTTTTTTAATCCCGCCGTTAGCATCAATGTAACCTGCAAAAGTCGTCGTTAAAAAATCAAACCCTGGTGCATCCCAACTAAGCTTTATACCGGGCGTGTATTTCATTAACCCTTCTTCACCAGCATTAATACCAAACACTAAACCAGTATCTTTTATTGGGCCGTACTTTAATGAGGTATTTAGTGCTTTAGATAAACTCAGTGTTGAGTACCACTCTCCATAAATTCCCGTATCTTGAAAACCATCACTTAGGCTGTCGTTTAAAAAGTCGATAAAAAAGTAGTTATCACCTAAGCCATGCTCAGATGCATGCTCTATGGTGTAGGTGCGTGTAAATGATGACTCTCCTGTAAAAGGGTTTAAGGCATCGCCAAAGTTTGTGTGAAGCTGTGTGACGCTCCAGTTTTCTGCTGATGCAAATTGCGACAAAAGCAGTATAGATGTTGTAAACAGTGTTTTTAAAAATTTCATATAGTATTAACATATACCCCAGTTAAAATGCGGCTGGAGTATACCAGTGAGCATTCACTTACTAAATAGTTTAAGTAATAAAAAAAGATTGGTTTTTAAAATAAACAACTAATACAAGCATTAAGCGCTAAAGGGTTGGGTTTTTATAAAGCGAATACAAAAAGCAGTGTGCATAATTTACAAAAATGAGTGCACAAAATTCACTGTCTTGCTTGCTAGGTTAATTTATAAACCCAAGCTACAAAAGCAAAAAACCTTTAAAATCATGCACTTTACCCACTTTAAATAGGTAGGCACACGCTTTGCTTTATGTATTTCAAGTTTATTCGTAGCAAAGGCTACGTGCAGCAAATTACATAATGGAGACAATATGAGTAACTCACAGCATCCAATTGAATTTACAGCCCCAGGAATGGACAATGAAACTGCAAAAAAAACGATTGCAACTCTTGATAACCGCTTAGTGGCATTGCTAGACATGCAATTGACGCTTAAGCATATTCATTGGAACGTAGTTGGTCCTAATTTTATTGGGGTACATGAAATGTTAGACCCACAAGTAGACGCCATTCGCGAAATGACAGATACCATTGCAGAGCGAATTGCTACATTGGGTGGCACACCACAAGGCACACCTAAATCAATTGTTGATCGCCGTAATTGGGAAGAATACTCATTAGGTAAGGCCTTTGTTATCGAACATTTAGGCGCTTTAGATAAAGTTTACAGTGGCGTAAATGCTGACCATCGTAAAGCGATTGAAATTTTATCAGACTTAGATCCGGTATCTGAAGATATGATCACTAGCCAGCTTGGCGACTTAGAGCAATTTCAGTGGTTTGTACGTGCACACATTGAATCGTCTGCAGGCAAATTAAATCACTAATCAAATACCTATTTAGCACTACAAGGAAAGTTAGTAAATTTTAAAGGATTAAAAACTCTACAAGGACTCGTTACTAAGTAGGTTAAGGATGAAATGCATATTACAAGGATATGTTACTTATTACATAAAGGATGTAATAAATACGTCAAAAATGACTAAAGCTAACTAACGGATTTGGTAAATTTACAAGGATTGTTAAAATACAAACGCCTAGCATTCGCGTGCTAAGCGTTTGTGTTTTTTACCACTTTAAAGCTTAAAACTCCCCCACGGACCCGTAATGGCTAACGTTTTGGTTGGCATGTACACATTAACAAACAAAGTTTGCCCATCTGGTGAAAAACATGCACCTGCAAGCTCGGTTTGCCCGTGTAGTTTAGCAAAGTTATACACCTCTCCTTTTGGCGTAACTCCCCGTAAATGGTTATCCACTGTCTCTGTGTATTGATCCTCACACACAATTAAATGCCCGTTAGGCGCTACCGTTAAATTATCGCCAAAGTTGTATAACGACTCGTTTGTACTTTCTACAAATAGTTGTATTTTACCAGGCTCATTTTGCTCTAACTCAGTGCCTTCTTTTTTTGAAGGTGTGTACTTCATTACCTGACCTAACTGCTTTTTGCCCCCATTAGTACAGCAAAAATAAAGCTCATTTTTACCCCAATGAATCCCCTCACCGTGTGCAAATAACGCGGCCCCTTTTTTATAGCCTTGCTTACGTAAATCGTCATTAGGGCTTTTAGGATCTGTTATGGTGATCCATTCAACATCAAAGTTGCTGTGCAGTGGCATAGTGGGTGAATCCCAGTTTCGACTATCAAACTGAGGGTGAGCTTTAATCACCATAGCCTGTAATGTGCCACCTTTGTTTAACTTTTCTCGATGATGATGGATAAAGCGATAAAACAAACTATCGCCTCTATCCTCAGTTAAATAAACAATACCCGTTTTTGGGTCTATTGCTGCGGCTTCATGGTTAAAACGGCCCATATCGTATAATGGCTCTGGCTTAATAAGCCCTTTCGCACTAGCGGGCACTTCAAAAATGTAACCATGTGATTGTGACAAGCCATCGTTTTTATCCATCACCGTTTCTTCGCAGGTCAGCCAGCTTCCCCAAGGTGTTACACCGCCTGAGCAATTTCTAATTGTGCCACACAGCGATAAATACTCTTGCTCACGTTTTTGCGTTTTTAAATTATAAATAATATGACTCGTGCCCCCAGGCAAAGCTACGCCATTCTCTAAAGAATCATAAGCTAAAGAGGTTTTATGATTACTAATTAAATCAGACGCGCTCTCAATATGTTGAGGATGTAATTCATGATTACGTATAAGCGCTACACGTTCGCTGTCTAATTCAATACAGCCCATACCATCGGCTCTGTCGGGTACATCAAGGCCATCATCCATTTTATCGCCAAGTTTAGATATAACCTGATATGTAAACCCCTCGGGTAAATCAAGTAACGCGTTAGTATCGGTGATTAGTGGGCCATAAGCTGGCAACTTAGTCGTTACCTCAGGCAAAGCCACGTTACCCATTGTGCTGCGCGATAAGCCAATAAAGGCAAGCGAGCCCGCACTAAATAAAAAATCTCTTCTAGAAACCATGTTATAAATCCCGCGTGTTTGTATTAATCAACCTATAGTAAAGTAATTTGCTCGCTAAAAACGCAGCGCTTTAATAAATTCACCAAATTGTAATGTTGTAACATATTGTTTGTGTCAAATACATGTGGGATTAAACTTATTCATTTGCTCTAAAGGTTTAATCGTAGGATAGTAAGTTATTAATAAAAGAACGGCTTAATTAGGAATATCATGATCAAAGTATTACTAGCAACCAGCTTAATTGCCTCTTCATTCGCCACTTTAAGTAATCCACTCACCGTTGAAGAGCAACGTATCAATAAAGCCCAGACTGCCATGCCAAATGTGTTAAGCGCCTTTAAACCACAAGTAACAGAGTTTGAGCAACAATTTAAAGCCCTGCAGAACTTTAAAGAAGCCAAAAGCTTAGTGCAAGCGTATGGTTTTGAACTGTGGGAAAGCGCTAAACAGCGTATTATAAAAACTAAAAACTACGATGACCGGGCACTTTACTGGGCACGCTTGCTTTCAAGCAAGGTAATACGTACAACCGCGACTAACTTTGACCCATCTGACGCGCAAATAAATACCCTATTACATATGCTAGAAGAAACCAGCCGAGGCCGTACCGACTTAGCTTTTTCATCAGGCAGTGATAAAAAAATTATTTTGACCGGGTTTGACCCGTTTTTACTTGATAAAAATATCAACCAAAGTAATCCATCTGGGGTAGCCGCATTATTACTCGACGGCCAAGTTATTAATTACAATGGCGTGAGCGCCGAAATTAACACAGTAATGGTCCCTGTGCGCTACGAAGACTTTGATCAAGGCATAATAGAATCTCTCCTTGCTCCCTACTACGCATTGAACAACGTTGACATGGTGGTAACCGTTAGCATGGGCAGAACCGAGTTTGACCTAGAACACTTTCCGGGTAAACGACGCAGTGTCACCGCGCCAGACAACGCCAATATTGTATACGGCGGCACCCAAACAAGCCCTGTTATACCCAAGTTAAATGGCCGCTCTTTACCAGGCAATGAATTTGTAAAATTTAGCCTACCAGTAAGCGCCATGCAAAACGCCAAAGGCCCATATAAAGTAATCGACAACCGCGAAGTAACTACACTCGATAAAACCTTTAAAGCGCTTTCGTACGGCGCGCTAAAAAGTAGTGTTGCGGTAAATGGTGGCGGGGGTGGTTATTTATCTAACGAAATATCGTACCGCAGCATACGCCTACGCGATGAGCTAAACTCAAGTATACCAACGGGGCATATACATACTCCGCGTATACAACAGTTTGAGCCAGAAACAGAAGCTAAAATAGTAAAACAAATTAAAGCAATGCTAGAACAAAGCTTAGTTGCGTTGTAGCAAAGCTAAGTATTTAATATACGTGAAAAAGGGCAAAATTAATTGCCCTTTTTGCTTTTTAGTATTAGCTTTTAGGATAATTAGAAGGGAAAAACGCGCGTTTTGCCTCTTCATCAAACTCTTTTTTAAAGGCGACATCAGTGCCAATTTTGCGCGCACGTGCAACCGCCGGGCGGCTATCAACGCTTTCAAACCAACGCTTTAAATTAGGGTATGGCGCTAAACCTTCTTCACCAAGCACTACAGCAGCTTTATCAATCCAACCCCAAGCAGATACATCAGCAATGGTGTATTCATCGCCCACTATAAAGTCGCGACCTTCAAGGTGTGTATCAAGCACTTCGTAGTGGCGTTGTGCTTCACGTAAATAGCGATTAACGGCATAATCAAGCCCTTGTGGCGCCATATGTCTAAAGTGCACACTTTGCCCTGAGTATGGCCCAAGGCCCGATGCAATAAACATTAACCACGAGAGCATTTCGGCGCGATCTTCCACTTTACCCGCTAACTTACCGTGCTTTTCACTTAGGTACATTAAAATAGCGTTCGAATCAAACACACGGGCTTCCCCATCAACAATAGCAGGGGCTTTTGCATTAGGATTTATGGCTTTAAATTCGGGTGTGTGCTGCTCACCTTTTAAGGTATCAAGTGGCACAAGCTCAAACGGTAACCCTGTTTCTTCTAAAAACAATGCAACCTTCATTGGGTTAGGTGTGTGGTGAAAATAAAATTTGATCATAAAACGCTCCTAAAAGTAGTAGCTACAATTAAACCACAACTTGAGCGATTGCTCAATAATTTACTTTCAAAGTGAATAACGACTAGCAGAGCCCTCATCTTACTTTACTAAGCTTGCTCATTCGAAAAGTGTCTGAAAATTACATTTTTTAAATTAAGGAAATAAATACAAACCATTAATAACATTGCGTTTACAAGTTTTTTTGTTTATAAAGGCGTTTAGAATGGATTCTTAAACTTTTTTATAGAGCTCCTTTCTAAATTACTTCTGCATTTATTTAAACGGATATAAAAAACTTATGCGCATTAGCAATAAACACATTAAAACAATAATAATTTCTGCACTTACTGCATCTACATTATCGGGCTGTGCTACTACATCGTCAAAAGTAGTTGAAACGCCAACGGTAGCAAGCTACAACACCACTTACTCTGGCACAAAAAGTAAATTAGTCGTAGGCCAATTTGTAAATCGCTCTAGCTTTCAGAACGGCATATTTTCTTCAGGACAAGACCGTTTAGGTAGCCAAGCTAAAACTACATTAATGAGCCATTTACAACAAACAAATCGCTTTAGCGTGCTTGATCGCGACAATATGGCAGCCCTAGCAGAAGAAGCAAAGTTAACAGGTACAAAACAGGTTCTGAGTGGTGCTAAATTTGTAGTAACAGGCGATGTAACAGAGTTTGGCCGAAAAGCCATTGGCGATCGCCAGTTGTTTGGTTTATTAGGTAAAGGTAAATCACAAATTGCGTATGCAAAAGTAACTTTAAATATTGTTGATGTAACAACTTCAGAAGTTATTTACTCAGTTCAAGGCGCTGGCGAATACAGCTTGTCGGAACGTGAAGTTATTGGTTTTGGTAGTACAGCATCATACGATGCAACCTTAAACGGAAAAGTACTCGATTTAGCGATTCGTGAAGTAGTTAATAAGCTTGTTAGTGGTTTAGAGTCTGGCCAATGGGGTGATAAATAATGAAAAAGTTATTACCACTCGTTGTCGTTTGCGCTGCGCTTGTAGGTTGTAATTCGACTAAAGAGCCAATTTACTATTATGGCGATTATAGCACTGCTGTTTATGCCTATTTAAAAGCGGATGAAGTAACCGCTGAAGAACAAATTACCATGCTTGAGCAAATTATTAGCGAAGCCGCTGGTAAAAACAAGCCTGTTGCGCCAGGGCTGCATGCTCACTTAGGTATGCTCTATTTTGAAACAGGTAATCCTTCATTAGGTACAACTCACTTTGAAACAGAAAAAACACTTTTTCCTGAGTCTGTGCAATACATAGACTTTCTATTAAAATCAGCGAAAGGTGCTTAACATGTTCAACTTAAAAACACTTACAACAGCAGCATTACTAGCACTACTTGCAGGTTGTGTATCGCCCCCACCAGCACACGATTACACTGCATTTAAACAAGCAGACCCTCATTCAGTAATTATTTTGCCACCATTAAATAATACACCTGAAGTTATAGCGCCATACAGTGTTATGACACAAATGGTTGCCCCTATAGCTGAGTCTGGTTTTTATGTTTTCCCTGTAGCGCTTGTTGAGCAAACGTTTAAAGGTAACGGCCTTACAGTGGCAAGTGATGTACACCAAGTACCCGTTGAAAAACTGCATAATATTTTTGGTGCCGATACAGCCCTTTACATTACCATCGAAGAATACGGTACGAGCTATGTTGTAATATCGAGCGAAACAGCAGTAACGGTTTCAGCATCCTTAGTAGATTTACGTTCCGGTGAAAAACTATGGCAAGGTAAAGCAAGAGCTTCATCAGCAGAGCAGCAAAATAACAGCGGTGGCGGATTAGTTGGTATGCTAGTAGTTGCGGCTATTAATCAAATTGCAGAAACGGTGACCGATAAAGGGTTTGAAATTGCAGCAATTACTTCAACTCGTTTACTATCGTCTGATACTTACAATGGCCTGCTTTACGGACCTCGCTCACCAAATTACGGTAAGCCAGCACCAAGTGAAAAACAAAAATAACGAGTACCGTTATTAAGCAAAAATCAAAAAGGCCAAACTAAATATAAGTTTGGCCTTTTTAATATGACCTTTCTAAGGCATGTTCGTTAACATGCTCAATCAGCTTAGGAAAAAACGCTAAAAAAATAGCCTCTAACTCATGGTAGTTTTGCGTTATATCCTCAGCAGTACCAGCAAAGTTATTAGTAAAGCGAATACGTTTGGCTATGTTATCAAGCGCAAGCCCTACCCCTTCTATCGTTTCGTATTCTTTAAACCAATCATTTTTAGTCATGCTGGTCACAACCTGTTGCATACGCGGTGGCATAACCGCTATGCGATCATTTAAAAGTGCGTAGCTGCTGCGTTTAAAATCATTTAAAGGAAGTTTGTTAAAGTGTTGCCAATGCCTAATTAAAAAATGATCAAACAGCACGTCAATCGCTACGCCTGCAAAGCGTTTTCGCTCAGGTGAAAAATACTGTTTAGCGGTTTTCACTAAAGGGTGCGTGTCGGTAAATTTATCAACTAAGTAATGGTTGTTTAATGCGTTTTTAACTGTGCTTGGCAATTGTTCTACATGCCTTTTACCGCCAAAATCACCTAATAAATTGCCAAAGTGCGAATCGGCTGTAGGCTTTGCTAAATAAAGGTGAGCTAAGTAATTCAAAGTGTTCTCAGTTTTATTATGCTGTTTAAATAGTAACTTAGGGATCTAACCTATACTATGCTTAGTATAAGTTTTATTTAATTATAAAGTTGATAAGCATGGAAAATATATTCCAAACTAGCCGTTTTTTAGTTGTGATTGCGGTTATTACCGCAGCAATATCATCACTTCTTGTTTATGTTTCGTGCATTAATATTGTTTTTAATAGTGTGGCTTCAACCATACTCAATTTGCCCGATTCAGCAAAAGCCGGTAAAGCCCTAATCGTTGAACTACTTAAAATACTCGATTTACTCTTAATTGGTATTACTTTACAAGTTATAGCCATTAGCTTATACCGCCTGTTTGTATCACCCACCAAATCAAAAGAAAGTAAATTTTTAGCCGCTTTTAATATTAAAGATTTTCATGATTTAAAAATAACCTTAGTACAAGTAACTTCTGTGGTACTCGTTATACTATTTTTGGAGCATGCAGTAGAATTTGGCGGCACAATAGAAACCCTTTATCTAGGAATAGCCATTGCCATTGTTATTGCTGCCTCTACATTTGCATGGCGCTCAATGAAAGACTAATTACACAATATTGAACATGTTTAGTACGTTTGCCAAATTCACCCTGTACAAACCATTTTAGTACGTTTTGTACTTGTTTAATTTAGGCTTTATTACCTTTGGGTATGTAACTTGCTGATACTCATATTCTTACTTCAAAAGTTAAACGTAAATAACGCTTACTAATATTTATTGAAAGGAGAACAATATGAGTAATAAACAACTAATTACGACGATAGGTGTAGGTTTAGCAGCGGCTTCTGCCGGTATGCTAACAAGGAAAACTTTACAAAAATCGTGGGAAAAGGTTACCAACGAGCCCGCCCCAAAAGATAAGCCAAATGAAAGCACAGATCTTAAAGAAGCCGTTACATGGGCGGTGGTATCTGGCATTGGTGCGGGCGTGGCAAGAATGGCTGTACGCTACGTACTAGACAAGCGCAAGTCAAAGTGAATCAACATTTAGCCTAGTGCATTTAAATCACACTAGGCGCTGCAGCTCAATATAACTTGCAAACATAGCTACTTAGACCAAGTTATTTCGGCTAATTGATTGGTCGCTGTTTGATGAATAATGAGGCCGTTATTACCCATACGCATGTGCCTAATTAGGCCAGAGTAAACGCCTTCTTTACTCGGAATTTGCCAGCTTTGCATGGTTTGAGTTTTTAAATCAAACCTAATTAGTGTTTCGGGGCGCTTGGCCGACTCATTAAACCAAATAGCATTATCGGCATATTCAATGGCATACGGGTGGCTGTTTGCGCCGCTGGGATTATCCCACTGCGTTATTTTACCGTTTTTGGGGTTATAGCGGCCCAATTTCCCCATGCCAGAGTTTACATAAAACACCATATCATCAGGCGTAATAGCAAGGCGCCTAGTATGTGTTTTAGCACCTGGGAGTTTTATTTCACTAAGCGCCATAGTGTTTTTATCAACTTTAACTAAACAGTTACTGCCATTACACGACACCCAAGGCGTGCCATTAGAATCAAGTTTTATACCATAAGGGCGCGAGCCTTTAGTGGGCAAAGTAGCCAGTTTAATATCACCGCTTTTAGGGTTTAGCCTGCCAATCATGTTGCTGTGCTGCAGGGTAAACCAAAATATGCCCGCATCATCAAACACGCCTGTATGCGGGTCACGGGCGTTTTTATCAGGCATTTTATACACTTTAAATTTTTCGGTTTTTAAATCTAAATACCCCACCGTGCCATTTTTATTACCTAAAAACCAAGGGGTTTGGTTTTTATCAAGCGACACACTGTGCGCATACGTGCCACTTGGCAACGTGTACTCTTTCATTTCACCGGTTTTAGGGTTTAACCTACCTAAAATATTGCCCCACTGGCCAACCCACCAAATAATGCCATTTTTACCTTGCACAGGGTCGCGAGCGCGTTGCCCAAGCGTAGGCACTTGCCAGTATTTAAAGCTAAGTTTTAAATCCCCTTTAACCACCGTTGACTCACGCTTAGTGTTAACAGGGTAATGCTTGGCCAAATACGCGCTAATATCTTTACTAAGCGCAGTACCCTCGCCTGTACCTACCATATAGCTTATAAGTGTTTGCCAATCCGCTTGGCTATAACCCGCACTGCGCTCAAGGTTGTTTAAACTATGGCAACTGGCACAAAGTTGCTCAACTAACATCTCAGGCTCATTACTCAATACAGATAACGGCGCAGCTAAAGCTCCTAGCGCAGCCATTGCTGCAACGTATTTATTAAATAAAAATCGATTTTTACGCATAACGCCCTTCCTTTTTAATATTAAAGCACAGGGCGAAAGTGTTTGCTATGTGAGCACTTTTAGCTTTTAGCTTTTAGCTTTTAGCTTTTAGCTTTTAGCTTTTAGCTTTTAGCTTTTAGCTTTTAGCTTTTAGCTTTTAGCTTTTAGCTTTTAGCAGAATAGTGTCTTTTTTGTGTTAGGTGTGGAAATCATTATTTTGGGAGGGGTAAAAATAATTCAATTAGTTTTGAGCTGGGTTTCGCTTCGCTCAAACCAAGCTACGGTTGTTGCATACCTACAAGCTTGCGTATAATGCCCGCATTCTGGCTGTATCTATTAGCCGCTAATTTGGATTTTAATAATGAAAAAACTCTCTGCAGTGCAAGTAAAACAACAAGCACTTGTGCTTAACGTTGCCGATAAACTAGAAGCACAAGGGCGCGAAGAAATCCCTGGTATGTTGCAGTGCTGGTTTGATGTGGAATATCACTTATTTCCAAGTTCACTACTTTTGTGTTTTCAGTTCGAAAACGAGCAAGCATTAGCAGCCGCAGAGCCTGATTTATTAAAATGGCAAAAGCGTTTAAGCGCCGCAATGCTTAAAAAAGGCGTGATTTTAAAAGATATGCGTAAACATTTAGTGTTTACTTTAAAAGGGCCTGATGACTAAAGAAGGGCTAGAGCAAAGCTTTGAAGCGCAATAGTTTATAAAAATAAGTTTAAGGGCATAAAATAGAGCAATAATATTGCCCTTTTTAAATGGGGTTATAGAGGCAGGTTTTGCATTTTTCCTTAATCACAAAAGTAGAAGGCCCCCCCAGCCGAATGCTATTATTGCTCGTAATCGAATTAAGTTAAGCCCAAGATAAAACATTTCACTGAAACTTTTTTATCAACTGATTTGCATTATTTATATGTACTTGGCACTTTTCTGTAGTTAATAAGCTTTCATCTAAAGATTTTTCTTTATCTGCATTTTCAAATGAATTAATAAAATCAACCTGCGCACTATAAAATCGATTACTTAAGTCAGAGTTTAACTCTAACTCAGAGCTTAAATAACTATTGAGCTCATTATGCAAGTTACTATATTCTTTTATTTTTTCGAGAGTCGCCTTATTATTTAAATTTTCACAAAGTATTAAGCCCGCAGAAGTTTTTCCAGCAAGATGAAAGTCCGCACTTAGCGAAGTAATTAAAAAAATACTAAGCATAATTTAAAGTTCCTTTTTAAATATATAAAAATAAATTTTAATAAACTCGGATAATATCGCAAGAAACATAACAAGCAATAAAAGCCACTCAGAAACAGGAAATATAGCTATTATTGGTAGTACAAAACTCAAACCTAAGGCTATTCCATTATGAATACCATAAAGAATCAAATTTTTGTTCACCCCAAATTTAACAGCTTCGCTTGTAGGCTTAAAAAACTTAATTCTTCCATAGTAAGTTAATAGAACTAATCCTAAAATTATAAGTCCTATCATTTTGGTTCAATTAAACCTCTAAGGTATAATTCGTTTAAAGCTTTTTCTTCATCAACCATTGTAACTAGATATGACGAAGGTACCTTATACACTCTTTCTCAGAAGAAGACGTCCAACCACTATCCAATACCTGAATAAGAAAGTTTTTTAGAGCTTTATTTAGTGATAAAGCCTGCTTAATA
>Ga0209452_1000044_pt1 | contig 77560 bp, 72 predicted proteins | sample WorMetimpBELIZE1_FD_187388 | JGI IMG/M metagenome (GOLD analysis project Ga0209452, IMG submission 187388) | Marine gutless worms symbiont microbial communities from Max Planck institute for Marine Microbiology, Germany - Olavius imperfectus... | ecosystem: Host-associated > Annelida > Digestive... | reverse complement strand
CACGACGAACACAGCGCGAGATACAGTGGTAATATTTTGTATCAACCAAACTTACTTGTCGCTTTCTTGCAATTGCCATAAGACACCCTGCTTGTTTTTTATACTGACAAAAGCATAGTACTACGTTTGCTAAACTGCAAAATTAAGATGGGTGTCTTGTTTATTTTGAAGCCACTGATATTTACAAAACTATCTCTGGTCGATGCAACAAACTTGCTCACGCTAGGTACTGCAACACTTCAATTTGAATGTCTCTCAGTAAATTTTGAGTATGCTCCGACTGTAAATTAAGTTCGCACCAGCCATCAGTTCCCATATATACAGCAGAAATATAGCTGATATTTTTAATACCACTTTCATTGTTGAGGATTCCAGATAGTCGGAAAATACCTAACTTTGTGTGGATTCTGCTAATTTTGAAGTTTTCCATAAACCCCCAAGAACATAACGCCCCACTCACCGGAATTTTGGGAGCGAAGCAAGTAAAATTTCCGCATGCAGTGGCTTGTTAGCACTATCAATCTGCACAGTATATTATCGGGATCGCGTTCATATCTCTAACAGCATGAGCAAACGATGAAATAATCCAGAGCAATTGAATAATATGCCCTGGGACTGATTCACCACGCTGAATCTTAGAAAATTCAGTTGTCACAGATGACTTTGATAAAAAAGAACAGCTTAGAATGCACTTCCTGTGAAGCTTGTAATCTTTTAATAATCCATCAAGATAAGCTTCAGCTTGTGATGGATCGCCTTTTCTAACTCTGGCTATATTTGTGTTACACCCACTATTTGAGTATGTATCCGCGAACTTACCATTTATTCTTTCAAGCATTTGCTCTTTGTTAAAGTACATGTTTCCAAGATTTTTTATTCCTTGGCCAACCACATCATGAAGGTTACTTGCCGAGGTGCTAGAACTACCATGCTTTGAGTGTATGAAGCTTATGTTAGAGTCTGCACGATTAAATGTAATATGATCAGCCCACTCAATACCTAAGTCGTCACAAAGTATGTAGTCATCGTTTTGGTGTATGGTTTCAACGACACCAAACATTGAATCCCTGTCAAATTCAGTGCTGGCATTAGTGAAACTACCTTTTTCAGAAGTAACTGTAGGTATTTCAGTTTTAGGGTGCATTATTTCTAATATGCTATTTATCTCTGAGATCCCTGATGAGTCTTCAAAGCAAGCCCCCATGAAGTACATGTACTTTGGATCAGTGAACGTGACACTGTAGTAACCATTTTTCACTATGAATTTCTGCAGGGTTACTTCCTTGCCATTCTCAATCACTCGAAACTTTGTCAAGGCTTTGGATGCTAATGTTAAACTTTTTTCATTCTTTCTAAGGTGCGTACAGGTTTCTCTTCCAACTACCTTACAATCCGAATCAAGTTCATATACTTTTTCAAGCTCAGCAAAAAGCTTATTTTTTACCCGAGAAGAAATAACTACATTCCCTGCTCTGACTGTCTTATATTTTAAAGTCAGTCCATCCCGTTCAATTCTTTCCTGTAGCGGAGTGCTTTCCACTAGAATCGCATTAGGTTCACATACACTTAGAACATCACTTAGTTCTACCTTTTTAGCAAATGAATCAAGGAAGTTATTATCGTTCGATGGGCTTTCAATAAGCTCAACCTGCTCTTTAACCCATACGGCTATCTCGTCAAGGGACTTTCTCTGGGATGATTCAACTAATCGCCCAGTTCCAGAAATAGTTTTTGTAATAGCACCTTGACGTAACTTTAAATAGAATGGAATCGATCTTCCTGCAGAGTGTGTCGAAAGAAGCCCTTTTAAATCTGCAGCTTCATAAGACCGAGCTCTCATTGCTCTATCTGAAATGGTCATATTTCTCAAGGCGATTTTTTGAAACTCAACATCGTTATCGCCAAATGTGCTGGATAAATCTCTGCTATCAACTAGTGTAAAATGCTCTTTTATTAGTTCGGATATATTTGCGCAACTTTTCTTGAAAATTGCTAAATAATTCTGGTATTCAATCAATATAATAAATGCGTATACCCTATCCTCGAGGGCTTCATCAATAAAATATACAGGTCTAATAGAGGGGAATACTTTAACTGAACACTTGTATTCTAAATCTAACTCTTCAACCATCCTATCAGACCTGAATAGGTCAACAACAAACTGAGCATCAGTATCCATATTGTCGACAGCTGCACCAAGAATGTCATTTATGATTGAATCATCAATGGAGCTTTTAGGTACATAGAATTGGGCATTCTTTGTGAGTTCTAATCTTTCAGGCACGTGTAATACCTCCTTGTAGTGCTAACAACTTTGTCTACGACATTTGTCGTTTTATAAACCGACAAATGTCCCTATATTACGATACTTTCATCTTAGCCAGCAAATAACCACCTGTAAACAATTAGTTAGCTACAAAGAAATTTCCATTAATGCTGTAATACACCAAAATGGGGGAGAGCAGTCATATCCGACAACACATAAATCACTGCACATTTTTAGAGCAGCTTTTATAAAAGTTAATATTATAAAACCGTTTTTTAACGCAGGTAATGAACTGTTTAAAGCGCTTAGGTTTTAACGTTTTGAATACGGCGGGTTTTGTACTTATATATTACAACACGCTTAAAGTAGTGTTGTGAGGTACTAACTAACAAAAGCCCGCAATCAATTACTGCAAGGCCAAGCTATTAGCCAAGTGTGCTTTGATGTTGGGTTTAATAGCGCAAGCCACTTTAGTCGTGTATTTAAACAAACCTTTGGCATTGCGCCTAAAGAGTGCCGACATTAAAGCTAAAACCTTATTTTTTACTTTGCTAACGCCCTGAATATGTTAGTTTATTAACATGAGTATTGAGTAAAGAATTGGTATGAGTAAGCAAACCCGTTGGACCCTAAAAAGTATTGCCAAAGAGTTAGGTGTATCTAACGCAACAGTCTCTAATGCGTTTAATCGCCCTGATCAGCTATCGGCTAAACGCCGAGACGATATTCTTGCAGCGTGTAAAACTTTGGGCTATTACGGGCCCAATAAAGCCGCGCAATCGCTTCGTAGTGGTACGTTTAATATTGTGGCGTTAGTGCTGCCCGATAGTGTGGAATATATGGTATCGGACCCTGTGGCCAGCAGCTTTATGCGGGGTGTAACCTCGGTGCTTGAAAAAAACGGCATTAATGTTTTATTGTTTTCTGGTAATAGCGATAACCTTAACAGCGTGGTCGACTTTGTTGATGGCTTTATTTGTTATGGCCGCCCTCGTAATAATGCATTAGTAGAGCAGTTAAAAACGGTGTCTAAACATGTGGTCACTATTGATTTTGATATAGCCCGCAATGCCTCAGTAAATATAAATAACGAGCAAGCAAGTTACGAAATAGCCAAGCACGTTTTAAAAAATCCAAGCGATAAAGTCGCTATTTTAGGCTTAAGATTACTTGATGAAAACGTATTATGCCGCGTATATGAACACCACGAATTTGAAACAGGACAATCTATTTCGCACCAACGCTTACGGGGTTATCAACGTGCATTAAGTGAGGCAAATATAACAGTTGCTGATGATCGTATTTGGAATATACCAGAAAGCAGCGAGCGTTTTGCTAACATTGCCGCTAAAGAGGTGTTAAGTGCCTTCCCCCGCCCTAACGTTATTATTTGTATGAGTGATTTAATTGCCCTTGCCACTATGCGAGAAGCGATAAAACAAGGCATAAAAATAGGTGAAGAACTGCGTATTGTCGGCTTTGATGGAATAGACGAAGCCGCTCGTTTTGTACCGCGCCTAACCACTATTCATCAAAATAGCCAAGAAAAAGGCGTAATGGCCGCCGAGCTCTTTATATCAAAAGAAGAAAAAATATGTGATGTAAGTTACGAGCTAGATATTGGCGCAAGTGGTTAATAGGTTATGTTAAAAAGGGTTAGGCAAACAAAAGCCAAGCTCAAAAGCTTGGCTTTTGTGTTTTAATAGCCGGTTAAACTAATAATGTGTTTAAACTTATCGTTGTTTCTTCATCGCCATTAACTTGAGTAATCAACGCGTCTCGTGTTTTAAAATTAACACTTAATGCAATAGACTTATCTGCTAGTTGCCACGTTAAACAACATATTCCCTGTGTGCCGTGAGCACTAAACTCGCCTGCAAAAGCAGGGTGTTCATTACGCAATTTAATGAGCTCTATTAAACCTTTTACTACAGGTTTATTGAGTGCGTGCTCAATTATTTCAGTATTTAAATACGGGCGGTTAATATCACGGCCCACATTGGTACGCGCAAGTAACTCCATATCGTTTTCGCAGGCAAATAAACCACCGTAGTACACTTGCGGCACACCGGGTGCAAAAAACTGTATGGCACGCGAAATCAAATAATCTAAATCGTTAGCGCCTAATGCATTGTAATACGTGCAATTTACTTGGTATAAATCAACATTACTGGCAGCAGCTCCCGTAGCTTGTCGGCTTTGGTTATTGCTGTTGGCATGCATGGTTTCTACAAGCGTATCTATTTGCTGTGCATTTAATAGCCCTGGCTTGTCGCCCATTGGGCCTGCATCAATAATGCCTATGCCGTCGTGCGTATCAAGTACCGTTAAACAGTTGCGTGGTGAAATTTGTAACCATTTAAGTAATGCATCTACATCGTTATTAAATAAGCTATGTAAAATAAGCGGCGGTAATGCAAAGTCGTAAACCATGTTTACACGCTTTGCTACTTCTACTTGTGTTTGGTAGTGGCTATGAATTTCAGCAATGGTTTCCATGCCAAGCTCGTTTGCTTGCTTTGAGAGGTTATCTAGGTAGCTAAAAGTTTCGTCTAGCATAAAACAGTTAGTACCGGCTTGTTTAATTGCGTAACCCGCTGCATCTAAACGAATAATATTTACGTTATTTTCAGAAAACTTAGTTAAAACGTTATTTAAATACGCAATACCCGCTTCAACTTTTACGTTTATATCAATTTGGTTATCGGTAAACGTGGTCCAAAAATCATACGTTTGACCATCGCCACACTGCATGGGTGTAAAACAGCTACCAGGGCGCGGGCGATAAATTGCTTGTTGCTCAGCGTCGCTCATCCCATTTGGGAATACATCGTCTTTGGTTAAAAACAAGTCCCAAAATTCTGATTGCTTGCCTTTTGCTAGCACATCTTGAAACTGATAAGACTGCGCCGATACATGGTTCACGATTAAATCGGCCATTAGGTCATGGTTTTCACCCAGTGCTTGAATATCAGCCCATGAACCAATGCGAGAATCTACTTCGCTGTGGTCAATCGGATCAAAACCCGCATCGCTTCCGTCAATAGGATTATAAAAAGGCAGTAAATGCACACCACCAAATACGCCCTCTAAAGGCCCTTTTAATAGTGTTGTCAGTGCGTTTATATCTTGCCCTGTGATTCGATCAGCGTATGTGATCAATTGAACTTTATTCTTCATCATGTGTGATTACCAAGTTGAAACTTAATCGATTAAGATATATCTTTAACTAGCACGTACAATTTTACAAGTAATTTTTAAATATTTTACATACAAAAGTTGTGGCAAAGGTAATACTAATCAGAGTAAGTGATTGAGTTATTACTATAACTTGAGCCACAACGAGGAAAAACCACATGACAAACTTACACACTCACACGCAAAGCGACCCAATGCAGCGCATACGAATACTCACTTACATGATGTTTTTTATGTTTGCGATGACCTCTGATGCGGTAGGTATGATTATTCCAGAGTTAATCTCAGAGTTTGGTTTAAGTATGACCCAAGCCAGTGCTTTTCATTACGCACCTATGGCACTCATTGCCTGTAGTGGCTTGTTTTTAGGCTTTTTAGCCGACAGCCTAGGTCGTAAACAAACCATAATGCTAGGCTTACTTATTTTTTCTGGCAGTTGTTTTTTGTTTGCTTTTAGCAATAGCTTTTCAATATTTTTAATTTTGCTTTGCTGTATCGGTTTAGCCATTGGTTTATTTAAAACGGGCGCACTAGCGCTACTTGGCGATATTTCAGCAAGTAACGCAGAGCACACTAAAACCATGAATAAAGTAGAAGGCTTTTTTGGTATTGGTGCCATAGTTGGCCCTGCGCTGGTAGGCGTATTGCTTACTCAAAACGTGAGCTGGACTTATCTGTACATTATTGCCGGCGTTATGTGTTTAATTTTAGCACTAATGGCATGGCGCGCCGACTACCCTGCCGTTGTCAAAAATACAGAAAAGCCCGCTTCACTTGCCACCACCATGAAAATGATTAAAAACCCCTACGCACTTGGTTTTTCGTTGGCTATTGCATTATATGTGGCTACCGAGGTTGCTATTTACGTGTGGATGCCAACACTTTTAAAAGATTACACAGGCTCGTGGCCTTTACTTGCAACCTATGCACTTACACTATTTTTTGTATTACGTGCTGCTGGGCGCTTTATTGCTGTATGGCTTTTAAATCACTTTAGCTGGCAAGGGGTAATGGCTTATTTAAGTTTAGGTATCGCACTGTGTTATGTGGGCACTTTGGTAGGCGGTGTTGATTGGGCGGTAGGCTTGCTTCCGCTTTCAGGTTTGTTTATGTCGATGGTTTACCCTACTTTAAACTCTAAAGGTATATCGTGCTTTCCTGTTGCACAACATGGTGCAGTAGCGGGCGTGATTTTATTTTTTACCGCGCTTTCGGCCGCACTGGCGCCTTTATTTATGGGCGTGATAAGTGATTACTTTGGCCACGTACGCTACGGCTTTTACTTAGCTACCGGCTTTGCTGTGATCTTATTTTTAGCCATGCTTTATAACTTTTACCGCGACCCTGCGGCAAAAGCATTAACTAAAAATGCATAAATGGCTGCTCAAGCCAGTATAAAAAACACCTTTAAAATCAATACAAAAATAAAATAAGAGCAAATTACACACAAAAATAATTTGCTTATTGTAAAAACTTTGTTATTTTTACTTAATCGATTAAGTAAAAATAACAAACTCACACAACACAATGAGGCGTTAACATGACAACACACCACACACCTTTATATTTAATCAGTGCCTTAGCACTTGCAGTAAGCCAAGGCGTTCATGCACAAGACGAGCAAGAAACCAAAGTGCAAGCTAACCAAGGGCTTGAAACAATTGTTGTTACCGGCGTTCCTCGCCGCACTACTATTATGGCGTCGAGTTCATCAGTAAGCAGTTTATCGCTTGAACAAGTAGAGGTGTCTACACCGCGTTCAACGGCTGAGGCATTTAGAATTATCCCGGGCGTTCGCGCTGAATCAACGGGCGGTGAAGGTAATGCAAATATTGCAGTGCGTGGCTTACCTGTGGCATCGGGTGGCGCTAAATTTTTACAACTGCAAGAAGATGGCCTTCCTGTCATGCAATTTGGTGATGTTGCCTTTGGTAACGCCGATATTTTTATGCGCCTTGATAACACGGTGCAAACAATCGAATCAATTCGTGGTGGCTCAGCCTCTACCTCGGCTAGTAATGCACCTGGCGGCATTATTAACTTTATTTCTAAAAACGGCGAAAACGAATCGGGTAGCGTATCTACTACTGTTGGCCTAGATTACGACAGTGTTCGCACCGACTTTGATTACGGCACCTATTTAACCGACAGTGTGCGTTTTCATGTAGGCGGTTTTGTACGCCAAGGCGAAGGCCCGCGCGAAACAGGCTACACATCAAATAAAGGTGGCCAAATTAAAGCTAACCTTACTAAAGATTTTGAAAACGGCTACGTACGCCTTTACTACAAACACCTAGACGACAAAAGCGTAGGTTACTTACCTATGCCAATGTACTCAAATGGTGATTCTATTGCCGGGTTTGATGCACAATCAGATACACCGCATTCTGCGTTATTTACTAAAACTGTTCGTTTAAACGGTGAAAACCAAATTAGCAGTGGCGATTTACGCGACGGCATGAACCCTAAAGTGGATGCGGTAGGTTTTGAAGCTGTATTTGATTTAGATAACGATTGGCGTATCGAAAACCGTTTTCGTAAATCGTCAATTAGCGGTAACTTTAACTCGCTAATTCCTGCTGAGGTTGGCAGTGCATCGTCTATTGCACAAAGTATTGGTGGTGTAGGCGCAACACTGAGTAACGCAAACACAGGCGAAGCATTTAATGATGAACTTGCCATGCGTATTCACACTTTTGATGTAACGCTTAACGACTTTGGCTCTATTGTTAATGATTTTAAACTGACTAAATCGTTTAGCGATGACACTAGCCTAACCTTTGGTTACTTTGCCTCTACGCAAAACATTGCGATGTCGTGGTTATGGAACTCGTACTTAATGGAGCTTAAAGGCGACAACGCGGCACTTTTAAATGTAACCGCAGCCGATGGCACTGAGTATTCAGAAAACGGTTTATATGCATACGGCACGCCTTATTGGGGTAACTGTTGTCAGCGCGATTACGACACCGAGTACGACACGCGCGCACCGTATGTTGCGTTTTCAACAAAACTTGGTGATGTAAGCATTGATGCAAGCGCCCGCTACGACAGCGGTGAAGCACGCGGTAACTACGCAGGTGCTGTCACTTCAACAGTAGATATGAACCGCGACGGTACTATTTCTATTCCTGAGCAAAACGTAGCAGGTATTGATATAGCTAACGCCAGCCCAGTAAATTACGACTGGAGCTACTCATCTTACTCTGTAGGTGCTAACTACCAAATTGACCCAAGCCTAGCTACGTTTGCACGTATAAGTAAAGGCGGTCGCGCCAATGCAGACCGTTTATTATTTGGTAAAGTACGCAGTGACGGAAGCGTAGCCGATGAAGATGCAGTAGATGAAGTAAACCAATTTGAAATTGGTGTGAAAAAACGTTTTGATTCGTTCTCGGTATTTGCAACAGCCTTTTACGCAGAAACAGAAGAGCAAAACTTTGAAGCAACTTCGCAAACCTTTTTTGACCGCGAATACGAAGCAAAAGGGATTGAGGTTGAATCAACTTACTTTATGGATGCATGGGACTTTAGAGGTAACTTTACTTGGACCGATGCTGAAATTGCAAAAGATGCGCTAACTCCTGAAGTTGTAGGTAACACACCACGTCGCCAAGCGGATTTAATTTACTCACTAATGGCGCGCTACAGCTACGATAAAGGCGCTGCCGGTGTAAGCTTTATTGGCACAACCGATGCTTACGCACAAGATAACAACGACCTTAAGTTTGATGGCTACACGCAAGTAAATGCATTTGTAAGCTACGACTTATCAGAAAACTTAAACCTTGCGCTTAATGTAAACAACCTGTTCGATACAGTAGGTATTACAGAAGCTGAAGAAGGTTCAGTACCTGAAAACGACATTATTCGTGCCCGTACAATTAACGGCCGCACAACGTCGGTTACTTTAAAATACGCTTTTAACTAAATGTGTGTATTGCGCTGCAGTGAGTCATCGCTGTAGCGCCTTTTAAAGTATGAATAAATAACCCCTTCACGTTTTTAGCCTAGCCTTGCTAGGCTTTTTAGGATATTCCAAATGACCAAACTCCTGTGCTTAGGCGAGCTTTTAATTGATATGCTGCCACAAGATGCTCATAACTCAGCGTACTTACCCATTCCTGGTGGTGCACCTGCTAATGTTGCTGTTGGCTATGCAAAACTTGGCGGTGAAGCCGCGTTTTGTGGTGGTAAAGGGGATGATCATTTTGCCAATCAATTAAGTAATGCATTGGCGCAATACAATGTAAATACAGACTATTTGTTTACCATTGCTGGCTCACAAACCGCTATGGTAATAGTAAGCCTTGATGAAAACGGCGAGCGTAGTTTTGGCTTTTATCGCCATAACACAGCCGATGTATTATTAACCCAAGCGCATTTAGCGCAAATAAATTGGCAAAGCATAAGCACCCTGCACTTTTGCTCAAACACCCTAACCGATCCAGCCATAGCTAGCACAACGGTTAAAGCGCTAGAACTTGCTAAAACACATAATAAGCTCGTTAGTTTTGACGTAAATTTACGCTACAGCTTGTGGGAAAACACAAATGATATAGCAAGCAATGTGCAAGCCTGCTTCGCTTATTGCGACATAGTTAAACTTTCGCGTGATGAACTTAATTTTTTAGCGCAGCATAACGATACAACGGGCGAAGATTACATTAAAACGCTATTAAATACGGGGGTAAAACTGGTATTTTTAACCGACGGGCCAGAGCCAGCCAAGGTTTACCACAGCGCATTTACACTTAACGAGTCGGCACCAAAAATAAACGCAGTAGATACAACAAGTGCGGGTGATGCCTTTATAGCGGGAGTTTTATACTACTTAAATAACCTAGGAAGTGCTCTACCACTGGCAGATAAACTAAATGATGAAACAAGCGTAAAAGGCGCCCTGCACTTTGCACTTAAATGTGGCTCTAAAGCGTGTTTAGCTAAGGGGGCATTTCCGGCATTACCAGTGCTGGCTGATGTAATGTAACTCTTAAGTAGAGTGCAAAGTGCTTTAAATAATAAAAACGCTCTTGTTAGCGTTTTTATTATTTAATTATTCATCTAGCCAATCGATGGCGGCGGTGGCGTTTTCGTAGTATTGAACCTCACCTGAAATAAACCAGTTGCCTATTTTGGCCATGCGGGCTTGCCATTCCTGATTGCCATAAATAGCAATTTTATTAAATTCTTTTGAGTGCCTTACGCCAAGCTTTAAATCATCCCATGCGGCGCGAAGCTCCCAGCCATCTAGCTCGCTGGCATCAATAAGTACATTTGCTATAGGGTGTTTAACCTCGCCAAGGGCAGAGTCGATCATGGGGGTAATGACTTTATAGTCTTCATGGGTGAGTGTACCCACTGCTTTTAGTTTTAAAAAAAATTCTCGGCCTGCGCGTTCAATACCAATAGATAAACCATGTGTTGTGTGTACCATGCTGCTCTCCTTAACTGGGTGCGCTTAAAATATTTACAGCCTGTTGTTTGGATTAATTAAAGCCTAGGGCTTAAATTGTTCTATTTAAGTTAGTAGTAACTACATACAAATGCCAAACATTGCTGAGTTAAGCTATAAAAGTACACCCTATTAAGTTAATTAGTACTGAACTAAATCAAACAATACTGCTAAATAAGGGTATTTACTAAGCGTTTTGCACTCGCTCAATTTGCTTATCTACATCTGTTAAATGGCCTAATTTAAGCCATACTTTTGCTCCATATGTACCAGCGGTCATATTAAGCTCACTATTGATAGGCAGCCTTAACCAACTGTGCTTTACTAATACATCTGATTGCTCACTTATATCACCTTCAAGCACCAGTAGCTCAGCCCCACCGCTTGCACTAATTTGCATATTGGCACCGGCTTCAAAATGCAATAGGCTCACCTCTTCAAGGTCATCTTTATAAAGCGGTGTAATGGCAAGCCCTTCAAATGTGGCGTGTTGTACGCTGCCCATGTGGTGTGTTTGTAGGCGCACGTGGGTTTTATCGTGTGGCTGAAATTGCCAAAGCTTTACGAATATTATGCAGCCTTCATCGGAGCCTGGTTTGTGCTTTGATTGGGGTGGATTACGAATATAAGAGCCTTGCGGGAAATCCCCATGTTCATCTTGAAATACCCCTTCTAACACAAAAAACTCTTCACCACCGGGATGTACATGCGGCGAAAATTCGCTGTTAGGTGCGTAGCGTACAATACTTGTAGCACGAGCTACTTCAGCCCCAACTCTATCAAGCGGCCGCCTATCTACGCCCACCATAGGTGAAGGAACCCAATCAAGCTGCTTACTATGAACAACGACACGCTTGCTAAAATCGGCGGATATTTTCATTTTATTACCTTTAAAATTGCATAGTGTGAGAGTAAATTTTACGCATAAAAAAAGCGAGCTTACTAAGCTCGCTTCCTTAAATTTTTAAGCTGTTATGCTACATCTAACTTTTTATGTTTAGAGTGTACAAACACTAAAGTAATTAAGCCAATAATAACCACTGCGGCACCAATTGGTTTACCTAAATCGGCCGATAAGTTAAAGCCAATTGCCGCAGTCATAATGTACGAAAGTGTTACGCCAGTAGCGATAACAGCAGGCACACTGGTGATCCAATGAAAGGCACGTCTATCAAACAAGTACTTGGTAGCAAGCCATAGTACGCTGGTTGAAAGCAGCATATTAGAAAACGCAAAGTAGCGCCAAATTACCGAGAAATCTAATTTAGTCATAAAAAAGGCAATAGTTAAAATAGGCACTGCCAGTAATAAGCGATTACGTAAGCTTTGCGGAATATTAAACGCATCAACCACGGTTAAACGCAGTGAACGGAACGCCGTATCGCCCGAAGTAATAGGGAACACAGCAACAGCAATAATTGCCATAATACCGCCCATTACGCCTAAGTAGCTGTTTGCTACATGGTTAACCACTAAGCCTGGACCACCTTGATCAAGCATTGCTTTTAAGCCAGCATAACCTTCTGGGAATGCAGCAATACCCGCAAGTGCCCATACACAACCTACAATGCCTTCACACATCATTGCGCCGTAATATACTGGGCGTACGTATTTTTCGTTTGTTAAACAGCGGGCAATAATAGGCGCTTGGGTAGAGTGAAAACCACTAATAGCACCACAGGTAATGGTAATAAACAGTAACGGCCATGTAGGTAAACCATCAGGGTTTGGCTCTAAAAAGTCGTGCGCGTGGTCGGCTTCAAAGTAGGCTAAAAAGTCGCCTGCAACTGGTAAGTGTGGCGCATCTAGTAGTAATGCACCGGCTATTAATGTAGTCATTACAATCATTAATAAGCCAAATAGCGGGTAAAATTTAGTAATAATTTTATCAATAGGGAGCAGCGTTGCTAAAAAGTAGTACGCTAAAATGGCCAAAACCCAAAATGTATTGTTAGCAAAAAAAGTGCCTTCAAATACATCTAGGTTACTTAATAAGCCCGCTGGGCTCATAATAAATACAACGCCCACAAAAAATAGCAGCATGGCTGTAAATATTAGCATAAAGCCTTTAAACACAACGTTGTAATAGTGCCCGGCTATTTCTGGTAAGCTTTTACCATCTTCTTTAATGCTCATCACACCCGAGAAGAAGTCGTGTACCGCACCGCCTAATACGTTACCTAGCACAATCCAAACCAAGGCAACTGGGCCGTAAAGCGCACCTAAAATTGGGCCAAATATTGGGCCTACGCCGGCAATATTTAAAAACTGAATTAAAAATGCACGCACAGGGTGAATGGCTACATAATCAACACCTTCGCTAAAGCGTTTTTGCGGTGTATCAACTGTTGTATCCATACCTGCTTGTTTTTCAACGAATGGGCTATAAAACTTATATCCCAGTATTAAAATTGTGATGCAGATAAAAAAGATGATCATAAAGCACGTTTCTCTTTTGTATTTGGAGTATAGAGCGTGTAATTAACGCCCCGCCTTTCAATCCATGAATAATCGACGAACATTAACAAAGTATTAATTACCTCGCTATAAGACGAATAGCTAATACACCAGCCACTTTTTATGCACCTTGCTCAACACTTAATCTAAATGGCTTAATAAATAAAAATTAAAGCAAAAAAAAGCGGCTTTACTATAAAAGTAAAACCGCTTACACACACAATGATTGGGTGTAACTGTGATTTATTATATTAAGCTGGGCTCATAAACTCGTTAATTTGTTCATGAGTCAGTGTAGGAGTAGCGCCGGCGCTTTCGGCCACCATTGCCCCTACGGCACAAGCAAAATCAACAGCGTGCTGGGCACAATCGCTACTACAAAGTTGATAAATTAACGAACCTAAAAACGAATCCCCTGCGCCAACTGTATCTACAACGCTAATTAAATAACCTGAGTTATAGTAATTCTCACCTTTAATAGTAAGTAGCGCACCGTGGCTGCCTTTGGTTACACAAAGGTATTCGGTGTTAGTTTGCTCTGCAATAAACGCTAAGTTTTGCTCAAGTGAATGAAACTTACAGCCCATTGCTTTAGCTATTTCGTAAAGCTCTTCATCGTTTAATTTTATGAAATCGGCTTTATTCATTAAATCTACTAATGTGTCTAACGTGTAGTGTGGCGCACGTAAATTTACATCAAACACTTTAAAGTTAGCCACATCAACCAACTGGTTTAATGTGGCAAGTGAGGCTTCGCTGCGACCAATTAGGCTACCAAATACAAATACATCACTGGCTTTTACTTTTTCAATAAGTGAGTCAGTAAGTTCAATATTATCCCACGCAGTATCGGCTACTATTTCGTAGCTAGCTGAGCCGCTTTTATCTAGAGTAACTTGTACTGTGCTGGTTTTTTTGTCGTTATTAACGCTAATGTATTCGCAGCTTACGCCTTTGTTTTTAATTTCACTTAGTAACTCAGTACCCAGTTCATCGTTACCTACAGCGCTTATCATGTCGGCTTTAATACCCAGTGAGTTAATACGCACACACATGTTAAGCGGCGCGCCGCCTAAGCGTTTATCGTTTTCAAAGCAATCCCATAACACTTCGCCAAAGCAACTTACGCTTACGTCTTTACCTTGTTTAGAATCAATTAAAATGCTCATTATTAATTACCTTTAGGCTCAAGCACGTTATTCATAATTGCTTTAATTTTGCTTGCTGGTGCGTATAACGCTTCTACATTGTTTTTGTAGTGAGACGTAAAGGCACTTTGCGTGTTTAAATCGCCAAATAAGCTTGTTAGCGATAAAAATGCAAGGTCATCAGTCTCCGTTTTAGCCGCGGCTTCATGTAACTCGCTTTGCATTGCATCGATTATTTCAAGCTTATTACCTTGCTCATCGACTCCTTTATCGCTGTAAAAACACCATGCAGCAATAACTAGGGTCGCAAGTGATACATCACGGCCTTGTGCTAAGTTTTCGTTAATAGTGGCAATTAAAAACTTAGGTAGCTTAGCTGCGCTTTCTGAACAAATACGCGATAAGCTATCTTTAATGTTTGGATTAGCAAAGCGTTCTATAAGTGTGTCTTTATAGATTTCTAGGTCAATGCCTTCTAGTTGCGCTAGGTTAGGCGTTACTTCTTTATCCATAAACGCACGTAAATACTTTGCAAATAAAGGGTCTGATACTGTTTCGTCTATAGTGCCGTAGCCATGTACGGAGCCTAATAAGCCCAGTACCGAGTGGCCTGCGTTTAATAAGCGTATTTTCATGGTCTCAAAAGGGGTTACGTCACTTACAAATTGTGCGCCAACGCTATCCCAATCCGGGCGCCCACAGCAAAATGAGTCTTCAATAACCCATTGCGTAAACGACTCACAGGTAATTGGCCATTCATCACTCACACCGTATGCATCAACAACGTAGTCAATATCGCTCTTTTTAGACACGGGTGTAATACGGTCAACCATTGCATTAGGAAAAGTAACGTTATTAGCAATCCACTCGCTTAGCTCTTTATCTTGCTCGGCTGCAAAGGCAAGTAGCATTTTGCGCGTTACATTACCGTTATGCTGAATGTTATCGCACGACTGCACTGTAAACGCATCAAGACCTTGTTCTTTACGTAATTTAAGCGCTGCAGTAATGTAACCAAACGCCGTGATTGGGTCGTTCGGGTTATTAATGTCGTTAATAATGTCTGGGTTTGAGTAGTCAAACTCACCCGTTACTGGGTTAAAGTTATAACCGCCTTCGGTAATCGTTAACGACACTATGTGTGTATCGCTGTGCGCAAGCTTATTAATAACCGCTTGTTTATCCTCTGGGGCAAACAAAAAGTCAATCATAGAGCCAATAACTTTGTTATCTATCTGCCCATTTGGGTGTCTTACCGTTAGCGTATAAAGATAGTCTTGCTGCTTTAAAATATCGCGTAGACCACGATTACCTTCTAATAAGCCAACACCACAAATACCCCATTGTTCAGCACCTGGCTTTTTTAAAAGCTCATTAACGTATACGGCTTGGTGAGCACGGTGAAAACCGCCCACACCAATATGCACTATACCGGCTTTTAGCTTACTGCGGTCGTAGTTTGGTGTATCTACATGGCTTGGCATAGTTGCCAAGCTTTGTTGGTTTAGCCCTTTAACTAGAGCGTCAGTGTGCTGGTGTTGCGTCATGGTGCGGCCTTACTAAAACAATAATAAAAATTTAAATTAAGATGCAGTATTGAGTGCTTTATGGCGCTGAAGCGACCAATAAGCGGTTGCAAAATAAATGATGGTGCAAATAAAACAGGCAATTTCAAACTGCGTTTTGTGTCCTGCATAAATACTCATACTGTCACTAAAAAACATAACCTGGCTGGCAAAGCCAAAAATAATCAATAACGAAACTGTAGATATAGTGTTTAATACTTTGCTAAGCATTGAGTTATCTACCACAGGCGCTTTAACATTTTTGGCAAGCTCTGCTTGATATGCTTTTATATCTTTTTGCTCTTGCTCTTCTGCTGCAATTTCTTTGCTGTAGTCTTCACCTGCGCCGTACTTTTTAGCCAGTAGCGTGTAAACCACAATGGTGAATATCCAAGTAGGAATAAATAGGTAGTAAAATGACATTACATCAATGGCATTTAAACCAAAGCCAAACACAAGTGCCAACGCCCAAGAAGCAATAGCCGGAACGCTACGGGTAATGTTTTTATATTTAGCCCAGTAACGGGTTAAACCAATTTTAGGAAATAAAACATGCTCAGCAAATACAATACCGCCCACAGGCACTACTAATAATCCTGCGTAAGTAAGTAGTGGTAACATTTGCGAAAATACAAACGGGAAACACGCAATAATAACGGTTACAACACCCACAATGGCGGTTGTACGCTCGCGCGATTGGTCAACAAAAATAGACTGTGCTGCAAGCCCTGCGCGGTAAAGATTAGCGTTAGCTGTTGTCCAGCCTGCAATAATTACAATTACAAAACCCGTCCAGCCTAATGCGTGGTAAGCAACGTCACCTGGGTCAAGTGATGAAATAGTGGTTTTAAGTAATACCGCAACACCTGCGCCCATAATACCGGCCGAGATCCACGCTAAGTAATGGCCAAAAAACATACCTACGCCAGAAAACAAACCGTAGCTTTTACGTTTGGCAAATCTAAAAATAGCCATATCAATTAAGCCAAAGTGGGTAATAGAGTTTGCAGCCCATGCAAAACCGATAACCTCTAATAAGCCAATACCTTTTTCGCCATCAGCAGTGGTACCAGTCCAGATTGATGAATCCCCTATTGCCATAAAGTCGTCAAAGCCTGTTAGCGTGGTTACCCCTAATACATGATTAGAAAGCTCAGGAAACAATGCAAACGAGCCCGCTATAAAAATAACAAACAACCACGGCGCGCAAATTTTTGAAAAATCAGCAACAGTTGAAAAACCATACATAGCCACAAATACAACAATAGAGCCAACCGATAATACAATGGCCACAAATGCTAAGCTGTTAGGATACCAATCGAGTTGTGCGGGTATATCAAACAAAAACCGCACTGCGGTTGCCGATACCGTGATCATGGCGGCGGATATCACACTAAATATGACCACGTTTGCCCAGTTATAGAGCTTGGTCATTGAATTACCCGCAATTTTATTTAAGTAGTTGTATAAACTTAAACGTGTTTCTACCGCAATTGGAGAAGTAATTAACCACCACGAACACATTGCTAATAGGTTACCAATTAATAGACCTAATAAAATGTCGATGGTTGATGCGCCTAATGCAACAAAAGTTGCACCAATAACAAATTCGGTGGCTGCAACGTGCTCACCAGCGTATAAGCCGGCAAAGTGCTTCCAACCATGAAGCTTATGATTAGCAACGGGCAATTGCTCTTCGTTAACATCGTTAAATGTTTGTGTGTGTGGACTTGATGCCATGGTATTTTCCTATTGTTTTAAGCACAGCCCTAACTATTAATTTAAATAAGTGTTTTTTTATTTAAATTAATAATGAGTAAATCACCGTGCCTTTTTATAATGCTACTACTATAACTATCTAATAATTAATGCATTTTACCTTAAGCTTTGTCAGTGTAATAAAGCTCAACGTTAATATTCTATTACTGTGTTTGTAATGCTGGGTACTGCTTATAAAAATCATCCCAATGCGTTAAATGTGCGACCTCTGGGTAAGCTTGGTGAACAAAGTTCACTGCATCTTGCATATGCCCACCCCCGCTGTAATGCAAAACTTGCATATTGGCGGCTAGTGCAGCGCACACACCGGCTTTTGAATCTTCAATCACTAAACATTTGGTTGGGTTAACACCCATTTGCTCTGCAGCATGTAAAAATAAATCGGGTGCGGGCTTACCATTTTTTACCTCACTTGAGGTAAATACCTTATTAAAGTACTGCTCAAGATTAACCACATTAAGCGCTTTAGCAGTACGTTTAGGACTACTGCTTGTTGCAATACAACAAGGTACAGATAATTGCTCTAGCACGTGTTTAATGCCGTTAGTTGGCATTAATGCAGTTTCGAACTCGTTTAATAATGCTTCTCGGTAATCGGCTTCAAAGCTCTCAGCTAAGGTCACGTTAAAGGTATCGAATAAGTTTTGGGTGACTGTTTTAAAGTTACAGCCTAAAAAATATTGTTGTACATAGGCTCGGTCAATATTAACGCCAATCTCTGCAAGCATGTTTATTAACACTTGCGCGCTCAATATTTCGCTATCTATAACAACGCCATCACAATCAAAAATAACTAATTCTATTTTAGTATTCATATTGCCCCTTTTTATGCACCTAGTTTGGTGCAACCTTAACTTGAGCATAAGCCCAGCAAGTGAGCATATTCTCTTTATTGTTATAATAAGTCAACATCTTGTTAGTGAAAAACGCACCACGATGGTGAATATTTATTCATTAAATATGAAATTGTCTGTATTTTCATTGATTTCAAAATTGCAATTACGACTAAGGTCGAACATTACAAAAACGCTATTTAGAAAATAGAAGGCAGCTCATAAATAACAATCTAATTTTGTGATTACCCCAATCTAAACAATCAATTTTACCGAATTCACTTTTGTTAATACACTCATTCACAGTTAAACAGCCAGCAACACTGCCGGCACTTTTATACAGATGAGGTCGACAATGAATACTCAAAAAAACACGATTAATAATAAATCTACGTTAACGCTAAGTGCATTAGCGCTAGCAATGGCATTACCTGCAAGTGCCGCCACTACACTTACTAAAGACAACGGCGCAGCTGTTGGCGATAACCAAAATTCAATTACTGCTGGCGAGCGCGGAAGTGTATTACTTGAAGACGTACACCTAATTCAAAAACTACAACGCTTTGCTCGTGAACGTATTCCTGAGCGTGTAGTGCATGCGCGTGGTACAGGTGCTCACGGTGTGTTTGTAGCGTCTAAAGAGTTAGATGACTTAACAATTGCTGCACCGTTTGCAGAAGCCGGTAAAGAAACAGACGTATTTGTACGTTTTTCATCAGTAATTCACTCAAAAGGTAGCCCAGAAACACTGCGCGACCCGCGTGGTTTTGCGACTAAGTTTTACACCGACCAAGGTAACTGGGATTTAGTAGGTAACAACTTACCGGTATTCTTTATTCGCGATGCGATTAAATTTCCAGACATGGTTCACTCGTTAAAGCCATCACCGGTTGATAACATTCAAGATCCTAACCGCTTTTTTGACTTTTTCTCATACGAGCCAGGTTCTACTCACATGTTAACGTGGGTATACAGCGACTACGGCACACCTGCAAGCCTTCGTAAAATGGACGGCTGGGGCGTACATGCTTACAAAATGATTAATAAGTCAGGCGATGTTAAATACGTTAAGTTTCATTGGGTGAGCCAGCAAGGTATTGATAACCTTGACTCAAAAGAAGTCGCTGAAGTACAAAGCCAAGACTTCCAGCACTTAACACGCGACCTATACAGTGAGATTGGTAAAGGCAACTTCCCTAAATGGGATCTATACATTAAAACCCTTGATCCGTCGCAGTTAGATGACTTTGACTACAACCCATTAGATGCAACAAAAATGTGGTTAGACGTGAAAGAAACTAAAGTAGGCACCATGACCCTAAACCGTATGCCAACTAACTTCTTCCAATCTACAGAACAAGTTGCAATGGCACCGGCAAATGTTATTCCGGGTATTGAGCCATCTGAAGACAGACTATTACAAGGGCGTGTTTTCTCTTACGCCGATACGCAAATGTACCGCTTAGGTGCTAACCACCAACAATTGCCAATTAACCGTGCAAAAGTTGAAGTGGTTAACTACAACCAAGACGGCGCAATGAACTACGGTAATACAACAAGTAACGTGAACTACCAACCAAGTCACGAAAACGTTGCAGAAAACCCAATTGCACGCAGAAGTAACACAGAGCTAAAAGGCTACGTACAACAAGCAGCTATTAAAAAGCAGCAAAACTTTGCGCAAGCGGGTGTACTTTACCGCAGCTTTAGCAAGCAAGAGCGCACTAACTTAGTTAACAACTTAGCCGGCGATTTAGGCAAAGTGAAAGACAGCAAAGTTATGCACAAAATGCTTAGCCACTTCTACAAAGCAGATAGCGAATACGGTACACGCTTAACTAACGCTGTAAACGGCGACATGAAACAAGTTAAGCAACTAGCCGCTAAGCTTTAATATTTTACCCAACCTGTAAGTTATTGAGGAAAGCCTAGCTTTCCTCTTTTTAAAAAGGTAAACAGTATGCGTAAATTACTTATTATATTTACTTTAGTGATGAGCTTTTCAGGCTTTGCCAATGAGCCACAAAGCCCTGTAAATGAACAAAGCACCGCCCAGTCGCAATACGACAGCTTACTTGCTTATTACTTTGCAGCCGCACGCACCGACGACACCGCCGTAATAACGCAATTTGTTGATGCTGGCATTCCTATTAATAGTTACAACAACAAAGGTTACACCGCGCTAATGATTGCCACCTACCACGGCAATAAAAATACGGTAAACACTTTATTGCAACTAGGTGCTAATGCCTGCCTTGAAGACAACCGCGGTAACACAGCCCTAATGGCCGCCATTTTTAGAGGCGAATTTAGTATCGCTAAAACACTTGTTAGCCTTGATTGCGATAACGCACATCAAAACAAAGCAGGCCAAACCGCTGAGCAATTTGCACAAAAATTTGGTCAACAAAAGGTGCTCGACTTATTAGCACAAGTAAACAGTAAATCTAATTAAAGAGCGGCTATTGTACTTATACCAATAGCAAGATTTTAGAAAACAAGCCCCATAGTTATTTAAACAGTCCTCTCGCCCCATTTAATTTGGGGCGTGGTTTAATACCAACGCCCATAAATAGCTGATCTATTTTACTTTATTAAACAACTCATTCCTTTGTTGTAATTTTTAGTAAAGGGAACAACATTCACATCAATTTATACCTAGGGCTAAATTTTTTCTGCATAAAATTTAAAACACATACTCAACTCAATGAAATAGGTATAAACAACGCCTTCCCCTCTTGCTGAAACTGGTCTTACCAGCTATTATTTTTTATCTGTGTACTTTATATGGGAAATAATAATTCTAATGACCTCACCACACTTTGAGCACACTACTATAACCTGTAATAACAGGCAAACTTTAAGCGCCCGTGTATTTACTCCCACCAACCCTATTAAAGGTGCGGTGATGATTGCCCCTGCAACCGGTATAAAGCAGCAGTTTTATGCAAACTTTGCTACTTACTTACAGCAACATGGCTTTGGCGTTATTACTTTTGATAACAGTGGTATTGGCCAATCGCTTTACCGCAGTATTAAAAAAAGCAAAGCCACATTACAAACCTGGGGCGAGCAAGACATGCCTGCAGTGCTTGAGCATTTGCAAAGAGTGTTTCCTAATACGCAGTATCATTTAGTGGGTCATAGCGCCGGCGGGCAATTAGTGGGGCTAATGCATAACGCTAACGAGCTAAGCTCAGCGTTTAATTTTGCTTGCTCGTCAGGGGAATTAACCAATATGCGCTTGGCGTATCAAGTTAAAGCGCACTTTTTTATGAATGGGGTTATTCCCCTCAGTAACGCGCTATTTGGCCATACTAAATCGCAGTGGTTTGGCATGGGCGAGCCCTTACCTAAAGGCGTTGCAAAGCAGTGGCAAAAGTGGTGTAACGCACAAGGGTATGTGCAATCGGCATTTGGCGATACCGTATTTCAACACTGTTACAACACGCTTTCTATGCCCTCAATATGGGTTAATGCTACCGACGACGACATTGCAAATAATGCAAATGTTGCCGATATGCTCTCGGTTTTTCCTAAATTAAAAGCACAAACCCTGACCTTAAACCCACACGATTATGGTTTGAAGGAAATTGGCCATATGAAGTTTTTTAGCAAAAAATCTGACGGACTATGGCCACTTGCGCTTAATTGGCTGAACAAACACAGTTAAAACATACAGCTTTATCGCGTCGTTAATTAACTGCGTTTATTGGCTTTTTATTTGGTTTCTCACGGGTTACAAAATAGCAAACGAGTGAGCCGCCAGTGACCATTATTACTCCTTGCCAAAATGAGGCACTGAGGGTAATTGACAAATAAAGCGCCGAGATAATCGCCGAGAAAACCGGTGTAAAATACGAAAGCGTACCAAGCAACATTAAGTTACCGCCAATAATTGCTTGGTTCCAAAGGGCATAACCGCTGCCTACCACAATGCCTGCTAAAACAAGTGTAATGGTTGCGTGTAATGAAAATACCATAGCAGGTTCATCACTTAGCCCATACAACACCCATAAGCTTAGCGCAGTGGCTATAAAAAAAAGCACTATAGCATTTTGTCCGTTGCTATTTTTTTGAGTTATAACGCAGTAAACAGACCAAATAAAAGGGGCTACAAACGCTAACAAGTACGCTGTTGGGTTACTGGCAAAATTGCCCACAATACTATTAAGTGATAACCCGCTATCGCCACCCACGCACCAAGCCACGCCAAAAAAGGCGAGCAGCATACCAGGGTATATCCATACACTGACTTTACTACGGTTAACGATAATACTGAGCAAAATGGTGAGTGCGGGCCATAAATAATTTATAACGGCCATTTCTACCGCTTGGTGGCGATTATTAGCAAGCCCTACAAACAGCGCTAAACATACCTCGTAAAGTGCAAATAAAGCAGTACCTAAAATAATATAGCGCTTATTAAACCCTGCAAACTTAGGCCGCCCCATTACCAATAGTAAAAACAGCGCGCTTACGCTGTACATAAGGGCCGCCCCGCCTATAGGGCCAAATAACTCCGAAACATCCCTAAGCAGAGCCACTAAACAACTCCATAATAAAATAGCGGCAATGCCATAAAGCGTGTATTTATGATTAGAAAAAAAGTCCATTAACTACCTAAAAGTACTACTTATGTTTGACGTTACGCTAACAGTAATTACTGATTTAAACAATTGCTGCTCATCATTTATTGTTATAAAGATGTTTTTAGCCTGCACTTAAGTGTTTGACCTTTTGGTCAGTAAAGTTACAATCATTCAACACGTTAAAAACAGCATTGCCATAATGAGCACACAAACAAAGCCAAATAAAAAAGAACTCACCCGAGTAAAAAACCAAACATTAATACTCGATGCCGCCGAGCAATTGTTTTCTCAGCTTGGTTACGATGGCACCAGTATGAGCATGGTTGCCAAAGAAGCAGGCGTTCCTAAGGCCAATATTTTATATTATTTTAAAAGCAAAGACGGCCTATACGAAAACGTAATAGACCGCATAATAGCGCATTGGAACTTAGGCTTAGATAACGTAACCCCTGAGGACGACCCTGCACATGTGCTTTATCACTATATTAAAAGCAAAGTAATACTTGCCGTAAGTCAGCCGCTGCAGTCACGTTTATTTGCCAGTGAAATACTACGCGGTGCTCCGTATTTACAAAACTACTTTAGAACCAACACGCGCCCGTGGGTAAAACAAAAGGTAGACGTGTTTCAGGCATGGATAGATGCAAACAAAATGGATAATGTTGACCCTTACCATTTATTATTTACCATTTGGTCAACTACACAGTACTACGCCGACTTTCAGGCTGAAGTACTACTGGTAATGAACAAATTAGAATACGACGAAACCGATGTGGCACAAATAACGCAATCAATTGCCCACATAATTTTAAAAGGTATTGGCTTAAAAATACCTGAGCACAGTGAGGCCTAACCCATGAATAACTTTACCACCCCCGATTTATTTGACGATCACCGCGAAAGCGCACAAGTAGCCGACAGCGGCCTACGCCACTTTGGTAAAAAAACCACCTTTAGTGGTCAAGCAGTCACCGTTACCTGCCCTGAGGATAACTCGTTTGCCGCCGATATACTGCACGAAAACGGTAAAGGTAAAGTATTAGTTATTGATGGCTTTGCTAGCAAGCGCTTTGCTTTTATAGGCGATATTATGGCAGAGCGCGCGTTAAAAAATGGCTGGGAAGGCGTTGTTATTAACGGCTGTTGCCGCGATATAGAAATACTTGCCACTATGGACTTACCAGTAATGGCGCTTGGCTCAACCCCGCGTAGCACATTAAAACGTGGCTTTGGCGATAAAAACCAAACAGTAACTATGCTTAGCTCCACAATTAGGCCAAATGATTGGTTATACGCCGATGTAAACGGCTTAATTATTAGCCCAAACGAGCTATTGTAAACTTCTAATTTGCAACCAAGATGGTGCAAACACGCACCAACTTGGTGTGTTTTTTACCTCTAAATTAAACCCTATTCATTACTTAAATTTTTATAAACACCATACAAACCAACAAAAACCTGACCGAATGGACAACCTCATTGTGTTTGGCATTGCTTTTGCTTAGCTTTTAGGCAATATAATAGCTAACAGATTAAAAAGCGGATCAGGCTCTGTAAAATAAAAATAAGATGTTATGCAGTGGGCTGAAAAATAATAATAACTAATTCGCCTTTTTAATCACCCTAAATCTAATTATAACCAGTTGGTCAGATTTACTTTATAACGAGTGGTGATATGAGTACCAAAACACATAATAATTTTACCGGTATTTTTTGTGACCACGGTCCAAAAGCATGGCAAACACACACCCACGGCGCACTTATCAATAAGCGTCTTGCGGTAAAAGATGTATTTGCTGTTAAAGGCGAGCGCAACAGCGCAGGTAACCCAAGCTGGTTTAAAGCAGCAAAACCTGCACAACAAACCGCAAGTGCAGTAAATAAGTTAATGAGTGAGGGTTGTCGCTTTACAAGCTTTACCCATACCGATGAGCTGGCTTACAGCTTAGAGGGCAATAACATTCACTATGGTGCAGCACAAAACCCAAAACTTAAGGGCCATGCAAGTGGCGGCTCGAGTATGGGTTCGGCGGCCGCCGTAGCTGCTAACCTAGCCGATATTGGCTTAGGTACCGATACCGGCGGCTCTATTAGAATACCCGCAAGTTATTGTGGCTTATTTGGCATAAGGCCAAGCCATAACGTTATTGAAAAGGACGGCCTAATTCCGCTCGCGCCCCCTTTTGATACCATTGGCTGGCTTACGCAAAGTGCAGATCTGCTAAGCGATGTAGGCAATGTACTGTTACTAAATCAAACTATTAATAACGTTGATACTTTAGTTATTTGCGAGCCATTATTTGAGCTGATTAACCCTGCTTTACAAACTCCGCTTAAACAATTGCTTGAAAAAACCAAACCTTATTTTAAACACCATAAAAAACTTGAACTGCCTAATAGCAGCTTACTAAGCGAATTGGCTGACAGCTTTAGAATACTGCAAGGGCGAGCTATCGCAAAAACGCATAAAGATTGGCTTCAATTGCCAGGGCAACTTCCCCAGTTTGCGCCGGCAATTGCGGCACGTTTTAACATGGCGCTTGCCCTAACCGCCCAAGAAGAACAAGAAGCACTAAATATTCAAACCCAGTGGCAAACACTAATCGCTAAAAACCTAAATACAAACAGTTGTTTATTTTTGCCAACCACACCCACAACTGCACCTAAATTGGGCGCCGACACAAGCGCCTTACGCATGCAAATAATCACCTTATCGGCCATAGCGGGTTTGAGCCGCTCGGCGCAAGTACACTTACCATTGGCTAATTTAGAAAATGGCCACCCGTATGGGTTTTCATTAATGATGAGCCATGGCAACGATAAAAGCCTACTTGCCTGCGTACAACAATTAGCTGCACATTTTAAACAGGACACACTTGCATGAGCACACACAACATTGCCTTTACTGCCCCGCATTTTGCGGCAACCGAGGCAGGCACCCTAATACTAAAACAAGGCGGTACAGCCGTTGAGGCCATGGTAGCAGCCGCCGCTGCTATTAGCGTGGTATACCCGCATATGAACTCAATTGGCGGCGACAGCTTTTGGCTTATTGATAACCTAAACCAAAGCACACCCATAGCTATAGATGCTTGCGGGCGCGCACCAAATGATATAAGCGCCTATAGCAATGAGCCACACATACCAGAGCGCGGTGGTTTAAGCGCATTGACCGAAGCGGCTACGCTTCGTGGCTGGCAAAAAGCCCTTGAGGTAGATGAGCACGCAGCTCTACCTCTAAGTACTATTTTAGCGCCTGCTATTAAGCTTGCTCGCGAAGGATTCACAGTATCAAAAAGCCTGCAAGCTGGCTGCGAAAAACTGGCAAGTGTTGCCAATACTAACGATGCCTTTAAAGCGCTATACATGCCCAATGGTAAACCTTTGCAAGCAGGCCAACATTTTAAAAACCCAAAACTTGCCAGTACCTTTGAGCACTTAGCCGAGCATGGCTTAAACGCCTTTTACCAAGGCCCTCTAGCAGAGTCGTTTGCAAACGATTTAGCTACAGCAGGCAGTGCAATTACACGCGCTGATATTGCCAATACGCAGGCCGATTTAGTAACGCCGCTCAGTGCTAATTTATCAGGCATACAGTGTTTTAACTTACCTGCTCCCACGCAAGGCGTGCATTCTCTGCAAATAATTGGCGCCGTTAATAAACTAAAACACTTGGCCAAAACAGAGGCCGATTGGATGCACTTAATTGTTGAGGCAACCAAACAAAGCTTTACCCACCGCCCTACACTTTGGGCTGACCCAGATGCGCTTGGCGATGATTATAAAAACGCATTAACTGATGAACGCTTAAATGCGCTTGCCAGCAATATAGATATGAGCCAAGCCAAGCAATGGCCGTTCAGTGCAGAGCCAGGCGATACCGTTTGGATGGCAGCACGGGATAAAAACGGCCAACTCGTGAGCTTTATTCAAAGTGTTTACTGGGAATTTGGTAGCGGAATACTCATGAGCGAAGGCGGCTTTGTGTGGAATAACCGCGGTTTAAGCTTTAGTTTAAATAGCAACGATGCCAATGCCTTAAAAGCACATAAAAAACCAGCTCACACACTCAACCCAGCTTTAGCAAAATTTGATGACGGCAGGCGCCTTGCCTACGGCACCATGGGCGGCGAAGGCCAACCCCAAACACAAGCTGCCGTATTTAGTGGTTACGCATGGCGTAATAAACCAATTAACCAAGCAATCAGCGATCCGCGCTGGCTATTAGGGCGCACTTGGGGCGATACAAGCACAAACTTAAAGGTAGAGCAAAGCTTAGTAATTCAAGTTAAACATGAATTAAATCAACGTGACCACGACTGGGTAAGCGTTGATAATAACAATGAAATGATGGGCCACGCGGGTGCCATTTTAGATACACCTACCAGTCTTGAAGCAGCCACCGACCCTCGTTCAGATGGTCGCGCAACAGTAACTACAGCAGGAACACAATGACAGAGATAATAAATCAATGGCCGATTATAGCGGCCTTAATTGCAACAGGCATTTTTGCAGGTATTTTAGCAGGCCTCTTTGGTGTGGGCGGTGGCATAGTAATTGTGCCTGTGTTGTACTTTTTACTACAAGGTTTTGGCGTAAGTCCTGAGTCGGCCATGATGATAGCCACGGCGACATCGCTTGCCACTATAGTGCCAACGTCTATTTCGTCTATTCGCTCGCACCATGCAAAAGGCAACATTGACCTTGCTTTAATCAAGTACTGGGCGCCGTTTATTTTAGTAATGGCCGTAGTATGTAGCTACTTAGCGCACTCAATACGTGGTAATGCGCTGGTACTTATGTTTGCCTGTATTGCCATTTTAGTTAGCTTAAACATGTTATTTAGAGCCGGCGCGCCTGCCCTTGTAAGTAAGCTACCAGGTAAATTTGGCCAAGGCATTATGGCAAGTATTGTTGGTGGTTTATCGGTAATGATTGGCATCGGTGGCGGTACTATTGGCGTGCCCATGCTAAACGCGTTTAACGTACGCGCCCATGTTGCCGTTGGCACTGCTGCTGTATTTGGCTTATTAATTGCGCTACCGGGCGTTATTACTTTATTAAGTATTGGTAATACACCCACAGATGCACCGCTTGGCACATGGGGCCTTGTAAACCTGCCTGCTTTTATACTTATTATCCCGCTTACTATTTTGTTTGCTCCTATCGGCGTAAAAATTGGCAGCAAGCTAGATCAAAAACAATTAAAACGCGCCTTTGCCGTTGTATTAATGATAACGGGCATTCGTATGCTTATTCAGACTCTGGGAGCCTAAAACATGTTTAGCAACACGCAAATTCAAACTTTAAATCCGCCACAGCGGTTACTCATGGGCCCAGGCCCAATAAACGCAGATCCACGTGTGCTACGTGCTATGTCGGCGCAGCTAATTGGCCAATACGACCCAGTAATGACCGGTTTTATGAACGAAACCATGGCTCGCTATCGCGAAATTTTTAAAACCAAAAACGAATGGACCCTGTTAGTTGACGGTACATCGCGCGCAGGCATAGAAGCCGTTTTATGCTCTATTTTACGCCCAGGCGATAAAGTACTAGTGCCCATTATGGGTCGCTTTGGCCACTTGCTTGCTGAAATAGCCGAGCGCGTAGGCGCAAAAGTACACACCATAGAAGTTCCGTGGGGCGAGGTATTTACCCCCGAACAAATAGAAAAAGCCATTGTTGATGTAAAACCCCATGTACTTGCTATGGTACAAGGCGATACCTCTACAACCATGAACCAACCGCTTGAACACATTGGCGATATTTGCCAAAAGCACGACGTATTATTTTACTGTGATGCCACCGCATCAATTGTAGGTAACGACTTACCCGCCGATGAGTGGAAGCTCGACGCGCTTTCGGTTGGTTTGCAAAAATGTTTAGGCGGTCCTTCAGGCTCTGCGCCTTTAACACTGAGCGATAAATGCGTCGATTGGATCCAAAAACGCAAAAAAGTAGAAGCCGGTATTCGTACCGCGGAGCATACCGACGGCACTGAGCCATTTGTACGTTCAAACTACTTTGATTTAGGCATGATCATGAATTACTGGGGCGAAGAGCGCCTCAACCACCACACCGAAGCCACCAGCATGCTGTATTGCGCATCAGAATGTGCGCGCATTGTTATTGAAGAAGGTGTAGATAACTGCGTTGCCCGCCACAAGCTACACGGCGATGCCATGCTAACGGGTATTCAAGCCCTAGGTTTAAATGTATTTGGCGATTTAAACCATAAGATGAACAACGTAGTAGGTGTTTATATCCCCGAGGGCATTAATGCTGATCACGTCCGCGCTCAAATGCTAACCGACTTTGGTATTGAAATTGGTACCTCGTTTGGCCCGCTGCATGGCAAAATTTGGCGTATTGGCACCATGGGTTACAACGCCCGTAAAGATGCCGTACTGCAAACACTGGCAAGTTTAGATGCCTGCCTACATGCCAACGGTTACAAAGGCCCTAAAGGCGAAGCCGCTATTGCCGCCCTTGCCCATTATAAATAAAAAAAAGGATTTAGCATGACGATTGCAAGCCCCTCTCTGGCGCCATTATTAAATAATGAGCTAGCTACCACCTATGCTGCGCGCGCCTTAGCGCGCTGTAAAACACTCAGTGGCCTATCGCAAATGCAAGGTGGCATTCACCGCGTGTATTTATCAAAAGAGCACAAAGAGTGTAATAGCGTTACTGCTACGTGGATGGCTGAGGCGGGTATGCAATCGTGGCAAGACGAAGTCGGCAATTTATGGGGGCGGCTAAAATCGTCAAACCCAAACGCTAAACGCTTAATTATAGGCTCCCACCTCGACACCGTACCCAATGCCGGTGCATTTGATGGCATTTTAGGTGTGTTACTCGGTATTGAAATCGCCGCCCTTGCGCATACACTTAAGCTTGATTTGCCGTTTCATTTAGATGTTGTGGGTTTTTGTGATGAAGAAGGCACCCGCTTTGCCACCACATTAATTGGCTCAAAAGCACTGGCGAACGAGTTTGACCCGCAGTGGTTAAATATAGAAGATACAAACGGCATTACTATGCGCCAAGCTATGCTTGATTTTGGCCTAAACCCAGATGATTACGCAAAAGCTGCGCTTAACAAAAACGAGTTACTCGGTTATTGGGAAACCCACATAGAGCAAGGCCCCGTGCTTGAGTCGGTAAATCAGGCGTTAGGCATTGTCACAGCCATTGCAGGCGCCAAACGCGCTATGATCACGCTATCAGGCCAAAGCGGCCATGCAGGCACTACACCAATGAATTTACGCCAGGATTCGTTAGCAGGCTGCGCCGAGCTTACCCTTGCCATAGAGCAACTAGCAAAAAGTGCCAGTAATGGTGAAGTAGCCACCGTAGGGCAAATTCAAGCACGCCCAAGCGCTACCAATGTTATTGCCGGTAAAACGACAATAAGCCTAGATGCACGCGCTCAAAACGATAACGACCTAGCAGTATTACTTAATGCAATACATACCCGCGCGGAGCAAATTGCAACATCGCGTAATTTAACGCTCGATTGGCAATGGACACACGCGGCCGATGCCGTAGCGTGCGATACTCAAATCCAGCAACTGTTTTCTAGCGCATGTAAATTAAATAACCAAGCATCGCCTTCACTTGCCTCTGGCGCTGGGCACGACGCCATGGCCATAGCCCCTATTTGCCCTGTGGGTATGCTATTTATACGCAGCCCTGGCGGGATAAGCCATCACCCAGCGGAGACCGTGATTGAAAACGATGTAACAAAAGCACTTAGCATAATGTACAGCGCACTTGTGCTTTACATTAAAGAGCTTGAGGAGTCGTTGAAGTAAGTGAAGCACATGGTAAAGCAATTAACACTTAGTATAAGGCGAGTTAAATAACCTGTTCGTATTTAAACACTTATTTAAGGTATAGGCCGTGTTTGTTTAAACTCGCCTCAAAGCGCTGCCATCTTCTATCAATTTTACGCTTGGCCATTGTGCTTAGGTAATTACTAATAGGAAAAAACTCGGTATTGCCAATATCATCAACAATGACACAGCTTTCAATGGCGCCGTTATTATTAATACAGGCAATGTTTCTAGGCTTTATTTCTTTGGTAATAACTAAGTTTTCTATTAAATAATCTTTTAACTTTAATAGCGGAGCCGCTAACGCTTCACTATTTGGCTCATTTAAATAATGCTCTAGCGTTTTAGAAGTTTGATTATTAGAATCGATTACTAGGTCAAACACATAGCCTTTACCAATATTGGTTTCTACCGCACCATGGTAGCGCGTTAATAAATCCCACTGAATGTTTTTGTTATTAAGACGCTGATAATATGCAAGCTCTTCCTCTTGTTCGTGAGAGAACCCTTCATGACTTACTTTTATACATAAGTTATCTATACTTGGGTGCTTGTAACAAGCTCTGTGAGTCCCTTTACCTATTAGTAAATCGTTGTTTAATATTATCAAAACCGTTTTTATCCTAGCGTGAAATTTTTATAAATGTATTGAGCACACACGCTTTAAATTGCACGCTTAGTATCTACATCTATTAATGCAGCTTTTATTACTTTGTCAGAAATAAAGTAGGCATATTCGTTAAATAAGCCGACCATTTTAACTATGAATTAGGGATTATCAAGGTAAATTAAGAGGGAGAGTGAATATAAACTGACTAAAATAGACGCGTTTTTGTTTTATTATAAAAAATATGCACAACCCTTAGCAGAACAGTTAATTAAAAACACACGTATACTGCACTGCTTTACCATTAAATTAATATCAAACAATAGTGCCGCCTTAGCCAACCTTCGCTAAAACATTTATTTTGCAGTTATTCGGGTGGCTACATAAAACTAATTATAGGACCACCCGCTTAAATTTTTATAGTTACTCAATCGTTACTTTTGCATCACTCACCCATGTTTCGGTTATCGCCTCTTCGTTTTTATCAACCAAATACGCGCGTATGCTTACGGGGTCGTTATTGCTCTGTTTGTAGTCAAACGCTAATCGCCATTGGTTAGTACCCACTATAGGATAAGCACCCATTGGCTCAAGTATTTCGCCGTTACTGGCTTCAACAATAGGCTTTATGCCACTTTCTCTATCTAGGCCTTTAAATACTGGGCCTTCAAAATCAATCACCATTTTGTTTACGCCCTCAGGAATAGGCTGGCCAGGAATTCCGCCCTGGCCTTGGCGAGTATTAACAACGCTTGCTAGGTTTTTTGATTTTGGATCGAGTGGACGCCACTCAATATCATAAGAAAAGGTAAACTCATCGCCTTTACGTACCTCTTTTTCAGGCACCCAATAGGCAACAATGTTATCAAACGTTTCATCTTTTGTAGGAATTTCGATTAGCTGTACAGCACCTTTACCCCAGTCCCCCGTAGGCTTGATCCACGCTGATGAGCGCTTATTATAAAATACGCCGTCGTCTTGGTAGTTATTAAAGTCACGATCCCTTTGGATTAAACCAAAGCCTTTAGGGTTTTCATCATAAAAGCTATTGGTCGACACCGACTGCGGGTTATTTAACGGTCGCCAAATGTACTGCCCTGACCCCGTATGAATCGCTAAGCCATCGCTGTCGTGAATTTCTGGGCGCCAGTCTTTCGCTTGGGTTTTATCTTTTTGTGAGTACCAATACATACTGGTTAGCGGCGCTATACCTAAGCGCTCTACATCGGCGCGCATATACAAATTAGCACTTACAGAGGTAACATGCCCTTTGGCTTCTTTGTTATCTTTACTTAAACCAAACCGATAAGCACCGGTAACAGAGGGTCCCTCAAGCAATGCCCACACAGACATACTTTCGCCTTTGTTTTCTGCAGGGCCTAACCAAAATGCCGAAAAGCGAGGAAACTCTTCAGGCTCACTCATGCCGGTATTAATTGCAATACCGCGAGCCGACAACCCATATTGCCCCTGAGGACCATCAGTTCTAAAATAAGACGCCCCCAAAAACGATATCCAATCTGGTTTTATATCAGGGCGCATAATTCTAAAGCCTGCAAACCCAAATCCTTCTGGTAGGTCGTGGGCTGGGCTGTCGTCCGGCATATCAAAAAGCGCATTATTAAAAGGCAGTTCTTTAACGTTGTTTTTATCATCTCTGATATAAATACTTACCGGCTCAGGAAAATATCGCCCAGGGTAAAATAATTGCACCGGTGCCTTTTTGCCATTTGGGTAGAGGGTTTCATCTTCTTTAAAGCGTATTTTCCAGTGTTCGTCATAGGTAATTTTATCAATAAGCTCAGGCGCTGGCACTTCCACAGGCGTATAAGGTTTTTTGGCCGAGGCTTTTGCCATTGCTTTTAAATCTTCAAAAGTAAACTTAGCACTTGCTTGTGCTTGCGCCGCATATAACGACACAGAGGAGGCAATAGTAGCGGCAATAAATAACTTTAACTTCATAAAAAGTATCTCTAGTAAAATGAGTCTAAAAATAAGCGCCAGTACGAACGCCTAACTTAAAATGCGTGTAAAGATATTACACACCGCAATATGAACTCGCGTTTACTAAAATAACGTTATTTGGTTGCAGGGCTGCGCACTGTAAAAACGTAAAATATGAAAACCTGTTCATCCAATAACTTGTTGCACTTAGGAAAATATCCTAACAAAATTAGTTCTTTAAGCCAGCACATGTTGGTGTATAATTACCCACACATTAGTCTGTTTTATATCAAAAGCTAGGTAAAAACATGAGCTTTCAAAAGTATTTTTGGGTCAGTATCTTCTCTATTTGTATTTTATTGGCTGGGCACGAGGCAAGCGCTAAAGACATTAGCGTAGCAGGTATTGTAGTGGCTGAGGGTAGCCGAGAAGATATTACTATTCCCGTGGGTGCAAATGGAAATAACAGCGCAGAATCTGCAACCTTCATTCCCGTAACCGTTATTAACGGGGTAAAATCAGGGCCTGTACTTGCAACCATCGCTGGTGTTCATGGCTATGAATATAATTCAATCTTAGCCACTGAAAAATGGCTGGCGAATATCGACCCTACTAAGTTAACCGGTACTATTATTGCGGTGCGTGTGGCGCACATTCCTGCGTTTGAAGAAAAAAGTATTTACGTAAACCCCCATGATAGAAAGAACCTTAATAGAAGTTTTCCTGGCAAGGAAGATGGAACGCAGACTGAGCAAATAGCGTGGAACCTATCGAACCACGTTATTGCAAAAGCCGACTTTGTTATCGACCTTCACAGTGGTGATGGCGCTGAATGGCTGGCTGCTTTTGTGGGGGTGTATGGTGGCCCGCTTTCAAGTAATTACGACCAAGCCATGCTGGTGGCAGAAGGGTTTAAATTCCCAAATATCGTGACTTATAAAATGAATACACAAAAACAAGTTGATACCCGCCGTTCGCTAAATCGCCAAGCGGTAGCCCATGGTGCCCCAACCATTCTGGTCGAAATTGGTGAAAACGGTTCAAAAAAAGAAGAGCACGTAAACGCGATGGTGAAAGGGCTTGAAGAGGCCACTCGTATTTTGGGTATTAGTTCACCCTCAACTGTTAACAACAGTAAAGCAGAGCTTACTTCGCAGGGCGCGTCTAACAGTCGCTACTTTGAAGGGACGTTTTCGGTACCGGTTAAATCTTCAGGTTTATGGTTTCCTGAAATCACCGCAGGGCAATTTCTTAAAAAGGGCGATACGCTAGGGGTAGTAAAAGACTACTTCGGCAATACGGTAGAATCCGTTTCTGCACCTGAAAGCGGCTTTGCGCTTTATGGGCTATCTGGGCCATCAGTAAAACAAGGGCAAAGTATTATGACCATCGCCAAGGAAGCAAAATAAAGTGCTTGGTTGTGTGCTTTAACAGCGTGTAGAACACACTTCTGGGATAGTTACTTCGTTTGCTGTAACCGAAAGTGGTATTCAGCGCGAACAGCAGTGAAATTATTAACTCATGCTGCTTTGCTTATTTCTAAAATATCACTAAGTTAGAGCGTGAGTTACTCTAACTTATACCTTTTATGACTACATAGTTACTTGTTATATTCTTGATTTATTGTGATAAGTTCATCCTCATTTTCGCCGAATTCTGTAACATGAGCAAAGTAAGGATTTTTCTCTCGCGCTTTAAGTACACTAATTGTAGTGAGCACAATAAGCTTTAGCTCGCCACTTACATTAATAGCAATGCACTCTTGTTTGAGTGCATTGCGTTTTGTATCAGTTGCTACGCCACATAAACTATCACCATTTTTTAACACAAGTTCAATATTCAGCCTGTGCATACAGGCAATCTCTATGTAGTCGTAATGGTTGCAACTGATCATAACATTCTCTTTATATTATTTAGCTGGCTTAAGTAGCATTAAAGTGGCAATAACAATTAAGTTGCCTACATACCATAAATCTTTAATTACAAATTGCCCTAAACGCTCTAATAACGTGCTTGAGCTAAATGCGCCGTTTGCGGTTATTAAAAATGTCTGGGTCATTAAAAATACGCTTAAACACGCTAAACCACTAACAATAATAAGCTTTTTATTATTAAGTAAAATACCCACACCTAAAAGTAGTGCAAATAATACATCAAACCCACCAATTACGTTTGATGCGCCCTGCACGCTAAATACCGTGTATAACCACGACATAAACGGTGAGGTTTCTACAAGACCTACAATGGCTTTGGCTTCAAATTCATAAAATTTCATGCCGCCAATCCACAGTAACACCATAGCAACCGGTATAAAGTTTAAAAGTACGTGTTGTTTGTCGGTGAGCTTATTTTTATAAAACAAAAATAAATACAAAGGGATGACTGCAAAGTATTTAATAATGCCTTGCCCACTGCCAATAATTGGAAAGCCACCTAACTGAGCCATCCAGCGGTTACTGGCAAATAATGTTAGTAAAGGCACTAAGCTAACAACTGCCGCGAGTATAAGGGCGGGCACCGGTTTTATTAACTTAAAGTGCGCAGCTAAGGTAGCTGCTGCCAACGCAATCATCGCGGTGCCTGTAGCCAAACCTAACATATTGACGCCAAGTAAGGTATCAAGTTTATAAAAACTAAAGGTAGCTATGAGTGTATTTGGGTTTGCACCTAAAGCAAACGATACACCAAGTAATGCAAAGCTGAGTGTAAGTAAAAAGGTGAGTGCGTTATTTGTGTGTGTTATGTTCATTGTGTGCCCATAAAATCTGTAATGGCTTACAAAGACCTTACAAGCCGAGAAAACTATTCACTCAAATTAAAAAATACCCATCACCCGCGAAGCCATTAATAGTATTCGCAATTATGTAGTTAGTTACTCTTGATTTTTGAAATCTTTTTTTCTAAAGATAGTTAAGTGCCAACCCCAATGCAGTGAACCTAACCTTAAAAATACAGTGGTAAAAAGTGAGCCTAAAATACACCAAATGTAATCGACTTCTATGGTAAACAGCGCAGCATACACTAAGCCGCCAGCTAAGCAGGCTGAAGCATAAGGCTCGTTTCGCATAACAGAAGGTACTTCGCGGCAAATTACGTCTCGTATTAGGCCGCCAAAAATCCCAGTGGTGATCCCCATTGTTATGGCTATAATCATGCCGGTGCCGTTTATTAGGGATTTTTCTATGCCCATAATATTAAATAATCCCATTCCTATGGCATCGACTAATAAAAAGTAATAGTTGTTTACATGAGGCAAATAGCGCACAAATAATATAGTGGCAATAATAGCGGCATACGCAGAGTAGAGATATTCAGGCGTAGCGACCCAAAATATTGGTTTATCTAAGAGTATGTCTCTTAACGTACCACCCCCTAACGCCGTTACCGTAGCTACAACAACAACACCAAAACCACTGATGCTTTTTTCGTAGCCTAATAATGCGCCTGCTACCGCGAAAAATGCCACCCCGAGCAGTCCTAATACAATAAAATATTCAGCAGTCATGCGCACTCCCTTTAAAAGCTCATAAATGCGTGCATCAACTTATATGCCAAAATAATTAGCAAAAGCGAAAAGTGCATTTAAAAATGTTATTTAAAAACAACACGGTAGTAAACGTTTAACGCGGTTGTAGATCAGGCTTAATAAAATGTGATATTTAAAAAGGTAATTATTTTAAAAGTGAGTAGTTTTTACACATTTTTTATAAGTAGGGCTGTAAATTAAGCTATTGCAATTAACCGACTCATAATAGGCTAAATAACCAACAAAAAGAGCCTCTAAAATTAATAAGCTTATACCTTTCAAACTTGCAGAATCTAGGTATATAAAAATGAAATAGATGCAAATCAATAACCAAAATGTGTTGGCTAAAGCTAATATTTTAATGTTTAAAAAGCATCTTTTTCTTTTAAAAGCCAACAATAATGCCAGCGTACCATAAAGCATATTAGCTGCTGTAATAATTTGGAGGGCATACATAGGTAAAGAATAGACTTCTTGAAACCATTCTTGAAAACTAAACAACGTTAAACCTGCAAATAGCCCTGCGGCACCATCAAGATAAAGTATGTCGAATTTTTTGTATGTAACCACTTTTAATATCTTTCAGCTTTTATTTGAGTCGCCTTTTTAAGCGCCCACCAGCCAATGGCTAAGCTCATTAATATCCGTACGGGAAAGTAAATAACTGCAGGAATACCAAATAACCAATTGGCAAAGCCTTGTGGCATGACATAAAACGCAACCTGCTTCACCCAATATATAAACTCAACATACTGCGCTAAAAAGTCATTAAGCGATAAGCTCAAAAGAGCTAAATTATTACTGATTAAAACCCATAGTGCATACAAGCCAAGCAGGCCATCGCCCACACTGCCAAAATAAGATGAGTAACCAATAAATAATAAAAAGCCCCGCATGGTAAGTCCCTGTTAGTTGCATCGTTAAGTTAAATAATAAACTCGCTTAGTTAGTTACAGCCTTTGTTGGTTTTAGTTAGGTGAACGTCATGAACACTTGCATGTGCCCCACAGTAAAACATGTAGTTAGCGCAGTGATGGTTTTCATCCCTAAGATTCAAGCCATTTTCATCAAATTCTAGTTCAAATTTACAGTTAATATCGTATTCGGGCTCTTGCTCTTCAAACACCAATTTATTACCTTTTAGTACTAAAGGTAATGGTGCTGTAGCTCCTTCAAGCGGCGCTGTGATAGTGCAAATATGAAAGTTGTAGCCCCATATAAGGCCTTCTGTAAAATATTTATCGCCTTCTTTGAAAACATTTATATAGCTCGTTTTTAATTTAAAACGCTCATTACTTTCGCTTCCATCTTCGTTGAGCATAGGGGTCGCGCTCGTTATTTTATCCGCCCTGGAATAACATCCTTCAAATGAGCTTGCATATGAATATTCACTAAAGATGACACTTACTAGCATCAAAAATATTAAAACCAGTTTGCTCACCACTGCTCCTTGCTGCGCTGTTAATCTTCGTCAAAAAAACGGCCAGTATCATCTGTCATTTTTACTGGTAGGCGGTTATCGACCATAAAATAATAAAAACGCAAGTCGTCAATTAAATCTGGAGCGGTTATTTCAATATCTTGGTATGTCGCGTTTTTAAATTTAAATCGTAAAATATGCTCAAAACGCTTAGTTTGGCAATAAAGCACTTCTTTTAGCTCAGACACTTTTATATTTATGCCGAGTAGTTCAAACTCGCCATTTACAATTTCAATTGCATGAGCCTGTTCTGTGTTTGCACAATACCACTGTGAAAAAAACCTCAATAATACAAACGCAAAGAGGTATAAAAATTGATGCAGCAAAGGCTGTTCAATAAATACCTCTACCCAAAATAAAACTATAACTGCGATAAATGTGTTGAAACCAAGCGTCCAAAGTAGTTTTGCGCTGGGTGTTTTTTTGTACCTTGTTAGTTTTTTCATAAATCCCTTTAAAGTATTATCCTTCGCTGAGTATTGCTATTGCTAAATATTACTCACTTTTGTTCCCGCTATATGATCGTGTAAACAGCGTTTATCTTTTCCTAATATAAATGCAGGGTTTACAAATCCAGCAATAAACTGACCTACCGAAGGGACTAATGATAGCAGCTGCATAGGTAACATGCGTTTAAAGTAAATAGTTGTAAAACTTGCTTGTGTGCCGTCTAGGTTTTCTATACGAATAGACATGCAGTATTTACCAATAGTTTGTCCGCGGTGATACATAAGATAACCATGAAGCACTAACATAGAAAACACACCAAAGCCCCATAAAAATGCCGTTAAACTCAGATTTGATTGGCTTAAACTTTCAAAACCGAAATACATTATTACAGGTATAAAAGCCGCTATACCTATTAGGCCGTCAATAATAGCAGCAACAAGCCTGTCCCCGCGTGATGCTTTTTCTCCCGCTACTTTTAGGTCGGCATTGTATGCGGGCTCTTGCGCTTCTCGGGTTTTTATAAGCTCGTCTATTTCTTTTGCGCGCTCAGGAAAGCGTTCTCGGTCAATGACTTTTGCGCTGGAGTAAAGTTCATCTAATGTGTAGGTAGAAAAGTCTATTGGGGTGTCCATGCTAGGGGGGATTCCTTTACGTAATTTAACCCAAAATAGCATAGCTTTAGTAATTTATTCAATATCTTAAATTAAAGACTGGCGTAGCTTTTAACTTTCAACTTTCAACTTTCAACTTTCAACTTTTAACTTTTAACTTTTAACTTTTAACTTTTAACTTTTAACTTTTAACTTTTAACTTTTTGAGCATAAAAAATGGCGCTAAAAAGCGCCATCCATAAAAGCAATTAAATTAAAGCGCTAGGCTTAAAATTTTCTTCGCTTTAGCAACGTCAATATCGCCATGTTCGCCAAGGGCTGTCATGCCGTTACGCTCAAGGTTATTGCCAACTGCTTCAACGGCTTCTTCACCTAGGTCGTAATCGCCAAGTTTGGTTTTAATACGCATTTGCTCAAAAAAGTCTTGAGTATGTTTAATGGTTGCATCAATCAGCTCGTTTTTGTCTTCCATATTTAAGCCAAATACACGCTCACCTAATTGAATAATTTTAGCGCGTTTTTGCTCTTGCTGAACAAACATAAGTGGCGGTAATACAATCGCAAGTGTTACAGCGTGGTCTAGGTTATAAAGCGCTGTTAGCTCGTGGCCAATCATATGCGTAGACCAATCTTGTGGAACGCCTTGGCCAATTAAACCATTTAACGCCATCGTTGCCGACCACATTACGTTTGCACGTATATCATAATCTTCTGGGTTTTCTAGGGCTTTAGGGCCTTGCTCAATTAGCGTTGATAAAATGCCTTCTGCAAAACGATCTTGCAGTGGCGCATTAACTGGGTACGTTAAGTATTGCTCAATAACGTGTACAAACGCATCAACTACCCCGTTAGAAATTTGGCGAGTAGGCAGCGAGAATGTGTACTGTGGGTCTAACACTGCAAATTGCGGTTGCACTATTGGTGTACCAAAGGCACGTTTTTGCTGCGTTTCTTTACGGGTAACAACCGAGTTGCCGTTACTTTCTGAGCCTGTTGCCGGTAGCGTTAATACCGCACCAATAGGTAGTGCGCTTTTTACTTCTGCGCCATTAACTAAAATATCCCAGCCGTCGCCTTCGTATTTTGCTGCTGCCGCTACATATTTAGCGCCATCAATAACACTCCCGCCGCCTACAGCTAATATAAAAGTAACGTTTTGCTCTTTTACAAGTTCAACTGCTTTAGACAGCGTTTCGTACGTTGGGTTTGGCTCAACTCCCGAAAACTCCACAAAGTCCACACCTTTAAGTGCATTTACTACATCGTCGTATACGCCGTTCTTTTTGATAGAACCACCACCGTATAAAAACATGACCTTGCCTTCGCTAGGTACGCGGCTTGCGATCTCGTTAATTTGATCTTTGCCGAATAAAATCTCGGTGCGGTTTTTAAATGCAAAATTTAACATATTTGTACTCTACTTGGTTACGGGGCTTAGCCCCTTGTGCTCATTGCTTTATAAAATGGGAGTTAATCTTTAACTTACAAGGGATTAATTGCCAAATTTATAAAATAAATACGATAACGTTTAATCTTTGAATGAGCGGCAAGTGTACGCGCTCTTTACAATAAGTAGAATTCAGTTAATCTTGCTTTACCTATCGGATTTCTGATACCAAAAATTTATGTCTTACTTTGTTCAACTACGCACCTTTGTTGAAGTTTACCGTTGTAGAAATATTTCTCGTGCGGCTAAAAATTTAGGGTTATCACAACCTGCAGCCACCGCACATATACAAACTATGGAGTCGGTGGTTGGTAAGTCTTTGTTTGAACGCCGCCATCGGGGTGTAGAACCAAGTAATGCCGCCCACGATTTAGCAGGCCAAGTGGCAAATCACCTTGATGCTATAGAGCAAAAAATCGCCTCTGTACGCACCCGTTCAAACGATGTGAGCGGTACGATTACACTAGCTGGGCCTGCTGAATACATAAGTTATGTGGCTTCTGCACAATTGGCAAATTTGTTACAAGCGGGGAATGTGGATGTTGTGGTACTGCCTGGCAATCGTGAACAAATTTATTCAGCGCTCGACACTGGCGTTGCCGATATGGCTATTACAGCTTCCCTGCCCGATAGCAAAATTTACGACTTTGAAGTGCTCGACAGCGAAGAGCTGGTACTGGTGGCGCACCGTTTATTAGCGCAAAGCTTAGAGGGGCAAACCATTACGCCAGCACTGTTAAATACGCTGCCGGTGGTTAGTTACGACAGTCAATTACCGCTTATTCGCCAATACTTTGATACTGTATTTAAACAGCCCTGTACGTCAAAAATAATTGCCCGCTGCCCCGATATACGCGCCTTAGCTGGCATTGTTAAAACAGGCGTTGGCTATACCGTGCTGCCTGACTATTTATGCCATGACGATATTCAATCGGGTAGATTAATTAAACTTGGTCCGCAAGGGCCGGAAAACAATTTGTACTTAGCGTGGCGTAAAGGGGCGCTTGCTCACCCTCGGCTTAATTATGCCCGCGATGTGTTAATGGCTTTTTCTCATATTAATAAATACGCAAAATAGCTATTTGATAAAATAGCCAACTGCACGCCATTGCCCGCTACTTTTACTTAATGTAAGGGTTTCAACCGCAAGTCTTGCTGAAAACTGCGTTTTATATTGCACAATAAGGTATTTACCTTGCGGAGCACCTGGCAAAGAGGTGTATTCATTAGCACTTATTTGTTCTCGCGTAGCCACTTTACCTAGCGGTGCGCGCACTGTGCTTAAGGCACTTTTCCAGTTAGCTTTACTTAATTGAGATTTAAACAACGCATCGGCTTGCTGCCAACTTTTTGTGTATTCACCCGCATCAATTAACTGTAACCAGTTTATTGCTACGGGCATATTTTTAGTGGTCTGGGACCACGCTGAGCAGCTTATAAACAAGCATAAAATTAAAATGAGGGGTTTCATCATTTATCCTTTTAATCTGTTGTTAAAAGTAAATATAGATACACCAAATTACAATACATTCGTTAAATGGTTAACCCCTAATATTAAAAACTTTTGCAAATAAGTGCCTTACTCTCCTTTAATTTTTAAAACCTGCGCGTATGTGCAATCGCTTAACATAGAAAAACCATGCGAGGCTTGCTCGGTACCAATCACAAACGGGTGTGGCGCATTATCGGCTCTTTTATTTAATTGCTTAATACGCTCAAACGAGCCATCGCGCTTAGGGTGGTTAGATATAAATACATCAACACCTGCTTTAACCGCAATATCGCCAAAGCGTTTTGCGGCTTCGCTATAAGCTGCAATACGTTGTAAATCGGGTCCATAATTAAGGCCAGTTCCACCCCATAGACTGAGCATATGTTTTTTGCCGTTATCGTACACTGGGAATAACAAAGAGATAGTCCCTGGTGTGTGCCCAGGTGTTAGGTGAATGCCAATGCTAGTGTCGCCAAGCGTAATGGTGTCGGCCTCTTTTGTGCTTATATCTCGTGTTGGTCTTTTGCCCCAGCGAGGGCTTTCAAAATCGAGCTTGGGTTGTTCTAAACGCAGCCACTCAACCTCGCTCATTACTACACGAGGTTTGTATTTATTGACTAAGTACTCTTGCCCACCATAATGATCGCCATGCCCATGGCTAATAATTAAATACTTAATCTCGTTAGGGTCTAAACCCAGTTTTAACAAACCTTCTTCAATGTAGCTTTTTGCTTGCTCGTTATTATTAAGCGCATCAACAACAATAAGTCCTTGAGATGTTTTAATAACCCAACTTGCTACTCCACCGGTACCTACATAATAAAGGTTATCAAATACCTGTGTTGGTTCTATTGTCGAGCGGCGCTTTTTAGCAGATGCTTTACTGCGTTTTTTACTCTCATCCTTACTGCGAACACGTTTAGTTAAATCACGTAACGGGTTTTGTATATCGCAAAGGCTTGCTAACCCCGGAAACTCATCAGCGTACTGCATACCTTTTTCGGCATAATCTTGCGCGGTTAATTGTGTATTTTGCGCTTTAGCTGAGTACGTAGCTAAAAAGCTAAGTACAACAGCAGAGAATATAAATTTAGACATATACACCCCTTATAGTTTTGTATCTATAGCTAACCAATAACGGCGGCCATCTTCTACATAACCGTATTCATCGTAGGTTGTTGATTTGTCAAACAGGTTATAAATTCCAAACATAACTTTAACGTTATCATTTAATTTCCATGCACTACCTAAATCGGTTGTGATAATTGAAGGGGCAGACGTTAAACGACTTGTAACAGAGGTCGGTTCGCTTTCTTTACTGCGGTAATTAGTGCGAGCCCAAGCATTTAAAGCGTGGTTTATATCCCAGTTAATATTAAGCGATGCCAAATGTTTAGGTATTTGCGTAAGTGGCTGGCCTTTATTGTCGCCACTGCGTTGCTCAGAAAACGTATAGCTGTAGCTAGTTGCAAGGGTAAAGTCTGTACTTAATTGAGCCTCTATATTTAGCTCAGCACCATAAGTCACTGCTTTATCAATGTTTATGTTGTAGCGGTCAGTTTCATCGCCACACACAGTGATTGGGCATAAAACGGTGTTAATTTTATCTTTAAAGCTGTTATGAAAAAGCGTCACATTAGTTTGAAGAGTATTGCTAGCAAAATAAAGCGCAGCTTCTTTGCTCACTGAAGTTTCAGGCTCTAATTGTGCATTACCAAATAAATCACCACCACGGCTCGTTTGCACCCAATTAGGGCTTAGTTCGCGTAAATCTGGTGCTCTGTAGCCTGTGGCTACGCCCGATTTAAATGTCCATGCCTCATTAATATTCCAAACTCCGTACAGGCGTGGACTCAAGTGCGAATCAAACTGCTCGTTATCATCAACTCGTAAACCTGTGGTAAGGGTAAAATCGGGGTGAAGGCTCCACTCATCTTCACCAAATATAGACCATTGTTGGTTATCTATTTTAGTAATAGTGGCTGCATTTGTTGTTTTATCATCAAGCTTTTCTTGCTCAAACGCACCGCCAAATGTTACATGGTGGTTTTCAAGTGCAATTGACCACTGCGTATTTGCTAAGGTATTTTCGATAGTTATTTCACGGCCTTCGTTTTCAACCGACTCTTGTTGAATATATGAATGCGCAGCGCCCCAACTATAGCTGCCTTTATGCGATAAAGACATTGAACGACGGTTGTTATTTGTTTCTGTTGAGCTATTACGACTAGGTAATGATAACCCAGAGGTAGAGCTACGCTTTTGATCATGTTCACTGTATTCAAACGATACTACATCTTGTTTGGTTGCAGTTAAATGCAATGTACCGCTGTAGCTCGTTAACTCTTTTTCACCGTAGCCACGCTCAATGGCATCTTCTTCTCGTTCTTGGTAAAGAGCCGATAAATTAATGCTCAGCAAGTCTTTAATTAATGGACCAGCTACATATATTTGGCCTTGGTATTCATCGCCAGAATCGCTATTACCTTGTTGTGTTGTTTCAACACGCAAGTTTGCGTGCCAATTTTCATAGCTTTTACGAGTAATAACATTAATTACACCGCCAATTGCATCCGACCCATACAGCGTAGACATAGGCCCACGAACAACTTCTATCCGCTCAATAGCATCTAGTGGTGGTAGCCAATCTTGCTCAAAGCCACCGCTGCCGCTTGGCTGCGACTCGCGCCCTGATTGCTTTTTACCGTCTACTAAAATAGCCGTATACTGCGCTGGCATACCACGTACACTTATATCTTGTCGCGAGCCACCACCGGTAACCGTAACCCCTGCAATATCGTTAAGTGCATCGGTTAAGTCTTTATAAGCGCGGTTTTCTAGCTGCTTTTTGCTAATTAAAGTAATAGAAGCTGGCGCTTGCGCTAAGGTTTGTTCAAAGCCAGAGGCGGTCACTACTATTGTTTCTATATCATTGTTAGCGTTAGCCAAAGTGTAAAATGGCGCGACAGCAATCAGAGGCAGAGCTAAAGTGTTTTTCAAAGTCATCACGTGATATTTAATTAATTATTTCGGGTAATGATAACAATTATCAATACTTACAGCAATTAACATTTCATTAATTTAATAAAAACCTGAATCGATTAAGTAGCAAGTTACTGCAATGCCAGTATTAACAAAAACCATTTTATGGCGTTTAACCTACAAAAAAAGCTGCATTAACTAGCAGCCTTTTTTGTATTCTATAACGCTTAAAGTTTTAAAAATGCCATTTAACCATTAGGTTGGGGTTGTGCTCTGTTTGACTATCTACGCCAAACTTATTTTTCCAATATACGTATTCTATGCCTACATCAAGGCGACCTGTGTCTAGGCCAAGCATAGGAGCAATGTTGTATTTAAGTTGTGAAGTAAAGTTAAAACCGCCTTCGCTTTTACCAAACATCGTATTGGTGCTGTCTGTAATGTCTAAAAAGCCATCGTACCTAAAGTTGCCATTATTGTAGCCCCACGTAACGGTTATTTGATTGTTATCTTCACGCTCTATACCAATATCGTCCTGAAAACGGCGGTAATAAGCTACGTTAAAGTATTGAAACCCCGGTACATCTAACGATACGCCACCACCTAATAAATAGTTATTTTGAACGGTATCGCCTGAGCCATACTCTGTTTGTAGCCCTAAAAACACCTCTTTAACAAAGCCATCTTGTGGTTTATAAAGTGTTGGGTTTATATTTAGCTCTCCGTATACTTCATCGGGGTTACTTAGTCTATCCATAAAAAAGAAGGTACCGCCCCATGTATGCCCCGATGCATGCTCAATAGTTACTACACTTCTGTCGTCTTCCTCGCCCGAGAACGGCTCGAGGTAATCGGCGCCGGTCATAGCGGTTATACTAAAATCTGACCATAGCTCTTTTGCCGACACACTACTTGAACACACTGCGATAGCACTAACTAAAGCTAATTTTTTAATTATTGTAATTTTCATTGTTAATCCCTTTTTTATAATTTTATTAGTTTAGTTAAGATGATCCGTACTTGCTGAGTAGTTCTCTGGTAAAATCAAGGTCATAACTATTGCTGTTAAACCCGACACCGTCACAGCACTACCAAATATGGCGGTTACTAATTTAGGTGCATTTATAAATAGCTCTGGCACAAAACTAACGCCCAAGCCCAGTCCTAAGCTCACAGCAATAATAAGTAAGTTACGGCGGTTTATTTTTTCACTGGCAAGTATTTTTACCCCTGCGGCTGCTACGGTGCCAAACATTACCAGCGTGGCGCCACCCAGTACGGGTTTAGGTATGTTTTGTAATACAGCCCCCACCACCGGAAATAACCCTAAAACAATCAGTATTGCGCCAATCCATAGGCCAATGTACCTACTTGCCACACCCGTTAACTGAATCACCCCATTGTTTTGGCTAAAAGTAGTGTTAGGAAAGGTATTAAACGCAGCTGCAATCATTGAGTTAACGCCATCACCTAATACACCTGCGCGTATGCGGGCTAAATAGCTTGCACCTTTAACAGGTAATTTAGACACCGCACAATTAGCGGTAATATCGCCTGTGGATTCAATGGCGGTAATAAGATATAAAAAGCCAAAGGCTATCATGGCACCAAAATCAATATTAAAGCCATATTTGAATGGTATTGGCATGGCAATTAAACTAAATTCGCCCACCTCAAACTTAGCAATACCTAAAATAACCGCAAGTATCCAGCCTACTATCATGGCTACAACCACAGCGGTAAGCCTTACCCACTGGTTTTTACTGGCGTTAAGTATCACCACCAGCGCTACCACCGAAAAACCAACAATTAAGTTACTTGGCGATGCAAACTTTTCAGGCATATTAGTCAATAACCACTGGCCACCGCCTATGTCGGTCATACCGACTTTAATTAAATAAACACCAATAGTGGTGATCACCACACCGGTGACTACAGGTTTAATTACCTTGCCTAGTTTTTCTATAAAAAAGCTAATAAATATTTCTACAAAAGCTGCTAAAAAGCACACAGCAAATATGGTGGCAAGTACTTCATCATTACTGCCTCCAGTTGCTTTCACAGAAAACCCAGTGGCTAAAATAGTGCCTAAAAAAGCAAAACTGGTGCCTTGTACACAAATGAGCCCACACCCCACAGGGCCTACGCGCCGCGCCTGTATAAATGTGCCAACACCTGATACAAATAAGGCCATACTAATCAAATAAGGCATTTCACTGCCAAGCCCTAGCACACCACCAATAATAAGCGTAGGCGTAATAACACTAACAAAACTGGCAAGTACATGTTGCAAGGCAGCAAAAAATGATTCTATTAGTCCAGGTTTATCATCTACCGTGTATAAAATGTCTTCATTATTAGTTGTTATTTTGTTCGCCCCTGCTTTATATACCGCCTCGTTAGATACTCTCACCTGCTCTAACATGCTGATCTCCTTTGATTTCCATGCATAATGTTGCCACCCTAAAAGTACAACCTTTGTTAACATCTTAAACTGTCCTATTGGTCAGCTTTGTTAATTGTTTATTTTTTGAAGACCTAGTTTTAAATTTTCAATTAAAGCTTTATTAAAAAACAACATACAAATAACGCACAGTTTTATAAGAGGTTACATAACTAGACTGGCTTCACTCTTTTGTATACTTGTTAATCAAAAGTATGCTTTAATCAATTAACTGACCAAGCGGTCAACAATGGCATGGTATCTGCAATTAACTTACCAAGATGAAAAAGTTTTTTTCTTAGCGGTATAAAAACAACAAGAAAAAATATACGCCAAGCCTTTGCATATCAGGGCTTTATAAAAGTTAAGGGGGTCTGTGTGATTACGTTTTTATTAAATGACACGCCAATAGAAGTACAAGAATGTTCGCCAAGTCTCACCATTTTGGACTGGTTACGCACCAAAAAAGGGAAAATGGGCACCAAAGAAGGATGCGCTACAGGCGATTGTGGCGCATGCACAATTTTAGTCGGCGAAGAACAGTTGAATACACGCGGTGAGTTAGTCTGGCACTATAAAACCATGAACAGCTGCCTACTTTTATTAGGTAATGCACACGCAAAACACATCGTTGCCGTAGAGGCCGTGACTGCTGGACTTTACCCAACCCTTGATGACTTACACCCAGTACAACGCGCATTAGTAGAGTGTCATGGTTCGCAATGCGGTTTTTGTACCCCTGGCATAATAATGAGCATGTTGGCGCTTTATATTAATAACCCGAGTTACCCAGGTAAAAAAGCCGCTATTCATGCGCTAGGGGGTAATTTATGTCGTTGTACGGGTTACAGGCCTATTTTACTTGCTGTTGAAAAAGCTTATAGCTACGCGCGTAAAAACGAGCCTTACTCAGCTATGGCGGCACAATTTAAAGCCTCGCTAAATACAGGTAATGACATTCCATTTTTAAAAAATGGCCCTCGTACGTTTTATTTACCGCAAAGTGCAGCGCAACTTGTTGAGCTTAAAGCGCGTTACCCGCATGCACATTTGGTTGCTGGTGGCACCGACTTTGCCATTGAGCTTAGCCAAAATATGCTATTGCCCGATGTAATAATATCGCTTAGCCAAGCTAAAGAACTGTGCACATTAAGTGATAACGACGGCGAGCTACAAATTGGTGCAGCACTCCCTTACAGCCAATTTGTAAACGCGTTTTACACTTACTACCCTGAATCTAAAGAGCTATTTGAACGCCTTGGCTCTAACCAAGTACGTAACAGTGGCACCTTAGGTGGCAGCATAGGCAATGCCTCTCCAATTGGCGATCCAGCCCCATTATTAATTGCACTTAATGCCACTATGGATTTATTAAGCGCTGCAGGCACACGCACTATAAACGTAGCCGACTACTTTGTTGATTACAAAAAAACAGTCATTAAAAGCGATGAAGTCATTAGCAAAATTACCGTACCTAAACGCTCAGACTCGTTAAAACTTGCGTGTCATAAAATTTCAAAACGTTTTGAAGATGATATCTCTACCGTGTGTTTAGTACTGGCTATTGAGCATGTGCAAGGCGTAATTAGCAATGCCCGCTGTGCCATGGGCGGTATGGCAGCCATACCCAAACGCGCTGCGCACATAGAGCAAAAGCTTAATGCTCAGCCCTTACAAGTAAGCACGTTTATAGATTCGGCGAATGCTATAAATGATGACTTTGCCCCCATGAGCGATGTACGCAGCAGCGCACATTACCGCACTACGGTAAGCAAAAACTTGCTACAACGTATTGGTATTGAGTTTTGTGGTGCACAGCCAAGCAGCAATAACAATAATAACAACATTGCCATTACGAGGATTTCCCATGCGTCACTTTGAAATGGATAAACTAAAAGCCCAGGGCGGAAGCGTTGGCCAATCTAAGTATCACGAAAGCGCAATAAAACAAGTATGTGGCAATGCAAACTACGCCGACGATAACCCTGAGCCCCATGGCTGCTTGCACGCCTACCCTGTGCTTGCGCCTATTACCAGCGGCTTCATTAAATCAATTGATACAAGTAAAGCACTTGAAGTGGCTGGTGTTAAGCGTATTTTATCGGCAAATGATGTACCCGGTAAGCTTGATATTGGCCCCGTATTCCCTGGTGATGTACTGCTTACTAGCCATGAAATTCAATACCACGGGCAACCAGTGCTGGTCGTGGTTGCCAACAGCTACGCCATTGCGCGACGCGCTGCTCGCTTAGTGGTTATAGAATGCGAGCAAACCAGCCCCATACTTGATATTAAAGAAGCCATAAAAAAAGAGCATTGGGTAAGGCCGCCACACTCACTTAACCGTGGTAACAGCGAGCAAGCCATTAATAATGCAGCCCACCAGCTTACAGGCGAAATACACATAGGCGGGCAAGAACACTTTTACCTTGAGGGGCAAATAGCACTTGCTCAGCCCGATAACGACGGCGGCATTCATGTTCAATGTTCTACCCAGCATCCCACAGAGGTGCAGCACTTAGTTGCTAAAATTTTAAAAAAGCCATTTAGCTTTGTTAACGTAGAAACTCGCCGTATGGGCGGAGCCTTTGGCGGTAAAGAAACCCAAGGCGCACCGTGGGCTTGCCTTGCAGCGCTTGCGGTTTACCACCTTGGCTGCGCCGTAAAAATGCGCCTAGCCCGCAGCGACGACTTTAAACTGACCGGTAAGCGCCACCCGTTTTATAACCAATACCATGTAGGGTTTGATGAAAATGGCCTAATTGAAGGCGCTGATGTGACCGTAAATGGGTTTTGTGGTTATTCGCCTGATTTATCTGATGCCATTGTAGACCGTGCAATGTTTCATGCCGATAACGCGTATTACTACCCAGCTGCCACCATTAAAGGTAACCGCTGTAAAGTTAATACCGTAAGCCACACCGCATTTAGAGGATTTGGTGGCCCACAAGGCATGATCATGGCAGAGCTAATTATGGACGACATTGCCGCTAAATTAGGTAAAGATCCGCTTGAGATCCGAAAACTTAATTTATACAAAAAAGGCCGCGACATCACCCCGTATCATCAAACAGTGGAGCAGCATATTTTAAAAGATATGATAAGCCAGCTTGAGGAGTCGGGTGATTACTGGGCACGAAAAGAGGCCATTAAAGCCTTTAACGAATCATCCCCTATTATAAAAAAAGGCCTTGCGATGACGCCGGTTAAATACGGTATATCGTTTACCGTACAACACTTAAACCAGGCGGGTGCACTCGTGCATGTTTATAGTGATGGCTCGATACATTTAAACCATGGCGGCACCGAAATGGGCCAGGGCTTAAACACTAAAATAGCGCAAATAGTCGCCCATGGCTTTGGCGTTGATTTTGACGCAGTAAGCATAAGCGCAACCCGTACCGACAAAGTACCAAACACCTCGCCAACCGCCGCCTCAAGCGGTACTGATTTAAACGGCATGGCGGCGCTAAACGCGGTAAACACCATAAAAGAGCGTTTAATACACTTTATAAGTGAGCACTTTGAAGTAGACAGCCAAAGTATTGTATTTAAAGACAACCTCATTACTTTTAGTAAAGGCGAAATTAGCTTTAGCGAACTTGCAAACCTTGCTTACATGAATCGTATATCGCTTTCATCAACCGGTTATTACGCCACACCTAAAATTCATTACGATAGAGCCAAAGGCGAAGGCCGCCCATTTTTTTACTACGCACACGGCGTAGCACTGAGTGAAGTAGAAGTAGATACGCTGACAGGCGAAAACACCGTAACCCGCGTGGATATACTGCACGATGTGGGCAGCTCAATTAACCCTGCTCTTGATATAGGGCAAATTGAAGGGGCTTTTGTACAAGGTATGGGCTGGCTTACCACCGAAGACTTACAATGGAATGATAAAGGCCAGCTTGCAAGCTTTGGCCCTGCTAACTATAAAATTCCGGCTATTGGCGATACCCCAGCCGAATTTAATGTCAATTTATATAACTCGGCCAATCCAGAAACCACCGTATTTAGATCAAAAGCAGTAGGCGAGCCGCCGTTTATGTTGGCCTTTAGTGTGTGGAGTGCGATTCGTAATGCCATAAGCAGTGTGGCCGATTACAAATACACCGCCCCACTTGATACGCCTGCCACACCTGAGCGTGTATTAAATGCAATTGAGCAAACCGCTAGCTGGTTTAAGGAGCAGCAACATGGCTAATTTAAATGAGTCGTTTCAGGGTTTTCATACGCAAAATTGGGCGCAAGCTATAAACGAACACGAGCAAAGCGGTACTAACTATGTTATTGCCACTGTGCTTGGCACCAACGGCTCAACCCCACGTGGTACCGGCTCTAAAATGGTAATAAGTGGCGAGCATATTTACGACACCCTTGGCGGTGGTCACCTTGAATACGTAGTAATAGAAAAAGCCCGCGAGCTACTTGCCAAAGGCGAGGCAGCGCAAGTGATAGAGCAATTTAATCTAGGCGCAAATTTAGGCCAATGCTGCGGCGGAGCTGCCACTGTGATGCTTGAGTGCATGCAATGCGAGCGCTTTACGCTTGATATTTATGGCGCAGGCCATGTAGCACAGGCGCTTATTGGTATATTGGCGCAATTACCTATGCGTATACGTTGGATAGATAGCCGCGCCGATGTATTCCCACAAGCTATTCCTAATAACGTAACAAAAGTGGTTGATGAAGAGCCAACAGAGCAAGTAAAACGCGCCCCAAAAGCTAATAATTACTTAATATTAACCCATAACCACCAGCTCGACTTTGCGCTCACCCAAGCCATTATTAAACGCGCTGATGCCAATTGGCTGGGCGTAATTGGCTCAGATACCAAAGCAAAACGCTTTAAACAGCGCTTAGCTCATCGCGATTTTACCACCGAGCAAATAAAGCAAATGACCTGCCCTGTTGGGCTTGAAAATGTAACGGGCAAGCTCCCTATGGAAGTGGCAATATCGATTAGTGGGCAGTTAATTGGTCTTTACCAAGCTATGCAAACCCATGCGCCCAAACGCCAAGGTGTGCAATGGCGTGCACTTAAAAATGCCTTAATTAGCACTACGCAAGAGGAAGAAAACGCATGAGCAGCTTAAAAATTAATAACCTAAATGCAGCGCAAGCGCATCAAGCATTAGAGCATTGTTGCGCCGCCCCTAATTGGGTAAGCGGTATGCTAAATACCATGCCATTTGAAAATAAAGAGCACTTATTTAACAGCGCTCAAAGCGTATGGGATAGCCTGGGCGAAAGCGATTATTTAGCCGCTTTTGAAGGCCACCCGCAAATAGGCGATTTATCAACATTAAGTAAAAAGTACGCCGCTACAGCGCAAAAAGCGGGCCACGAACAATCAGGGATGAGCCAAGCAAACGAGCAAACCCTTAAAAAAATGATTGCGCTAAATAAAGAATACCTCAGTAAATTTGGCTTTATATTTATTGTGTGTGCCAGCGGCAAAAGTGCTGAGCAAATGCTTGAGCTTATTGAGCAGCGTATACACAACACCCGTAGCACAGAGCTTAATATAGCCGCGGGCGAACAAGCCAAAATAACAAAAATAAGATTGGAGTCCCTAATATGAATAAAAGTATGAATAAAAGCCCTATCACTACTCATATTCTCGATACCAGCACAGGCAAACCGGCTGAAAATGTAGCTGTACAATTGTTTGTATACACTAACAATGAGTGGCAATTAATTGCTCAAGGTAAAACAAATAGCGACGGGCGTATTACCGACTGGCTAAATACAGACGTAGAATTTGCCACCTATAAACTGGTTTTTGACTTAGACAGCTATTATGAAAACCAAGAAACACCTGCGTTTTACCCAGAGGCGCAAATAACCTTTAGATTGCAAGATCAAAAACACCATCATATTCCATTATTGCTTAGCCCATTTGGCTACTCAACGTACAGAGGCAGCTAACAATGAGTACGCAAAATAATAATAAAATAACCGTAATTTGTGCCAACATACTCGATTTTGTTGACGACCCAGCCATAGCTGGCGAAAGCGCCCATCGCTATTTTGAAAAAGGCGCGTTAGTTATTCAATATGGTAAAGTGGTTGACCTTGGTTACGAGCAACACATACTGCCAAGCATTAATAGGTCAGCCACTATTATTCGCCACGATGGCAAATTAGTAATGCCCGGCATGATAGACACACACATACATTTGCCGCAAACCGAAATGGTTGGCGCGTATGGCGAGCAGCTTTTAAGCTGGCTTACCGAATACGCCTTCCCCACCGAAAAAAAGTTTACCTGTGAGCATTATTCAAAAGACATATCTAATCGCTTTTTAGATGAGCTACTACGTAATGGCACCACCACCGCACTCGTATTTGGCACTGTGCACCCGCAATCGGTAGATGCGTTTTTTAACGAATCTCAAAAGCGTAATTTACGTATGATTGCCGGTAAGGTAATGATGGACAGAAACTGCCCAGATGACTTATCAGATTGCGCGCAAACCAGTTACGAACAATCAAAAGCACTGATAGAAAAATGGCACAATGTTGATAGGTTAAGCTATGCGGTAACACCACGTTTTGCGCCTACCTCTACCCCTGAGCAACTACAAAAATGTACTCAATTATTAGAAGAATACCCCGACACTTACCTGCATACGCACCTATCTGAAAACAAAGACGAATGTGAATGGGTAAAAGGGTTATTCCCTGAAGCTCAAGATTACCTTGGCGTTTACGAGCAAGCTAAAATGGTGCGTAAACGCTCGGTATTTGCTCATAGCATTCACTTATCTGAGCGTGAGCTTTGCTGCCTTAGCGATAACAACGCGGCTATATCTCACTGCCCTACCTCTAACTTATTTTTAGGCTCCGGCCTTTTAAATTTAAAGAGATGTGAAGAACACGGAATAAACGTGGGTATGGGCACCGATGTAGGCGCAGGCACCAGTTTTTCTATGCTGCAGACAGGTAACGAAGCGTACAAAATTCAGCAGTTACAAGGTCAAAAGTTCTCTGCATTTAAAGGCTTTTATTTAGCCACCCTAGGCGGTGCACGTGCCCTTGATTTAGAAGGCACCATAGGTAACTTTAATGTAGGCTGCGAGGCCGATTTTATTGTAATGGATTACGCGGCCACCTCGTTTTTAAAATTCAGAATTGGCCATGCCAAAACCCTTCACGAGCAGCTTTTTGCCATGATGATGCTAGGCGACGACCGCTGTATTGAACAAACCTATATTATGGGTAAAAGCGTGTATAAGCGCGATGCAACAGAGCAATTTTCAACCACCCACACACCGCAATTAGAAGAGGCTTAACCAAATGGAAAACTATTTATTTGAGCTTGCTCATTTAGTGTTTAGATACTTTCACGTGGTCGCAGGTATTGCGTGGATAGGCGCCTCATTTTATTTTGTATGGCTTGATAACAACTTACAAACGCCGCCACAATGGAAACAAGACAAAGGCATAAGAGGCGATTTATGGGCAATTCATGGTGGTGGCTTTTACGAAGTGGCTAAATACCAAAATGGCCCAGAGCAAATGCCCTCAACCCTACACTGGTTTAAATGGGAAGCCTACACCACCTGGATCAGCGGCGTGCTGTTATTTACACTGTTGTATTATGTGGGCGCAGATGTGTATTTACTCGATGCCAGTAAAAGTGAGCTAAGTAAATTTGCCGCTATTGGCGCATCACTTGGTTTCATAGGCTTAGGTTATAGTGTTTATCGGTTATTGTGTAAAAGCCCGCTTGTTGAAAACGGCAAAGCCTTTATTGCGCTCAGCGTGGGCTTTTTAGCATTATGGACCTATGGGGTTGATCAGCTATTTAGCGACCGCGCGGTATATATTCATGTTGGTGCATTAATTGGTACCTGTATGGCCGGTAATGTATATCACATAATTATGCCTGCACAGCGTTACATGGTAAGCGAAGTAGAAGCTGGGCGCATTCCTAATTCAGCGCCGGGTTTGAAAGCAAAGCAATGCTCGGTACATAATAACTACGCCACCCTGCCGGTTATTTTTATTATGCTAAGCAATCACTTTTCGTATACCTATAGCTATGAGTTTGGTTGGTTAGTGCTTATTGGCTTTTTTATTATTGGTATGTGGATACGCCACTTTTTTAATTTAAAACACCAAGGTGTTAATAAGCCTTCAGTACTCATAAGCGGTATTGCCGCGTTTTTTGCGTTAATGCTAGCCATAGCACCGTGGCCAAGTAGCTCTGTAAACGCGAATAATGAGCTACAAGCAAGTATAAGCGATGCGCAAGCATGGGATATTATTAATAAACACTGTACACAGTGTCACAGTGAAACCCCTACATCAAAGCTTTTTCAAACAGCACCCCTTGGCTTTAAGCTCGACTCACTTGCTGATGTAAAAAAAGCCAGTGCACTTATTCATACTCGCGCCGTTATTACCAAAGACATGCCATTGGCAAATATGACCAAAATGACTGATGCAGAGCGCGAAACGCTTGGCACTTGGCTTAGCGCAGTAAAAAAGGAGCAATAACATGAGCGAGCAATTTAAGCACTACCCGCGCGATTTAATTGGCTATAGCTCACAGGTACCCCATGCAAACTGGCCTAATCAAGCCCGCATAGCCTTGCAAGTGGTGCTAAATTACGAAGAAGGCGGCGAAAACTGTGTATTACATGGTGATGCAGCGGCCGAAACGTTTTTATCAGAAATAGTCAGCGCTCCCCACGTAGAAGACCGCCACATAAGCATGGAGTCTATTTACGAATATGGCTCACGCGCAGGCGTGTGGCGCTTACTTAAACTCTTTAAAAAATATGATATACCGGTCACCATTTTTGCTGTGGCAATGGCCCTTGAGCGCCACCCCGATGTAGCTAAAGCCTTTGTTGATGCTGGGCACGAAATTGCAAGCCATGGCCTGCGCTGGATTAATTATCAACATATAGATAAGCAAACCGAGCGTGAGCACATGCAAAAAGCCATTGAGATCATTCAAACGCTTATCGGTAAAAAGCCCAAAGGCTGGTATACCGGACGCACAAGCCCCAATACTGCAGCCCTTGTGGTAGAAAATGGCTCGTTTTTATATGACGCCGACGATTACAGCGACGACTTACCCTTTTACAGTATTAAAGAAGGAAAGCCACAGTTAATAGTGCCCTACACGCTTGATGTAAACGATATGCGCTTTGCTGCAGTGCAGGGATTTAACGCCGGTGATCAATTTTATAATTATTTAAAAGATGCATTCGATACGCTGTATGAAGAAGGCGACCCACAAGGTGAAAACACCCCAAAAATGATGTCGATTGGTTTGCATTGTCGCTTAATTGGCCGCCCTGGACGCATTAAAGCCCTCGCACGGTTTTTAGAGTACGCTAAATCGCATGAGCAAGTGTGGTTTGCCACGCGCGAGCAAATCGCCGAGCATTGGCTTAAAACCCATCCGTATAAAGAAGTTTAGTTATCTATTCAAAATATACTTTAAAAGCTTAAAACAAAAAAAGCCCAGCAGTGCTGGGCTTAAGGTCACTTTAGGAGTAGTTAATTAAATGACACTGTAATGATGTTAGAACATACATTTTCAGTTACACATAATTGGTAATCGTACGATGGTAATGTAGCACCACGTACATAATCACGGTAACGGCCGTTGTCTGATGTGGTATCAACCAGCTCACCGTTACGGTATACGCTTAACGACTCAGCGCCCACACGCTCCCAGCTTAAATCTACACGCATGGTATCAAGGCGAGATTTATTAGCGCGTTTAAGGGTTAGCTCAAGCTCTACATCACTTACTACAACCGTTTGAGTAGACGTGCTTGTATTGCCTTCGCTGTCAGTTACGCTTAGCACAACATCGTAATTACCAGAGGCTGCATACACATGCATTGGGTTTTGATCTGATGATGTTGCACCATCACCAAAATCCCAACTCCACTGTGTAATATCGTTATTTGAATCGGTACTTGTATCTGTAAAGTTAACGGTTAAGCCTTGTGTTTCTACATCAAAGCCCGCACGCGGTGGTTGTGGGCTAACTTCGCCAATAGCGCTTAATGTGAGAGACCAAGTATTGATGGTGCCTGTATCAGCTGCGGCCGTGTCTTCTACTTGTAATGTCCAATCACCTGTAGCCACTTCACCGTTAAATGACTCTGACGTAAAGCTTCTAACTATATCATCGCTTGAGCCGCCTACATTGCTTTGTAGTGTTACCTGTGTACCTTGTGCTGATACTAACTTAACCACTAAGTCGCCTGAGTAAGTGTGCGTAATATCAACATTTGCCGTTGTACCAAACACAGTTAAATCATCCGGTATATTGATTACTGATACTGCACCCACAGGTGAATTATCAGGAATATCAACACTTACGTTACTGCTGTAAGTAAAGTCGTTTAAGCCAACAGGTTGAACCATTAACTTAACTGACTGCTCTTTAACAATGTCACCCGCTGTTGCAGTAACTGTTAGCTCGTATTCACCCCACTGAGTGTCAGTGTCAGTTTCAACGTTAAGCATTACATCATCACCAGGTCGAGCCGTACTAGTCGACAAATAAGCGCCATCTAATGCTGATGATAATTCAAGCGTTACTTCTTCATCCCACTGCGCAATTGAGCCAATAGTAAATGTGTAATTTGCAGCTTGGCCCGCTACAACTTGTTGCGTAAGTGGATTGGCTGAAATTTTAAAGCCAGGCGTAGGATCTGCATCAATAAGTGCTTGATTTACATTAAGACGCGTACCAGCAACCGTTACACCTTGCAGCGCTGCATTTGCATCACCAGAGCTCATTAGTAACTCTTTAAGCTCTTGTGTGTTAAGTTCTGGGTTAATAGATAGCACTAACGCTGCAGCACCTGCCACATGAGGCGTCGCCATTGATGTGCCTGAGTAAGAGGCATAGCTCTCACCGGGTGTAGTAGATAAAATTGCGCTACCAGGGGCGCCCATATCAACGCTGGTTAAACCATAATGCGAAAACCACGAAATATTATCGGTTTGATCCGTACTTGCTACAGATAACACGCTTGCGTTTTCGTAGTTAGAAGGATAATGCGGGTTTACATCGTTATCTATTGTGTCGTTACCCGCTGCGGCTACAAACAATAAATCGGCCGCTTCGCTTGATGCAATAGCATCTGCTAGAGCTTGGCTATAACCACCACCGCCCCAACTATTATTTAATACGCGTAAGTTAACACCGGCATTTTTAAGTCCTACCATGTAGTCGATACACTTAATCGCATCTGATGTTGAACCATTACCTGCAGCATCTAAAAACTTACAGCCTACAAGTGATACTTCGTGGTTAACGCCTACAACACCTGTTGCATTATTACCGCTTGCGCCTATGGTACCTGATACATGAGTACCATGGCCTTCATCATCCATAGGGTCGCCACTGTTGGTAATAGCATTAATACCGTGCACGTCATCTACAAAGCCGTTGCCATCATTATCAATACCATCACCTGGTATTTCGCTGCTATTTACCCACATATTACTCGCTAAATCGCTGTGGCTATAATCAATACCGGTATCAATTACACCTACCACAACATCGCGACTACCTGTCGAAATGTCCCACGCTTCTACAGCATCAATATCAGCATCAGCTGTACCGCCTGTTTGACCCTCGTTATTCAACCCCCATAACTCGTCAAAACGTGGATCATCTGGCGTACCTGCAATACTTACTTGGTAATCAGGCTCTACGTACTCAATCGCTTGGTGAGACTTTAAACGTGCAATAGCTTCTTTAGTGCTCATACCTGAAATTGTAAACTTAGCTAAGCGCCCAGAGAGTAAAGACTTGAAGTTATCATCAACTTCATCTGCGTTAACATCTGAGATTTTTGCTTTTACTAATGAACGTGCTTGTTTACGCATTTGTGCTGACGCATTTTTTTTGTATTTAACAATTACTGCATCGCTACTTGCTACAACAGGTTGTTTAACTCCAGCATCAGGTAGTTTTGCAGCAGCTAAACACGGTAGTAAAGCAAGAGTGATAATAGATAATTTTGTTTTCATTGTTCTATCCATAGTTGGTTTAACTTAGCCGAGCTAAGTAAATTTACTTACAACTTCAAATACAAGAGGATCACGTGGCATAGAGCTAGAAAACTAAGAAATTTAAATTTACACAAGTCAAAAAATAACAAACAACTAAAAATCAACATTTTTAACCAGAGTGATTAACAAAAAAACATGCAACACAGTCATTTTTATGAATTAATAAACTGTGATTTTACCTCATTAAGGACCAAACGTTTTTACTAGTTTTTCTTTCTTTTTTTGTTCCTATATAAATACCATTTTATAAACAATTGAAAACTAAGACAATTAAAATTGGTAAAAAAAGATGATTTAAGTCTATTGTCAGGAGGAATACAGTGAAGGTGTTCTTACAAAAAGTATAGCCGCGTTATATTTAATAAAAATGACAAGCCTAAATACATCATTTGTAATAACGTTCGATTTACAAAATCAAATAAGAGTGGATCACACCATTATTCAGCACGGCATGCTGAGCGAAAATATCTTATTAAAATTTATAACACTTAAGGTATTTGATTTTACTATTTCAAGGAGAATAAATAATGAAGTTGAACAAAACACTTTTAAGCTGCGCTGTTGCATTAGCAGTAGGTACCAGCTTTGCCTCACATGCAGATACACAAAATAAATCAGTATCAAGCTCACAGCTAAGTACACAAGTATCAACTGAAAGCCTAGAGAACAGCTTAACCCTAATTCAGACTTCAAATGAAAATAACGCGTTTCTTTATCAAGAAGGCGACAGCAACACTATGCTTGTTACCACCACAGGGAACAATAATGAAACTGAAGTTGTGCAAAGCCAATTTGGTAATTATGCCGAGGTAACCACCACTGGCGATAACAATACGCAAGTGTACTCTCAAGATGGTGTTGCTAACGGTTTTATTTCAGAGGTAACAGGTAACAACAACATGTTGTTTGTTAGCCAATTTGGCCAAGGCTTTTTTGTAAATAACGAAGCAATTAACATTATAACTGGTGATGACAACCTTATTGATGTAGAGCAAGGCAACGGCGGCCACTGGTTCTACAACATGGATATGCAAGGTAATGCAAATGAAATTAGCTCTTTGCAAGAAGGTGAATGGCATGAAGCTGAAATCACTATGCTTACAGGTGATGAAAACAGCCTAAGCTTAGCGCAAGATGGTTACTGGAATACCTATAAAGTAAGTAGCTTACAAGGTAATGAAAACGAGCTTGATGTTGAACAAAGCGGCGACCGAAACGCAGTCACGTTTAGCTCAATCTCTGGTGATGCGAATGAAATTGACGTTGAACAAGATGGATTAACAAATGCAGTAACCTTTGCAGCTGTTATGGGCGATGATAATCAAATAAAGCTAGATCAAGAAGGTTCACTTAATACTATTGAGTCAAACTTATTTGAAGGCGCAAACAACGAAGTAACAGCAACGCAAGTTGGCGACGAAAACTTAGCGACCGCAGAGTTAGTTGGTGACAGTAATGAGCTAACTTCATTACAAAACGGCGACTTGAACGAATCTTACATCGGTGCAATTGGCTCTGACAATGAGTTCTCTACTACACAAGTGGGTGATTTAAACTCTGTTCACCTAGCTAACTTTAACGGTACAGGTAACGATGTTGATTTAGTTCAATCTGGTGATGAAAATACCATGCTGGTGCAATCGTCGTATCCTGATGTGTCGCTTACATCTAACGATAACGATATTGATGTTTCGCAAACAGGTTCTCAAAACGAAGCAGTTGTAACACTTGCGGGTATTTTAGATAGTAACGATAACCAAATCGATATTGCGCAAGATGGCATGTTAAACCTAGTTGATATGATGGTTGAAGGAAGTAACCACAGTATTGATATTTCACAAGAAGGTGAAGGTAACTGGGTAAGCGGCGTTGAGCAGTCAGCCTTTTTAGTAGGCGGTGAAAACGTAACATTTACAGTCACTCAAGTAGGTAATGATAACCTTGTAGAAGGCTCAGTAATTGGCTTCGATAGTACGGTTTCTGTTACGCAAATTGGTGACGGTAACACAGCAACAATTACGCAAATGTAATTATTGAGGTGGGGAGGCTAACCCTCCCCATTTTTTTATGACAATAAATATTCAATTACGTTGCTCCCTACTTATTCTTTTTCTGTGTTTTTCTTCGCAAAGCAAAGCTTCGCAAGAACTAGAAATAGATGGTTTAGTGCTTGATAGAAGTATTAGTCGTTTTGGTCATCAGTTTTATTACGAATTTTCGAATTACTGGCGAGATCTCCCCTCAACCGCTGGTTTTAATATAGAAATAAGAGAAACAGTAATCCCAAAAGCAGGCACAAAACTCTCACTAATAATGAATAACCAACTTGTGTATGTAACCTATTTAGGACGTAGATTAGCTCCACTTAACGAACGTGTTGAGCAAGCTGTTTACGCTGTAATAGACGCGATGGCACGCTCAAACATCGCAACATCATCACCCGACATGGCAGTAAATGGATGGTAAAATGAAAAAAATAGCACTTATAATAATAACAACACTTTGCTTTTCAGCCTCAGCAACTGAAATAATTTATACCCCAATAAACCCAAGCTTTGGTGGTAACCCATTAAACGCCAATATGTTGCTAAGCAAAGCACAAGCACAAAACAAACATAAAGCCCCCACCATCGAAAAAGGCTACGCAGAGCAATTTCAAGACTCGTTGGAGCGCACCTATTTAAACCGTATGGTCAGAGAAATAACCGATATGGCGTTTGGTGAGGAAATTGAAGACAGCCTATTTGACCAAGACTCAATATTTATGAGTGGCGATTATCAAATAGAAGTGATCACCAGCACAACAGACACTATTACAGTAAAAATAACCAATATATTAGACGACTCTGTCGTGATCATCGAAGTCCCGAGGTTTGGATAATGCGCAAAATAATAATAACAATAACGCTATTAGCCCTTAGCGGTTGCTCAACTATGGGAAACTTAATTCCCCCTTCACAGCAAGTTGCTACCACATTAGAACCCACTGAAATATTTAGTGATTTAAAAAACTTACCTAAGCCCGTAGGCAGTATTCCTGTCTCTGTGTATTCATTTAGAGATCAAACAGGCCAATACAAACCGCAAACTAATGTTAGTTCGTTTTCAACCGCAGTAACACAAGGTGCTAACTCTATTTTAGTGCAAGCTTTGCATGAGTCGGATTGGTTTACACCAGTTGAGCGCGAAGGCTTACAAAATATATTAACCGAGCGAAAAATTATTCGCGCAGGCCAATCTGACAACCCTAATCAACCAGATTTACCGCCCTTAACCACCGCTAAAATAATTTTAGAAGGCGGTATTATTAGTTACGATACCAATGTAAAAACGGGAGGTTTAGGCATGGAGTATTTTGGTATTGGGGCTTCAGAGCTTTACCGAGAAGATGCCATCTCTATCTATTTACGCGCAGTTGATGTTCGTACCGGCCAAGTTCTATTGAGCGTTGCCACCAGCAAAAAAGTACTTAGCCAAGAAATGCGTGCAGGCTTTTTTAGGTATGTAAGCTATAAACGGCTAGCCGAAGCGGAGGCCGGTTTCAGTGATAACGAACCAATGAGCATATGTGTAACACAAGCGATTGAAAAAGCACTCACAGATTTAATTACAAAGGGCATTGATAGAGGTTTATGGGCTCAAAAAGCCGCCTAAGGTTATAATTCATAAACTAAAAAGGCTACGTGATGTAGCCTTTTTTATATAAAACATTTTTGCCCTAACCGACATTAAATGTATCGAATTGGCTTAATTACTTAGCCATAGGTAATAAAACCGATATATAACGCTGAGCCCAATTTGCCAATTCGACTCGGTTACGCGAATTGGTTTTTTTAAAGGCGCTGTACAAATGCGTTTTAACGGTGTGGTCACTTATATTAAGCTTATCAGCAATAGCATTATTGCTCGCCCCTTGGGCAATTAAATGAATTACTGACTTTTCACGTTTAGTGAGGTGCGCGTAATCCCCTTTTTTAAGGGTGATGTCTTCTTGTAGACTATTAAACGAAGAGGCCACCGACAGAATATCTGAAAACGCTTTTGATATAACCTTACGTGTAAACCATAACTCGCCCGAGGTTATTCTTACTAACCCTTTAAATATATCTTCAGGCGCATCGGTTTTATAAAAAACGCCATTAAAATGATTGAGTAATAAATTTTTTTCACATACTGCACTGGGCTCTACATTAAATAGCACCACTTTATGCTTTTTAGCTAAACAAATTAAATCGGCAGGTAGTAAGTCTAACCAGTTGTTTTTAGCGCCATCAATTAGAAATAAATCAAACTTATCCCTTTTCTCGTTTTTAGGGATCACGTCGTCCATTTTAATATCGCCAAAAATGGCTTGCATGGTTTTTAAAATAGTTGTGTAGCTTTCGCAATGAAAAGAAGATTGAAACGTAGTTTTTACAAAAACGGAATGTGGCTGTAGCATAAATTTCTTCCTTGAAACGTTTATTCCACATTACCTAATTTATAAACAACTTTCAATGCGATTTTGGTATTATTACCACAAAGCAAAAACTAGCATTAATTAAATTAACGTTAATATTTACAATAACTTAAAAGTTAACGAAGATTTATTTTTATACAAAGCACTGCTCTGATCAGTATACTAGGCATATACAAACTTCTACTTTTTATTTTATTTTTTCGTTTAGTTTATTTAGCGCTTCTACCGAAAATCCCCTGTCGTAAAAATATAAAACTTTACCTTGGCTATCTATTAAAATAACGCGTGTATTGTTTGGGTTTTTATTACCAGTAAATTTTTGCACAGCTTCACCATCGTCATAAATAGTAATTACGCCACCCCATAACTCTTTTGGAATGCCCTTGCGCATACCGCTGTCTATAAAAGTACTAAACATACGCGGGGCCATGCCCGCTATGGTGGGCAGTTCGTAAGTGGGTAATGTAACTCCAGCCATGTCTAAGCCAATTAACCAACGGTCTATGTCAAATTGGCTGTCTTGTTTATAGCCAATGAGTAACAAGGTTTTATCGGCTTTAAAATCATTCGGTATAGTTACGCTTTTTTCATCTAGGCTTTGCCCGCTAATAGTGGGAAACTGCTGACCTAAAATTTGTTGATTTGGGTATTGAGCGGAGCACGCACTAAGTATTAACACCATAAATGCGCTGGTTATTATTTTAGTCATTTTAAAACCTTACACTGTTATAAATATCATACTAATACGTGTATGAGGTAAAACACGTTTAAACCGTTTGCAATTTTAAATACGCTTTAAACTCACGAAGTGTCATAGGCTTGGCATATTTCCAGCCTTGGCCGAAGTGTACGCCCGCTTGTTTTACTATGGCTTCTTGTTCATTGGTCTCTATGCCTTCTGCTACACAGGTGTAGTTAAACTTACGTACCAAGGCCATAATATTAGGGATCATTGATGCCTTTAAGCCTTGTGTGGCTATATCTTGCACAAAGGTGCGGTCAATTTTAAGTTGATGAAAGCTCAAGTTTTGTAGATTTTTTAAGTTAGAGTAACCCGTACCAAAATCATCTATCGATAAATTAAAGCCCGCCTCAACCAAGCTTTTAAAGTGGGTATGTGCAACTGTTGAGTCTAAATATTCATCTTCTGTTATTTCTAGGCAAATAATAAAGCGCGAATCAGTAAGTGCCGGTATGTCTTTTAAAAGCGCAATGTTTCCGGTTTCTACATCGCAGGGAAAAATATTAATAGACACTTTAAAGTTACGTGGCAACTTCTCAACAGTGCTTAGCTCATAAAGTACTTTTTCAATCATGGCTTGGGTAAAGCGCCACGTTAAATTGGTTTTTCGGATAATAGGGATAAATTGGTCAGGGAACAAAACCCCGTATTTATCTTCAAAACGGGCCAATGCCTCACAGCCAACCACTTTACCCGTTTGCAAACAAATAATAGGTTGGTAGGTCCAATAAAATGAGCCTTTTTTTAGCCCTTTGCGCACCCGCGTAATAGTTGAGCGCCTAGCCGCTAAGCTGTAGTCAATTAATAGCCCACTCGATACACCTGCTAACGAAATTAAAATAAGCGAAATAATCAATAAAAATTGATTATCTGAAAAAAATTGGCTCCAGGGTAAATGCACGGCAACGCAGTACCCTGGATTATTGTTACTACATTTAATAACTGATTCATAAGGTAAAAAAGCATTGTTTATTACTTGCTCATAAACCCCATTTGAGCCAGCTAAATGAAACATGTTATCGCTGTTTTTATAAAGCACTTCCCAATTGGTCGATACAATTACTTTATCGTCAAACGCCCGCGTATCTACAATTAAATTGTAGCTGCCTTGCCTTACCATGATCACTTCCATTGCTCGGCCACTAAACAAAAGCAAATACAACTGCGGTTCGTACCTTACCCGTACAGGTTTATTATCGTGTTTATCAATTCGAATATAGTCGGGGGGGTTATCTGTAATTGTTACTGCTAGCTTGCCCGCTCCGGTGGTGCAAACCAGTTCATCATTTATAAAAAAGCCAATGTCTATCACGTATTGCGCATCAAACAATGCACGGCGCATTTCTATTAAAGTATTGTTGTTACATTGCTTAGCATTTGAGTTATTAAGGCGGGTTAAAATGCTTCTGCGCTCAGCTGCTGCAGCATCAACGTGTTGAACAATATAATTTGAGTCGCGCGATAACTGCCGTCCTAGTTTTTGTGCAGCAAAATAAAGTAATGTACCCGCACATACCGCAAAAATTACGACACCGCTTATTAGAGCAATTAACGACCTACGTTGATATTGTTTCATGGCACCTTTTTAAAACTGTGTGATTCGGCAGCAACAATAATTGCATACCTGCGTATAAATGCAATCAAGGTTGTAAAAAATTATGGAAAACTACAAATTTAATTCATTGATTTTCTTGTAAAACTACGCGGCTAAGCAATTTACTAAGCTGCTTATGGCCTTGGCAGGATAAATGTATGCCATCGCTCCCTAAAGGTGATGTAAGCTGTGATATATCAACATAACTTAGTGCATGCTCTTGCGCAATGCCTTTAAAAAGATCGTTCAAAGGCAGCAGCTTTTGTTCACAGTTTAGATAAATGTGGCTTAACGCTCGCTGAGGGTTAATAAATAAAGGACCAATGATAATTAAATTAGGCAAATTGATAGGTAAATAAAACTGCTTAATAGAGTTGATCAAATGTGTAAGACCGTTTGCTATATCTGCAGGCGCAAAATTAAAACGCTTTTTTAAATCGTTAGTGCCAAGCGCTATAACAATAGTGTTTAGCGCATGCTGCTCTAAATAAGGTTTTAAATAGCGAATGCCGTTAAGATCTCCCATAAAAGGCGGATTGTTCACTAGCGTACGATTTGGCTGCCCCGCCTCTATTACTTTATATTCAGAGCCAAGCTGCTGATTTAAAAGCATTGTCCAGCGGGTACTTTCATCGTAGCGCTTACCCGTTTCGGGGTTTAAGCCCCACGTATTCGAATCGCCAAAGCAGAGTATATTTTTTGTTATTTGTGTCATTAAAATGGATTAAGTGTATAGCCCTGTTGCTGAAGTTGTGCGTGCGCGGTCATCGCAGAAAGCGACATTTTTACGCCATCAATGAGCAATTCAGGCGTTACTTTAAAGTGAGTTGCCGATTGCCCGCACACATACACCTGAGTGTTATTAGCAAGTAGCTGCTTAATCAATGCGTGGTTTTTATTATCAGCACTAAAGCGTTTTTTATATTCGCTATTAGCTAACACATCAACACTTGCGCTACCGTGCACAACTAATGCAAGTTGAATGTTTTTAAGCTTTACACCATGCGCTACATGCATATTAATAAAACGTGCTAGCGAATTTATTGCATGATTTTGCTCACCACTTTTAGCGCCATCAGCAACGTCAAATGCTATTTTAAATACCGTAGAATCATTAATTTTGTCATGCTCGGGTACATTGTAATAATTACCAAACCCGTTAATTGGTTGCTCATTAGCATAAATAAACGGGCTAAACAGCAGCACTAACCCTAGTAAATATTTCATAAAACAATCCTGTGTTTTTTAAGCGTATTACTAAACTACCAGAGACACATAAAAAAGGCTGCAATTTATGCAACCTTTTGGGTACTTTTATGGCTATGGTTAATAAACTGCATACCTAAATAACTAAACGTATTTTTAAATTGCTCTACAAAACACGCCGGCGCTTGGGTTGATGACGCATTAGAAAGCACTGAAAAATACTTACTACGCAGCGTTCGTAACTTTGGTTTTAATGCTTCATCGTCCATGTAGTCGGTTATTCTATCAATAAATAATTTCATTTGTACCGTGGTGCTGTACCAATAAACGGGTGAGGCAAACACCCAGTGGTCATACTTTAAAAGCGCTTCAAATACCGCATAAAAGTCATCGCTTTTATAGTTTTTGTTATAGCAGTATGGCGCTATTTTATAATCATCTAAGCATATTACCCGCACATTATTTTGCTCAGCAAAGCTATTAACGTGTGCCTGCGTATTACCATTTTTACGTGCGCTTGAATAAATAATAACAGCCCTGCGCTCAAGTTTTTGTTGCATTTAGTTAGCTCCTTTTTTAATGTTGAAAGAAGCTTAAAACCTCAAGTTATATTGAGGTCAAACGGAAATTTAAAATAATGCAAACAGATCAAAAAAAAATAACTGAGGCCAACCTAACCGTGGGTTATGTCGCCAAGCGCAGTGGCGTAAAAGTATCAACCCTGCACTTTTACGAAACAAAAGGGCTAATACGTAGTTGGCGCAATAGCGGCAATCAACGCCGCTATAAAAAAGACGTACTACGCCGTATAGCGGTAATTAAAGCTGCACAAGCAATGGGAATAACGCTTGATGAAATTAAACTCACCCTAGCCACATTACCTGAGCAGCGCACACCCACACAAGAAGACTGGGCAGCCCTTTCAAAGCAGTGGCAAGCACAGCTAGATGAGCGCATAGCGTATATGCAGCGTTTGCGCGACCGCGTAGGTGGCTGTATTGGCTGTGGGTGTTTATCTATGAGTAAGTGCCCTATTTATAACAAAAACGACCACTTAGGCGAAAACCAAAGTGGTGCTATTTTGTTAGAGCGAGATTGAGGGCTAGGTTAAAGTTAATCTAAGCCGCTAAGCCCTTCTTTTGCCGCTCGGTATAAAGCGCCTAGGGTTGAGTCGAATACCGATTTTATAAAGTTATAAGTCAGCTCTACCGCTTTACTGATTACTTTGCCTGCAAACACTAACATATGCCCTAGTAAACCTAAGGTTTGTGTTGCAAACGAGGCTGACGCTTTAGCTATTTTATCAAGCGTTCGCGCTAACATATCGTAAAAAGTGAGCCCAGTACCAATAGCTGCTTGAGCTGCTACTGCACTGTAATAGCCCGCATCTTTTAAAAGGGTAATTAATGCAGCACCTAGTTTATCTGCCCAATGGGAGGTAAATGATGCTTGGTTTCGATCTTCAAATTTTAAACGCACAGGCATGTTTAAAAAGTGATTAGCTTGTATAGTTAAGTTGTTCCAATTATTGCTATTGGCCGTGTTTAAGTAGCCAGGCGTACCCGCAAGAGTATGTGCAGCACCTTTTAAACCTTGTCCACTATCTAAACGTATTTCTTGGCCGTTATGCGGAGCATGCGAAAAAGGCCATAAAGGCACTTTAGCCACTGGGTCTGCGCCATGTGTACAGCGGTATATTTTATCGATTCTGGATGTTGCTGCGCGAGAAAAACTTTCAAGCCCCACACGCGGCGAACCAAACGTATATAATTTTACAGGAAGTGAATACTCAGCTTTAATCCAATCAGCAGAAAGCGTCGCTAACGCACCTCCTAAGCTATGGCCAACTAAATGAACGCAACCCGTTACTTTATCTCGAATATTTGCTGCTATAAACTCTTGCAGCGCAGGCTTCATACTATAAAAAGTCTTATTAAAACCAGCATGTACCATACTCCCATTTGACCCACCACTTACGCCAAAGTTACCATCAGTTAATCCATCCCTTAGCGAGTTAGTACCGCGAATAGTAATAACCGAATCCCCCTTATACGCACCTAGCCCATGCCCTACTAAAGCAAAACCCGTGCTTAAATTAAATAAGTGAGAAAAAAAGCTACCCGTTACGCCTTGTACTGCGCCAGGGTTAACTGAGAAATTAAAATTGTCGCGCAAAGAGGCATGAAGTGTGCGATTGAGTAAATTAGTGGTCTTAATGCTTTTTGCTTTATAAGCAAGGTTTGCTAATTGTACGGCTTGAGTGGGTGTCAGAGTATTCATATAAGTTCCCTTTAAATTAATAGTTAAAGTTTACATGATGTGTATATCGTAAAAGTGTGGCTGGTATCTTCTTTAATTGGAATATCGTAAGTGTGTGGCTCTTTGCCAATATCACACTCTAAATGTGCAAGAAGCTCTTTAAGTGTGTCACTTTCTTCATGGATTGAAACAGGTGTGTACCATAAAACAATCCCTTCTGGCGTACCGTTTTCTAAATAAATATGTTGAACTAACGAGTCGTTATCAAACATATTAGAAGGCTTACCTGTTTTTATTGTTTTTTCTGTGAAGGTAAAATAACCCTGCTCATCTGTTGTGGTATCGTCAACGTATTCATCGCCATAGGTAAGTGAACGTATTACTTTAGTGTTTGCAACTGGCTGCCCATTATCTAATAACTGCCCCTTTACTGGAGCCGATAAATAAAATTCTTGTTTATTAAAAAAGCCAAACATATCTGCACAAGCCTGTGATGTAGTAAAAAAAACAACGGCAATAGAGACTATCACCAACACAAAAATTTTTAAGCGAGATAAAAACAAAGCAAACTCTCTCCCAAGGCCTAGCTATAAACTACTTAATGTATATGGCTAATTAATTACACCAGCCATATTTATACTGAAAAGTAGGGGACTAATTAGGTACAATTATACTGCATGTTTTTCAATCAAAAAACAATCACTAATCTAATTATAAAACAGCGTATATATTAATTTACCAATGCCACTAAACATGATGCCGCCCATAAGCAAAAAAGCATACATAATACTAATAGCACCGGCTGAAGGATCGCTCTTTTTATCAATTTCTATGCATGCCGTACACACAGCAAAAAATATAAAAAAGTTAGCAATAACGCCTAAAATAAAAGCATTGCCAAATAACGGTGATACGCCAGCTAAAACGGCACCCAAAATTAGCAGCGAGCTTGAAAATGAATGTTTATCAAACCGGCTCTCAATTATTTTTATAGCTAAGGTGGTTAGCATTAAGAGTAAAAAGTATAAGGTTGGCCAAAACTGATAATATAAATACCCCCAGTTTAAAAGCTCACCTGAAGTTGATGAATAAGCTTGCTGGCCTATATCGGCTGCTGAAGCATTCGCGGCATTTTCGGTAAAGAGGTACTCGACCCCACCAATAATTAACTTTATAAGCCAAAAAAATAAAAAGCTGGCAATAGTAAAACCAATAGCGTCATCCCTTGTTAATCGTTTTTTAGCTTTGCTTTTCACAATAATGGCAAGCATTAAACCTAATAGGCATACACTTCCTAAATAAAGTACCGCCTGCCAAAAGTCATCAGGGTAAAATACAGCTAACCCTGGTGCTATAAATAGATACATAGCATCTTCGTTATCTAGTGAACGGTTTTGAACACTCCGCTCAGACTCTTTAAAAAGAGCTAAATATACAAATAAAGGCTGTAAAAACAGCATTAAAATACTCGTGGTAATAAGGCTCATACATCATCCTTAATGAGAATACGTTAATGCAGCCACGTGCTGCATTAAAGTTAAAAATGTGGGTGCTCAATAATAAAAAGAGGTTGGTATTAAAGATTTATTTTTTGAAAATACGTTTTAAGTTTTAAAAGCCCCGACTCAAGTTCAAATTTTTGTATTTTAGGATTGTTGAATTTAAACCCATTAGAAATATGGGTATTAATCATCGTCGCCATACCCTCAAACCCAGCTGGCGCGCTAGCAACTAAATCGTTCAACAAGGGCATGATAAGCACTTGATGCTCTTCTATTAAAGTTGGGTTTTCGTATATATCGTAAACAAGATTAGTTAGTGTTTGTTGGTTTTGTTGTTCCATAATATTTCTATAGTGCCTTAGCTTAGGCGTTTATAGCTCCTTTTAATTATGTAGAATTGAAATGTGGATTTGTTAGTTAAATTTAATGATACAAAGGTCTTATTCTTAAAGTATGCATTTCAATTCAATCACTGCGATTACAAAAGATATTTATAGTTGTACTTGAGCATAAATGAAAACACTCGCTTTTATAGTGAGTGTTTTCTCCATGTTAATATGTAGTGTCAAACGATAAAATTAAAATTGCTTAAGAAGCGTATATGGCGCATCCGCGGCTAGTCGTGTCACAACATAACCATAAGTAGATCCGTAACTTCCCTCTTCAACGCTGTTATCCATATACAGCACCATGTCTTCAATGCCATCTTGGTTATAATCGCCCTTCGCCATTATCGTTAACCTTTGGATACCACCACTGTTGTCATAATAAATTGCTTGGTCTTTATTCAATGACTCCATTTTACTAATATGACTCATTTCTTCCCAGCTACTCGCTTTTGCTAAACGACGCTCATCGTCGTTTGAAATAATTAAAGAAAGCTCAGGAGGCATCTGTTTCGGTAGTACTAAGCTATGCTCAAAATCAGTCAAAAAACTAGATTCAGAAGCATTTAGCTCCCCCATATGTGCCCATATTAAACACACTTTATTCATTGCTTTTATAACATCTTGATGTCGGTAACTAATTGCGTTAAACCCGTCATCTAAAGCATTAAATAAACTATTACAACTAGTAACGACTCTATCTGGGCTGCCATCTTTAAGAAGGTTTTCCTCAAAATACCACTTTCTATCAATTAGAGCTTTAACCTGCTCTTGTTTCTCTAATGTTGTAGACGCTGTAAAATATCTATCTGTTTTATTTTCCGAACTATAAGTTGGTGCTATTTTATTCTTTTCTATTTCTGCGCATGCAGTACTTGAGATACTAATACACGCAAGTAAAATTAATTTATTTATCATTTTGCACTCACTAGTAAATTGCGTACATAAGCATTACGTTCAGCAGATACATCTTTTCTATTTGATTCAATAGCCGCCTTTTTAAAATCTTGCGCTTTCATATACTTATTAAAATTAGGGAAAGTATCTTTGAGTTTAGTCATCCCTAGATTGAATATTAGATCAAATAAGGCTAACTTAACGTCATCAGGGTAACTTGCAAATTCTGAAGCACCGTATATACGTTTAAGCTCACTTTCAAACGTTTTAATATGCTGATCAACTTGGGCATTTGCAACAGCTTCAGTAATTATTAACTTAGTAAAAGGTTTAAAACGCCCAAAACCTTCATCTTTACCAAAAGGTCTTGATTTAATTAGTTTAAATTCTTCTTCAATTTGCTTCGTTGTTGCAACAACACCCGTATCCCGAACGGTAAAAGGAACTTTTTTTGCAGCTTCAACATCTTTTAATAAATGACCTACGCCAACGGTTACATAGCCTTTTGTATCTAAATACATATGAGGAACATTACCTTCATATTTCATCATATTTTGTTTTAGTTTCGTTTTTAAATTGCCAGATATTGGTACAACAGCTACCACTGCAGCACTAGCTAACTTTTCATTAATTTTTCGAAACGTAGCATCATTTGGGTTTATTTTTCCATCAGGACGAACCATGTTTAATACTTTGCTTTGGAATAACTTAATAGCAGCAATAGTTTTGGAGTTTTCTGGGCGAGGGTTTAAGCGACCATCGACAATTAAAACCTGTGTAGGCGGGATAAGTTTCAGTAATTTATTTAACGCGGTTTGTACCGTTTTTACATCATTTAAACTGTTAGCACCACCCAATCCAACAGATTGGGTTATTCTTATTGATGTCATCAATAAAGTCCTTTTCTTTGAAGTTATATTTTTAATTACAATGTGTTAGTAGGAAATCGACAGCAACTATTTAAAGTGCGTGTCTTTGTTATTTATTATTTATTATTTTCTCTAAATTCAACATAATGAAAGTAGATATATGAAGTCAAGATATGTCCCTATTGGCTATTAAAGTTGGGTTTTCGTATATATCGTAAACAAGATTTGTTAGTGTTTGTTGGTTTTGTTGTTCCATATCATTTCTATAGTGCCTTAGCTTAGGCGTTTATAGCTCCCTAGTGTTCTAAATTGAATAAAGGTAAATAAAATTTTATTACTTTTTGTTCCTTCGGTTACCTTTTGCCATTTCTTTTTCGACAGCAGCACGAGCGTCTTTTATATCTTTAGAAAAATCATACTGATATTTAACAAGACCTTGGTATTTTTCTCCTTTAATTAAATAAAAAGAGAGCAACATAAAGGCTATATTGATAACTGTTGCAATATAATACCCATTACCTTCTAAAATTATAAAAGCCGGTAAGCAAATCACAGCTAAAAATAAAGCATAGAATTTTAATATATTTGCGCAAAAAAAAGAGCCTTGGCTTACTTTAAAATTTATAAGGCAAAATGCTATCCCTGTAGAAAATAAAATGCCTAACAGCCACTCAGGTTCTGTATCAAAGTATTGCGTTAACACAGTCATTCCGGAGTATACAGTTCCCAAAAGTAAGAGCACTGTTACTAATAGAAACCTACGTAAAAGCTGCCATGGTGGAAATAATAGAAATACCTCATCGTTTTTAGACACTATTTACTCAACTCCTCATATATACCAATTGCAAGTGAATTCACCGTACCAGATAACGCACTTCCCCCAAAACTAAAGGATGCGCCAATAGTATCCTTTAGCTGTAATCTCAATGCTTGAGTAATTTGAACACCGCTATAGCGCTTAGGGAATTGTCCGCTTCTGACCATCCTCTTCAATACTTGGTTAGAAACGCCAGGGTGGTTCAACCTAATTATATCTTGGGTTAAACGTTTTCTTTCACTACTAGAAAGACCCTTTAGAAGAGCCTCTGTAGTTTTATTGGTATTTGCTTTTAGTAGTTTAACTGCTTTTAGAGTTGCAGCACCGGCAGCTGCAGCTCCAGCCAATGAAACTACATCAAGCGCCATAGTTACATTCTGATACCATTCCTTAGAGTCATATAAGTCGTTTAATTCAGGGTTTACGCTTTCGTTATAGGTTCTGACACCACCGTTAATGCATTGAAGTGAACTCGCCGTACTGGCAGCCACTGCTAAATATGTAACGGCAGAACTTGTCCCGCCAGAAATTGGGATCGCCGCAGCACTACCAAAAACGACTATCCAACCTAACACAGCCGCACTACAACTTAAAACTGTACCGGCAACCTCTCCAACTAACCGTGATTCTCGTGCACTACTCTGACTATTTTTCAAATGACCTGCAAACTCTTGCTGATTCATATTCTTTGGTTGTTCGCGAAGTACTATTTTCGGACGAGTTAAAGATGAGCCACTATAAGCTCTCAACTCTACAACCGTAAAGCTTGAGTCAATATACATAACCCCAGCGCCAGTCAACCCCGGAAGTTTGTCAATATCTTTAAATAGCCTTGCTTGATTTATTTCATGACTAAGTCGAACTTTTAACTGTCTTTCTTTGTGGCGTTGGTATTCATTTCCAAACATTAAATAACTCCTTTTAATTTAATTACATTTTTCAAGCTTATCTGCAGCATTGAACTTATTTACTCTGTTAAACTAGACTACCGAAGTCTATTTCTTTAATAACCTAATACCCTTTTCATCTATGATAAAAATGAAGCTACATCTATGAATATTTAGCAGCTATTTTTTTCAACTCATCTAACAACCCATCTTTTAACATGTAATTAGGTATATCCCACTTTTGAGGAGTCATGCTCGAAATATAGCTTTTCCTATTTCCGTTCCAAATATTCAACCCAGGTAGGTTTTCAGCACAACAATGAACCATTGCATTAATACCAATCATCTCCCCATCAAACTCAGCCGATGTACTTCGCTCAAAGTTTGAGAACCCTCCTTCACTTTTCTTTTTAAAAAAGCCATTTTCTATTCGATCAATTATCCAAGGCAATGCTGTTACTGGGTATTCAGATTGTGTAAATCGTCTTTTCTTTTCCATTTTAGAGTAAAAATCAGTCGATATTACAAAATAACTTCCCTTCTTTATAAGAAGTGTTTGTTTATCTGGAAACATTTCATAGTTAAGAGCCAAAAGAACTACTTCATCACTACGCAAATTTTTATGGTCAATTAGCCCTAGAGGAGACTTTATTATAACCTTCACTGTATTTATCCTTTAATCGGTGTTAAGTGGATTGTCGTTACATTTTTCATTTCAGCTATTGTAGGGGGATCATTTTCCAATGTTAATGTTTCTACCACACCATGGTCGTTTCCGGCATGTCTACACTGCGTCATCCCATCACCAGTAAACTCACTATTCGCGCCAAACTCTGTCCTAAGGGCATGCCGCGTGGCAAATTCATTTCGTTTATCTTGATCTAAGTGACTTAAGAAGACCTCCTGATCTTCTGGATCAAATTCATTTAAACCATTTTCCCAATATTCTTCCATATGAGCAGCATACTGCTTTTGATAATCAGAATTTAGAACACTACCTAAAGCATCATGGTGTTTTGGTTCAAGATGTTTCCTCGCTGGTTTTTCTAATTCACTCCACGTGGGCACAAAGGTATTTTCACCAAAGTTATTCAAATCTTCACCGCGATCAACTATATGAAGCACATACTCCTTAGATGGGTCACAACCGGTTGCCAATAAATCTGCAATTATCTGTGGGTCGCTGTCAGCATTCTCAAGCATATCAAAACTAGTTGCCCACATTGCAACTAAACCATTTGGTTTTTGGAAGGCTAATTTTGCATCAACATTATTATTCACTGGTTGAAAACTTACTAGGAATCGTGACTTCCCAACAGAACCATCTTTTGATTTTTGCACTAACTCAGCATCAGTATATTTTGCTTTGTAGCCATCTTTAATAATATTCTTACGAGCAATATCTAACCTCTCCAAGCACTCTTCGAGAGATTTTGGTTCTGGATTTGAGTCGACTTTTTCCTCTTGAACTAACTGTTCAGCAGTACCAAGGTTAATATGGTTAACCATTTCATCTGCTGTATAAGGAGATGCATCTTCTGGGAGTTGAGATAGTTTAATGAGTTTTACTTTTAGTTCAGGTGAAATAGCTGAATTAGCATCAAGTGCTGCTTTTACTTTTGCCTGCCCTTCTTTACATAACAACCCAAACGGATCCACCCAATTCACTGGATTCGGCGCGTATTGGTAGTGGTTTATGCCACCCACTAAGCCTATCGGGTCTTGGTTTATAAAGCGTTGTTGTTTGGGGCTGTAAT
>Ga0209452_1000043_pt1 | contig 79040 bp, 73 predicted proteins | sample WorMetimpBELIZE1_FD_187388 | JGI IMG/M metagenome (GOLD analysis project Ga0209452, IMG submission 187388) | Marine gutless worms symbiont microbial communities from Max Planck institute for Marine Microbiology, Germany - Olavius imperfectus... | ecosystem: Host-associated > Annelida > Digestive... | reverse complement strand
CCGTTTTATCAAACCACATGCCTTGCGGGTTACGGTGTCCGTATGACCAAATAGCGGGTTTAGCGCTTTTTTGATTTACAAACGGGTTATCTTTAGGAATACGGCCATCAGTGTGTAAGCGATAAATTTTACCGCCATCACGGCTTAAGTCTTGCGGGTTTTTATCGCGCGCGCCGCGATCGCCAATCGAAAAGTAAACATAGCCTTGGTTATCAAACACAATACGGCTGCCGTAATGTTGGCCTTTTGTGCTGTTATGCTCACCTTTGTATAGTAATTGTGTGTTTAAAAGCTCAGTGCGATCGTCACTAAGCTTGGCGCGCATTAGGGCTGTATTACTGCCACTTTCAGCGCCTTGGGTACTTGAGTAAGTTATGTAAAGCCATTGGTTATCGTTTGCGTCGCTATGTAGGGCTAAATCAAGTAAACCGCCTTGCCCGTTGGCATCAATTTGTGGCAAACCCGAGAGCTTAGTTAAGTTAGATGAGTTTTTAGGCAGTAAATAAAGCGCGCCGCTTCGCTCGGTTATAAGTAAATCACCGTTACTTAACGGCTCAATAGCCCAGGGGATAGTTACCCCTTTAGCCATACTGACGGCCTTTACATTAAGCGGTAACACATCAAGGGTTTTGTAATCAACAGCCTGCACTGGCGTTGAAATCAATGCAGCTATTAACGCCGTTGATACTGTTTTAGCAATCGTTTTTATAGGTAAAAACACAATTGTTGTCCTGTCCAATAAATAAGCAAGTAGTGCCTACATTAGCATGCTACTGCTGATTTTGCTAAATGTGGCGATTTAATAAAACTATATATATTTCAATTATAAAGAGTTTACCCGCAGTGTTGTATGGCTGGCTTTAATATTTTAAACCGCTATTTATTACACCTTAATTGAAGCTTTGGTATAGCGCTTTGAATTAGTAAGCTGCGCAAACATCGCGCTAAAAAACTGACTATTTACTCTAATGCTATTGAAATTAATTTTTTTGGGCGTACACTTGTGCGCTGTAATTTGAGCGTACACATGTAAGTTCAAATTCAATATTTAATATCCAAGAGATTAATAGTGATGATTACTAAAGTATTAGACCAATTTTCGAAGTGGTTTTTACACCACCAAACCTTTGCAGGCTATATTGAGCCCATTATGCAAATGGTTAAGCCTGCTTGGCGTGCTGGTCTTTATAGAGCAAAAATTGAAGAGTTAACGCAGCACAATGGTGACTTTTTGGGTATTACCCTAAAGCCTACCCAGCATTGGCAGGCACATACTGCTGGGCAGCATGTTAACTTAACGGTAGAAATAAATGGGCGTTTATTAACACGTGTGTTTACTATTGCATCAAGCCCTACGTATTTTAAAGCCACGGGTTTAATTAGACTATTGATTAAAACTAACGCAACAGGGCGTTTTACAAGCCTTTTAAGCAGTGCTTTACGAGTCGGTGAGTGGTGCAATATTTCAGCGCCTAGTGGCGACTTTGTTTATAAAAACACCCAAAACAATGCAACGTTTATAGCGGGTGGCTCGGGTATTACCCCTATGCTTGCCATGCTTAATGAGCATTTAAACCATACCTCACAAAAAGTATCGTTAATTTATTATGCCAAAGCTGCAGCACACCAATGTGTAGATGAGCTAAGTGCATTAGCAAATCAGTTTTCGCATTTTTCATTTTTATTGCTCACTCGCGAGCAATCCGGTGACATTACGCGTCATGTAAATGTGTGGGAAAACCCAGATATTTACTGCTGTGGGCCAGCAAACTTTATGAAAACGGTGAGTGATTTTGCTAAAAAACACCATTTAAATTATTACCAGGAGGCATTTGGTTTAACACTGCCAAGCCCAAATGACGACAGCCTGTTTAACGTACAGATTAATAGCACCGCTCATCTCGTCAATGCTAACAACCCTTTGTTAGTACAGTTTGAGGCAAAACAACTACCAGTTAAACGCGGGTGTGGCATTGGTATTTGCCATCAGTGTCAATGTATTAAAAAGTCAGGCGTGGTGCGAAATTTAAAAACCGGCGAGCTGAGTGATAATGGCGAGCAGTTAATTCAACTGTGTGTTAGTCAACCTGTTAGCGATTTGGAGTTACAGCTATGAAAAACATAAACTTTGATCAGTTAGCCCACGATTTAGATAGCATAAAAATGAATACACTAAGCAAAGTAGGGCAACAAGATGCAAACTATATTCGCTCGGTTGTTAAAAAGCAGCGTTTATGTGAGTGGAGTGGGCGTATTTTACTTATGCTGGGCTTTATTCAGCCAATTTTATGGGTTGTAGGTGTGCTGCTATTAGCGGTTGCAAAAATTTTGGACAATATGGAAATTGGCCACAACGTTATGCACGGCCAATACGATTGGATGAACGACAAGCAGCTTAACTCGCAAAACTACGAATGGGATATTGCATGCGATGGCCAAAGTTGGCATCGCGTTCATAACTTTGAGCACCACACCTACACTAATATTATTGGTAAAGACCGCGACTTTGGTTATGGCTTATTGCGTTTAAGCAATGATTTTAAATGGCGCTTAAAAAATGTGTGGCAGTTTATTACGTATATTAATTTAAGTGTGCTGTTTCAGTGGGGGGTGTCCTACCACGAGCTGGCTGCAGAGCGTGTGTTTATAGGTAAAAAGAAAGAAAACCGCGAAGGGGGTGTATCGCATTCTACCCTAAAGCAGCGCTTTTTTAGTAAAGGTGCGCGCCAATTAATAAAAGATTATGTGATATTTCCTTTATTGGCAGGGCCTTTGTTTTTATGGGTATTAGCAGGCAACTTACTGGCAAATTTAATCCGTAATTTATGGACCTCAACCATTATTTTTTGTGGCCACTTTACTGAGGACACCGAAACCTTTAAACAAGAAGACTGCATAAACGAAACACAAGGGCAGTGGTACTATCGCCAAGTGTTAGGCTCATCTAATATTAAAGGATCGCATTGGTTTCATGTTTTAACTGGGCATTTAAGCTGCCAAATTGAGCATCACTTATTTCCTGATATGCCCTCCTCTCGTTATCAAGAGGTGGCGCCGCAAGTGCAAGCCGTTATGCAAAAGCACGGTATTGATTATCATACAGGTGGTTTTTTTAAACAGTACGGCTCGGTATTAAAACGTATTATTAGGTACTCGTTTAAATAAATAATGTGCCTTTAAAAAGCCGATTAATAAAGATGCATTAATCGGCTTTTTTGTATGTGCTTAGTGATGTGGCTAATTTATAAACAGTAGTTGCAAAAAATTCTTTTTGATAATTAAAAAAGCCTCAGTTTTGCTATGGTTAAACGATGCATGATTGTCATACAATGGAGAAAAATAGACCACACAAGAGAGATTAAAATGGCCGCATTCGGTACTGTGTTTATGCCGCAGATGATTCAAGCTCGTTTTTCAGATAACCAATGGAGCGAAAGCTCAATCGTCCCTTCCGATAAACTTGAACTTCATGCGGGCGCGCACGTTCTTCATTATTCAAGCACGTGTTTTGAAGGCTTAAAAGCGTTTCGCCACGAAGATGGCTCTATTTATATTTTTAGAATAGATGCAAACATTGCGCGTATGCAGCAAAGCTCTGCGTTATTAAGCTTACCAAGCTTTGATGGTCAAATGCTAAAAGACATGATTATCAAAATTGTTAAAGAATATGCCGATGAAACGCCATTACCACCGGGCTCTATGTACATTCGCCCAACGCATATAGGGACAGAGGCTGCCATTGGTAAAGCGGCTGCACCGTCAATGAGCTCGTTGTTATATACACTTTTATCGCCAGTTGGCGATTACTTTACAGGTGGCGCTACTGCGCTGCGTGTATTACTTGAAGAAGACGGCATGCGCTGTGCGCCGCACATGGGCATGGTTAAAAGTGGTGGTAACTACGCCAGTGCACTTGCACCAATTAGCGCAGCGCGCGAAAAATACCAAGCCGATCAAATTTTATTTTGCCCAGGCGGCGACGTACAAGAAACCGGTGCAGCTAACTTTATTCTTATTGATGGTAACGAAATTATTACCAAGGCGCTCGATAGCACCTTTTTACATGGTGTAACGCGTAATAGTATTTTAACTATTGCAAAAGATTTAGGCATGACGGTAAGTGAGCGTAACTTTAGTGTTACCGAGCTTTTAGAGCGCGCTGCAAAGCCAGGTACAGAAGCTGCGCTTTCAGGCACTGCTGCGGTGTTAACGCCGGTAGGCACGTTTATTCATAACGATAAAGAATACAAAGTAGGCAGTGGCGAGCCAGGCCCAACAACAGCGCGATTACGCCAAGCATTGAACGATATTCAATGGGGTAAAAGTGAAGACAAACACGGCTGGTTAACTAAAGTGTAATTAATTTTAGTTGCCTAGAGTAAAAGCCACCGTTTAGGTGGCTTTTGTGTTTTTGAGCACTTTTTTAAATACTTAGCGCTTAAAACTTCAATTCTATTTTGCCATACACGCAACGGCCATTAAATCCGTAAGGAGAAAAGCTCGAATAAGCAAACAAGCGAGAAAAAGTAGAGACTTCTTCTACATTTTCGCGGGTAGGATCTGGGTAAGGATCAAAAATATTATTGGCACCTAAACTAAGCGTTAAGTTATCGGTAGCGGCATAGGCGACATCTAAATCAGTGATCCACTTAGGCTTTAATACCTCGTTTAACTCAGGCATTGATGAAGGGTCTTGGGTTTCACCGTAACGGGATGATCTAAGTATGGCGCGAAGTGTATCGTAGCGTTTAAAAAGGTTGTGAGTGATTTTTATAAGAAAATAATATAAAAATTAAAATTTTATTTTACCGATAAGTATATCTTTAAACATCACCCAATCTCCCCATAAGCTATAAAATGGGTGCTTAAATGTAGCAGGGCGGTTTTTTTCAAAAAAGAAATGTCCAACCCACGCAAATCCGTAGCCGATAAAAGGCAATAACCATAATAGGGTGTACTGCTGTTTTAACAGCGCGGTTACGATCACTGCAAGTACAAGTACGCTCCCCACAAAGTGTAAACGGCGGCAAGTTACATTGCGGTGCTCTTTTAAGTAATACGGGTAAAACGCTTTAAAGGAGCTAAACGTGTGTGGTGTGTTCATAATCCATGCTCTTATTTTTATAGTTTATTAAATATACAATGGTTTATTAGGCTTTGCAGGTAAATTTTGAGTAAGAAAGCGAAATACACACCAGAGCACATAGTTAAATTTATTGAACTGGCGAAAACAGCCTTTGGTACGTTTTATAAGCATATTCATCGCTCATGCCGCTTAGGTAGTCGCATATAATGCGCATGCCTTGGTTTTGTTTATCGGCTTCTATGTAAAGAGCTTGCGTTGTTTCGGGTAATAAACGCAGTGGGTCGCTGGCAAAGGCGGTAAATAATTCAATCAGTAAATTTTGACCTTTAAACTCTATCTGCTGCATTTCAGGATCGCGTATTAAGCGCTTAAATACAAAGTGCTTTAATATTTGTAAAACGCGCTCGTACTGTGTGTCTAACTTTGCAGTGTATTTTAAAATAGGGCAATCAAAATCAGCATGCTGTATATCTAAATGAATATGAATAATGAACATATTTACCAGCTCGCCTATGGCGTCTTTACGTTCAAAATCGTTTTTTGAAAACAAACGTTGGGTGAGCGAGTCTAATTTAGTATTTAACCAGTCGTAATTGAGCGCGTTTAAATGGGGTAATGCGTGTGTTTGCCAATCATCTAGTGTAAGTACTTTAGTGGCTATGGCATCTTCTAGGTCGTGCACTGCGTACGCTATGTCATCGGCATGTTCCATTATGGCGCTATCTAACGATTTATAACGAGTTTTTGCACGGTACTGATCTACTCGCGTATGGCTTGTTAGTAGCGCCTTGTCGTTGTCGTTTAAAGGGGCAATGATCCACTCAAATATTTGTGTATCGTTTTTGTATAAGCCTTTAGCGGGGCGCCAATCATCTGCTTTTATGAATGAGCGTGTGTTATTTACTTGTGGAATAGTGTGCCATAAATCGTCTATAAATGCGGGATATTTAATAAAGCCAAGTAGCGTGCGGCGAGTTAGGTTCATGCCGTGCCCGTTAGAGTATGGCTCAAGTTTAGCCACTATACGCAATGTTTGTGCGTTGCCTTCAAATCCACCGTGCTCACGCATCATATAATTTAAGGCAATTTCGCCGCCGTGGCCAAACGGGGGATGGCCTATATCGTGGGCTAAACATAAGGTTTCTAATAAACCTGTAGAGGGGAAATGTTCAAAATCGCTGTGCTGTGCTTTTAAATGCCGCAAAATGCCGGTACCAATTTGTGATACTTCCAACGAATGGGTTAAACGAGTGCGATAAAAGTCGTTTAAACCTATCCCCATAATTTGGGTTTTTGCTTGTAAACGCCTAAATGCTGCGGCATGAATAATCCGAGAGCGGTCAACCTGCCAAGGTGAACGATTGTCATTAGGGCGGTGTTTAGCTTGCTCTATTATTCGTTGTTGCCACTGTTTATCCATACTGCTTTACCTAAAACTTTATCAAACAAGGGGTTATTTAATCGTAGCGAATGTATTCATAATTAGCGGCTACTTGCTCAGTATACCTTTGTGCTTATAAATTGCGAATGAACAAAATAGGTTATTCGCGTTTACAAAGTGGCTTAGGTATAATGGGGTTTCGTATGTGTGTGTATTACCCATGCATAATTGTTGTTTGAAAGAGAGACTACATGCTAAAAACCATTTTAAAGCTGTTACTAAGCGTATTTTTTTTATGGGCGCTTGCATACCCGTTTATGCAAAGTAATGAGCAAGAGGTTGAAGAACAAACCACAGGTGAACAACCTAAAAAAGTTAAGAAAAAAGAAAAACCCCTGCACAATGTTACTTTACCTAAATTTTCTGAATTTGCTGACGTAAAAGAGAAAAAACAGGCATTTTTTGATTTTATTCGCCCGCACGTTGAGGCTGAAAATAAAAAAATATTACAGCAACGCGCTAAGTTAGAAATTGCGCGTATGATGCTTGAATACAACGAACCGCTCGAGAAAAAACAACAGCGCGACATTGTTAATATTTTAAAGGCTTATGGTTTGCCTGAAACGCTAAACAGCTTAATTTTAAGCCAAGCGCTGCGCCGTGTTGATATTATTCCTAAAGAGCTTGCGCTAATGCAAGCGGCGAATGAATCGGCGTGGGGCACATCGCGCTTTGCACGCATAGGGCTTAACTTTTTTGGCCAATGGTGTTATTCAAAAGGCTGTGGCATGGTACCAAGACGCCGCAATAGCGGAGCGGCGCACGAAGTTGCTGCGTTTAAGTCGGTACGGGCGGCAGTAAGCTCGTATTTTAGAAATATAAACACGCATAATGCTTACAAAGATTTACGCCTAATACGTGAAGATTTACGCCGACAGCAAAAGCCTATTGCCGCCACTGCGCTAACCCATGGGTTAATGTCGTACTCTGAGCGCGGTGAGGCCTACATAGAAGAGTTAAACACTATGATTAACCAAAACAGAGCTTACTTTGATGAATAAAGGAATTCTAAAAATAACTCAAGCTGTATTGCTAGTTGCACTAAGCGCTTTAACATTCAATGTTAACGCCAAAGAGTTCGTAATGTCGTACGATGGCTTTTACGATAGATTAAAAGTGGTAAACAAGGGGGAGTTTCAGTATGCACGAGTTAACTTTTACATTAGCGACATTGCCACAAACGAGGCATGCGCTATTAAAAGCGGCACAATTTTAACTGAAAATAACGAATACCCGCTTAACTTTACCGATAAAGCACAGTTACTTTTACCGTTTGATAAGCAGCTCGATACGGATAAAGCCGTTATTGTTGTTGAGCCACAAAACCCTGATCACGATTGTCAGTTAAAATTGCAAATTGAGGCCAGCGAGTTTGAAGGGCTTAGTTTAACTAAAGATTCGTTGTACACAATTAATAACGAGTTAGATGAACTTTTAACAGATTTATCGGGCTTTTTTGTTAGTAAGCTTATGTGGTTTTTATTACCTGAGCAAAAAGGCGTTGCTGTAACCTTTAAAGAGCCTGTGACCTTTAATAACCCACATATACAGTGCGAAAAATCAATCTGCTACTTTGCAGTACAGAATAACTGGGAAGATGACGTAAATCTGCTCGGTGATATAAAAAATGTAGTTAAAGTAACCCCATGGATAGCAAAATAAGTTACTGGAGTTAAATAAAAACGGCGCTTAATATAGCGCCGTTTTTTATGCGTTATTTTGGCAATACTTGGGTTGAGTCGCGTTTAATTAAAGTGGGTTCAAACACGCGGTTTATGTGTAAGTTTTTATACTGATACACATCTTGTAGCACCATTTTTGCAGCCATTTCACCCATTTCTTCTACTGGGTTATCTATAGTGGTAAGTGTAGGGTAGAGGTAATTGGCAAATATTACGTTATCAAAGCCAATAACTGACAAATCGTTGGGTAAATTAAAGCCATGCTCACGAGCGTATTTCATAGCGCCTGATGCCATTTCATCGTTGGCACACACTAAAGCACTAAACGGAATACGTGTATTGAGAAGTTTTTCAAGGCCTTTGCTGCCACCAGTTTCGTTAAAATCACCTTCGTAAAATAGCGCCTCATTAAAAGGGATGTTGTTCTCAAGAAGCGCTTTTTTATGGCCTTTTAAACGGTTTCTGGCGTCGGCTTTAATTTGCGGCCCAGCAATATAAGCAATATTTTTGTGGCCTTGTTCAACAATAGATTTACTAGCTAAGTAACCGCCGAGTTCGTTATCTAGGCTAATGCAGTTACTTTCAAGTGAATGTACGTATCGGTTAATAAGGTAAATAGGGGTTTTACCTTTACTTAGCTCAATTAGGTAGTCATCACTGACTGACTCTACATGTAAAATGAGTGCATCGCATTTGCGGCTAATTAAAAATTCAATGCCGTCTTTTTCTTTATCGTCTTCACTGTGACCGGTGGTAATAATAACGTGCTTACCGGCAGCGCGCAGGGCTGATTCGATCCCCGCCATCATTTGAGCAAAGAAAGGACCATGAAGCTCTGATACCAAAATACCCACGCTGTTGGTTCTGTTTGAGGCAAGCGATTGCGCAATAGAGTTGGGCTTATAGCCCAGCTGCTGCATTGCATCGAGTACTTTTTTAGTGGTTTTTTCACTTACGCGGGTGTTTTTATTCATTACCCGTGACACTGTAGCTAACGATACGCCAGCAAGCTCCGACACTTCATAAATTGTGGCCATGTTATTGTTAACTCACTTATATCCTTTATTTTGGCGGTTAAATAATACCGTACCCACCAAATGTTAACTAGCACTAGTTTTTAGCGATGCCTGTATAGAGGCTAACTGTGCGTTATTGAGCGTGTATTTACGCATAATACAAGCAACAAACAAAGAGCCAAACGCCGGTATAATAGTAAACGATAATAAAATACCCTGCTGCGTATCAAGGCTCTGCATTGTTTGCGCTTGGTAATTATAAAAAGAGAGCAGCCAGCCTGCAATTGCACCGCCTAACGCCACACCCATTTTTATAAAAAATATAACGCCCGAATACACAAGGCCAGTAATTCTTACCCCAGTTTTGTGGTGCCCGTAGTCTATGGTGTCGGCCATTTTTGCCCACAGTAGCGGGGTGGCCATATCTAAAAAAAACTTCCACAAAATAAAGGCGGCAAATGCCAAGATAATGTTATCAGGGGAGATAAAATAGCTCGCAATACATATGCCCGCAGCGATTAACTGCAAACTAATATAGGCTTTTATTTTACAAAACCGCTTAGCCAACGGATGAGCGCACGCACACCCAATCATACTGGCAAACACGCCTAAGGTCATAAAGGAGGTAATTAAATCTTCTTGCCCTAAATAGTATTTAACGTAATAAACCCCTAACGTTAAACGTAATACTTGGCCAGTGAGTAAAAATAGTGCGGCAGCGCACAGGACTCGCCATTGATCGTTTTTAATTAAGGTTTTTAAACTTTTAAACAACGACAGGTTTTGCTCAGGTGGTTGTTCTACACGCTCTTTTGTACCAAAAAAACACAGTAAAAATAACACTAGGCCAAGCAAGCTCATTGCCGTCATGGTGTATTGATAGCCTTTGGCGTTATCGCCTTGGCCAAAGTATTCAACCATTGGCATTGTACAGCCCGCAACAATAACGCCGCCTAACATACCAAACACAAAACGATACGATTGCACACTAACACGCTCTTTCACATCGCTTGTGAGCACCCCACCTAATGCGCAGTAAGGAATATTTATGGCGGTATACGCCACCATAAGCAAGGTGTAGGTAGTAAAGGCGTAAATAATCTTATCGGTGCCTTCAAGCTCTGGTGTGGTAAAAGCTAAAATACTAATAAGCGCAAAGGGCAGGGCAAGCCACAATAAATAGGGTCTAAAATGGCCAAAGCGAGACTGGGTTTTATCGGCTAAGTTGCCCATAACTGGGTCGGTGATGGCATCAAACAATCTAACCACTAAAAATAGGGTGCCTACCACCGCAGGAGAAAGCCCTACTACATCTGTGTAGTAAAGCATTAAAAACATCATAACTGTTTGAAAAATAATATTACTTGCCGTATCGCCAAGGCCATAGGCTATTTTTTCTTTTACACTTATCATGATGTTAGGTTCTCGCTTTTTGATTTTTATTTATGCGATTAATCGAATAGACTTCATTGGTTACTTACGGCTTTGTATCAAGTGTTTATAAGCTTGGCCACTGGCTTTTATAGTACGTTGCTGAGTTTTATAATCAACGTAAACAATGCCAAAGCGTTTTAAATAGCCCTCAGCCCATTCAAAATTATCCATTAAGCTCCACGCAAAGTAACCAATAATATTAACCCCTTGCGCTGTGGCATCGTGCACGGCATTTAAGTGGCTGTTGTAATAGTTTACGCGATCTGCATCATTTACCTCGCCATTTTTTATGGTGTCGGGCATCGCTGCGCCGTTCTCGGTAATATAAATAGGCGGTAAGATGTAGGTGTTGTTAAGCGTTACAAGTAAATCGGTAAACGACTGCGGGTAAATTTCCCAGCCCATGTCGGTTAAAGGCCCTTGTGGTGCAAGTGGCTCGTATATATCGTATGGGTGCGCTTTGTATACTTGGCGCGTATAAAAATTAATGCCTAAGTAATCAATAGATTGTGAAATTATGTCCATATCGCCAGGGTGGATTTCAGGCTGCTGATTGCTAGGAAGCTGGTTTATAATTTCTGGGTATTGGCCATCCATTATGGGTTTCATATACCATTGATTTAAATAATCATCGGCGTAGCGAGCTGCATTAATATCCTGTGCTGACTGCGTTAATGGGTAGCAAGGTGTAAAATTAAGCACAATACCATTTTGAGTATTAGGCGAGGTTTGCTTTAACACATCCATTGCCAAACCATGAGCAAGCAATAAATGGTGCGCCGCTTTTTTACCGTATTCTTTGCCCACTAAACCTGGGGCATGTATGCCTACTTCGTAGCCTAAAAAGGCACTGCAAAATGGCTCATTTAGGGTCGCGTACGAAAATACCCGCTCGCCAAATGCTTGGCTAATAAGCTTTACATACCGAGCAAATTCATAAGCTGTATCGCGATTTAACCAACCGCCTTTATCTTCTAAATGTTGTGGTAAATCCCAGTGATATAAAGTTACAAACGCTTTAATGTTGCGCTTATTAAGCTCATCAAGAATATTAGTATAAAACTTTACGCCCTTAGGGTTTAGCTCGCCCGATAAGGTAATAACGCGCGGCCAAGAGATAGAAAGTCGATACGCATCTACGCCAAGCGAGTCTATTAATTCAATATCGTTTTGCCACTGATTGTAATGATCGCAGGCAACATGTCCATTTGAACTGTCGGCTATTTTGTTGGGTGTATCGCAAAAGGTATCCCATATACAGGCCAGACGATGCTCAGCCCCGCCTTCAATTTGAAATGATGCCGTAGCCACACCATAAACAAAGTTTTTTGTTAATAGAGGTGAATGAGATGGTAACGATAATTTTGTCATTAGTAACAAACCTTTTTAAACCTTAACTGCATAAATAGCCACTGTATTTATTGCGATGAAGCGTAAGCGCGGGTTTATAAAAAATAAAACTTGTTGAAATATGTTACATGTTCGTATTTAATTATGCGTGAAAGCGCTTACATTTTTAGATTAATGTTAATTATCACGAAGGTCAACTCTTTAATGCAGCTGGGTTACACGGCAGTTTTAATCGCGATCTTTGCGTTAATTTATAATAATAAATTGCGGAGAGCCTATGGCCAGTTCAGCACCACTGACGACACACACACAGTCGCAAAGCTACCAAGATAAAAATTATGGTTTTGCACTAACGTCTTTAACTACTTTATTTTTTATGTGGGGATTTATTACCTGCTTAAACGATATTTTGATCCCGCACTTAAAAGCGGTATTTAATTTATCTTATGTACAAGCAATGCTGGTACAGTTTTGCTTTTTTGGGGCTTATTTTTTAATGTCACTGCCAAGTGGCCACATTGTAAAAAAATTAGGCTACAAAAAAGGCATTGTAGTTGGGTTACTTATTGCAGCGTGTGGTTGTGTGCTTTTTTATCCAGCCGCGGCGCTACATAATTACCCCGTATTTTTGTTTGCTTTATTTGTACTGGCAAGCGGTATTACCTTATTGCAGGTTTCTGCAAACCCTTATGTAAGTTTACTTGGAGCACCTAAGACAGCGTCTTCGCGTTTGACAATGACTCAAGCATTTAATGCGCTGGGCACCACGGTTGCTCCTACATTTGGGGCATTTTTGATTCTAGATTCTGCTTCTGAGGCGTTTTTAACACCCGCGCAAAATGCAGAGTCGGTACAACTTCCTTATTTACTATTAGCTGGCATGCTTATTTTACTAGCCGGTATCTTTGCTTGGCTTAAATTGCCAGACATAATGAATGAGCAAAAACAAGCCGCACAAAAGTCACAGACAATTGAGGGCAGTGCATGGCAATACCGTCACCTAACACTCGGTGCTGTGGGTATATTTATGTATGTAGGCGCAGAGGTTGCGATTGGTAGTTTTTTAGTTAGCTTTTTAGCCCAAGAAAATATAGCCGGTTTAAAAGAGCATGTTGCCGCTCACTACATCACCTATTATTTTGGTGGAGCTATGGTGGGGCGTTTTATTGGTGCAGCTGTAATGCAAAAATTACCCGCTGGTAAAGTACTTGGCTTTAATGCAAGTATGGCTATTGTCTTGGTGGTTATTGCTATGAGCACGTCGGGTCAATTAGCGATGTGGTCAATACTGCTGGTTGGTTTATTCAACTCTATTATGTTCCCAACTATTTTTAGTTTAGCGTTAAACGGCCTTGGTAAGCATACCGCACAAGGCTCTGGTATTTTGTGCTTAGCAATTGTAGGGGGGGCCATAGTACCACTTTTACAAGGTGCACTTGCTGATAGTGTGGGTGTGCAACTTTCGTATATTTTACCTATTTTTTGTTACTTATTTATCGCGTTTTATGGTTTAAGCGGCAGCAAACCAGTTCAAGCTCAGGAGACTCTATAATGAAAACCCCTTTTTCACTTAATAAAATAGCACGTGCCTCATTAATTGCATCAGTAGGCATGTTAGCGGCTTGTTCAAATGACGCGACAACCACTCCTGAAGCTAATAATGCGTTGTCTAAAACAGAACAAATTTGGCCAAAACTTAATATTGCCGTAAAACAAGACCCAAAAATTGAAGCCAAAATAGCTGACTATTTAAAAACCATGACACTTGAGCAAAAAGTAGCTCAAATGATCCAACCAGAAATTCGTGATATTACCGTTGAAGACATGCGCAAGTATGGCTTTGGCTCATACTTAAATGGGGGCGGTGCGTTTCCTAACGGTGATAAACACGCAACACCAATGGAGTGGGTAAAATTGGCTGAAGATTTTTATCAGGCGTCGGTAGATGGTTCTATCGATGGCAGTAAAATACCGACAATGTGGGGCACTGATGCAGTGCATGGTCATAATAATGTTATTGGCGCGACCTTATTTCCACATAATATTGGTTTAGGTGCGGCAAATAATCCTGCATTGATTGAACAAATAGCCGCAATTACTGCGGTTGAAGTAATGGCTACGGGTATTGATTGGGTGTTTGCACCCACTGTGGCTGTTGTACGTGACGACCGCTGGGGTAGAACCTATGAAGGTTATTCAGAAGACCCTCGCATTGTACGCGATTATTCAGCCGCAATTGTAAATGGTTTACAGGGCAAGGCCGATGGCGACTTTTTAAGTGATAAACGTGTTATTAGCACCGTTAAACATTTTTTAGGTGATGGCGGCACAGTCGATGGCGATGACCAAGGCAATAACATCGACAGTGAGCAAGATTTGTTTGATATACATGCGCAAGGTTATGTAGGCGGCTTATCGGCGGGCAGTCAGTCGGTTATGGCGTCGTTTAATAGCTGGCATGGGGTTAAAAACCACGGCAATAAATACCTGTTAACCGATGTGCTTAAAACCCGCATGGGCTTTGATGGCTTTGTTGTAGGTGATTGGAACGGCCACGGCCAAATTGAAGGCTGTACAAATGAGAGCTGTGCGCAGGCTGTTAATGCGGGGCTAGATATTTTTATGGTGCCAACGGGCGCTTGGAAGCCGCTGTATGAAAACACCATAGCGCAAGTTAAAGCGGGCGAAATTAGCATGTCGCGTATTGATGATGCAGTAAGTAGAATTTTACGCGTTAAATTACGTGCAGGTTTATTTGATAAACCAAGCCCGGCTAAACGTCAGTTTTCGGGTAAAACTGAGCTAATTGGTGCTCAGCAGCACCGCGAAGTTGCGCGTCAAGCAGTACGCGAATCACTTGTTTTACTTAAAAACAAAAACAATATTTTGCCTCTTGATGCAAACCAAACTGTATTAATTGCAGGCGATGGCGCCGATAACATAGGTAAGCAGTCGGGTGGGTGGAGTATTACTTGGCAAGGGACGAATAACAAAAATGCTGATTTCCCCGGTGCAACGTCTATTTATGCCGGTCTTGAAGGGCAAATATCAGCCGCAGGTGGTCAAGCCATATTAAGTGCAGATGGTTCGTTTGAGCAACGTCCAGATGTTGCCATTGTTGTATTTGGCGAAGAACCATACGCAGAAGGCCATGGCGATAGAGATAATTTAGAATTTGAACGCGGTAATAAAAAATCGCTCGCCTTATTAAAGTCGTTAAAAGCACAAGGCATTCCTGTTGTTTCGGTATTTATTTCAGGTCGTCCTATGTGGGTTAACAGTGAGCTAAATGCCTCAGATGCTTTTGTTGCAGCATGGCTTCCAGGTACAGAAGGCGGCGGTATTGCCGATGTTATTTTAAAAGCCAAAGATGGCAGTATTCAACATGACTTTAGCGGCAAGCTATCGTTTTCATGGCCTAAAACAGCAGTACAAGCAACGGTTAATAAAGGCGATGACGATTACAGCCCATTATTACCGTACGGCTTTGGTTTAACGTATGGCGATAAAAATGTATTGGCTGATGACTTGAATGAAGAGTCTAACTTGGATAATTCGGCGCTCACTAGTATGGATATTTTAGTTGGCGCACCGGTTGCGCCGTGGCGTTTATTACTTAAATCTGGCGATGAGCTGTTAGATGTATCAAGTAGTACTCATCAACTGGGTGCACTTAAATACCGTACTGAGGATAAAACAGTTCAAGAAGACGCGCGCCAATTTAAGTTTAGTGGCGAGCAAAAGGCAAGTGCTGAAATAGTCACAAGTTTTGCTGAAGATACCATTGTGTATTTAGAGGCTAATGGCGTGATTAGTTTTGATATTAAGCTCAATGAACCACTAACCGATGACGTAAACCTTGCTATGACTTGTTCAGGTGAGTGTGGTGGTGAGATTGCCTTGAGTAAAATGGTTGATCAAACAATCACAAATAAATGGCAGTCGGTGTCGGTAGACTTACGTTGTTTTGCTAACCAAGGTGTAGACTTTGCAAGCCTTACAAGCCCGTTCAGTTTACATGCAAGCAGCAAGACCTCAGTGTCGGTAGCAAACATTCAGTTTGTGCCAAATAAGGCAGACTCTGCTCTACTTAAGTGCCAGTAACTATTTTGTTTTAGTGTGTATGTCAAAGCCCTTCAATAAAAGGGCTTTTTTATGTGCAAGCCGGTTTGTTATTTATAAACGGGTTTTGTGCAGATTCATATATAACTTTGTCACGTCCTGTGGTTTTAGCAATATACAAGCGCTTATCTGCCGCACTAAGTAGCGATTTGAAAGAGCTTGTTTGAGTGTCGCTGCATGCAACCCCTGCGCTTATTCTTAAATAAATGGTGTTGCCGTAATAGCTAAAAGGCTTGTTTTTAATGTTTTTTCTGAGGGTGTTTGCCGCGCACTGTGCCTCATTTGAAGTGCAGTGGTTAAGTAAAATTGCAAACTCTTCGCCGCCAACACGCGCGGTAACCGCGCTGTTAGAAAAAAGCGCTGCAATATGTTGCGAAACCCATTTAATTGCCTCATCACCTGCATCGTGTCCGTATTCATCGTTAACGCGCTTAAAAAAGTCTATATCGACCATGATTATGCTAATAGGGTGTTCGGCATTATTTTTACTAAATAACGTATTGGCAATTGCATTTAAGCCGCGTTTATTTAATAGCTGGGTTAATGGATCGCGATTAGCGAGTGAGTTGAGAGTATGCTCTGTATTGGCAAACACTAAAAAAGGCAGCAATAGGGCGGCGCTGGTGGCAAGCATTAAGTGTACAGGCAAAGTAAATTGCAAAACAGAGGTAAAATTAAAGTTGAGCGAAGTAACAAACGACAACAGTAATAAAACTCCCTGTATTAGCATAACGAGCGCATGCAATAATAGGCAAAGCAATAGCATACGTTGCTGTAATTTTGCTATAAAGCGGGTGTTTAAAACAATATACGAAGCATACAAAAATAACCCTGCCACAGTTAAACTAACCAATACTTGCTCTACAGCGGTGTTGTAAACTGCGAGTAAAAATACCGCAGCCACGAATAGTAAATAGCTAACTTGCCTGCATATGCTTTTATTTAACGGGTTGAGTGCTTTTAATCCCATAATTAAAAAAAGTGGGCAAGCAATAATAAATAGACTGGCAAAATAATGGGTAATAAACGGCCATGCAATGATTACGCGTAAGCTTGCGCATAGAATGGCGAACGTAAAGGTGATACAAGCAAGGCCCAAATATAAAAAACTAGTTTGTTTTTTATATTGATAAATAGAGACAAAATATAGCCCGATTATAAGGTTTAAAATAAAAGAAAGGCTTATAACGGTTGGTAAGTGCAGCATAGAAAGGTTCTTTTATTATAAAACGACTATTTTAATGGAGGCTAAATACTAAAGCTTATATCGATTACAGTAACCTAGCTTAAAGTAGTATTTTTATAACCTTTATTAGGTGTATCTATGCTGAATACACCTACTTTATTAAACTTCCCAAAGCCGAATCTATATCCGTAAAATGAAAACGGTAATTATGCGCTAACGCTTTTTTGGGTATTACATATTGGCCAGTAGTGAGTAAATCAGACATTTCACCCATCAACACTTTTAACACAGGGCTTGGCATGGTTAGGGCCGCAGGGCGAGATAATGCTTTACCTAAACTTTTACTAAATGCTTTATTGCTAACTGGAGTGGGTGCAGTGGCGTTAATTGGCCCATAAAGCGATGGATGTTTTATAATAAATAAAATGAGTTGAGTCATGTCATCAATATGGATCCACGACATACCCTGTTTACCATCGCCAATCGGGCCGCCTAAAAAAAACTTAAACGCGGGTAACATTTTACTTAATGCCCCTCCTTGCTTACTCAATACTATACCTGTTCGTAATAGGCAAACGCGTGTTTTATCGCTTTGCGCTTGTAAAGCAGCACTTTCCCAGTCTTTGCATAGTTGATGGCTAAACTCATCATGAATGGTATAAGTGGTTTCATCAACAGGGGCCTCATCTTGCCTGCCATAATAGCCAATTGCACTACCAGAAATAAACGTGGCAGGAGGTGTCGAGCACTTTAAAATGGCATCACTAATTTGTTCAGTCAGTTTTATTCGGCTGTCTCTAATAATTTGCTTTTGTGTTTGAGTCCATCGTTTATTAACAATCGGTTCTCCGGCAAGGTTAATAACAACATCAATATTGTTAAAATCAACATCAGTGACGCTGCTCACAACTTCAAGGTTATGACCTAATAATACGTGCGCTTTGGTTTTATTGCGGCTAAGCACGGTGACCTTGTGATGATGCAACAAAAAAGGAATTAAGTGTTTGCCAATTAACCCAGTGGCACCTGTAAAAAATATATGCATAGCGACCTTACCAAATATGTGTACACAAAGCGTATAAAATATATACTATTTAAACTATGTTATTGCAAATCATTACGTGAATCACCAAACAAGGATCACTTTGTAAATATTTCATTTAATTAGTTTTTGCCTTACACTAGAGCGTGTTTAATAAGAAAAGGATTGGCGCGTTGGCAAGTTTAACTGGCGTAAATAAAAGCTTAATAATATTTGCAGCATTGGTGGTTGTATTAGCCGGTATAAAAGCCGCAAGTGTTATTATAATTCCCTTTATTTTGGCAGCGTTTATTGCCATTGTATGTAACCCGCTAATCACTTTTTTTGGCCGCTATCGTATCCCAAAAGGGGTTTCTGTTGTACTTGTAGTACTTATGATTGTAGGCTTAGGTGTTAGTTTAGGCGGCCTTGTTGGCCAATCAGTTAACGACTTTTCTCAGCAACTTCCTGAATATAAAGCTCAACTAAAAGAAGAGTTTGTATGGCTGGTCGACCTTGCATCGCAATACAATATTTTAATCGATAAAGATCAAATACTCTCCATGTTTGACCCAGGTAAAATGGTCGATGTAGCCACTAATATGCTCACTGGTTTAGGTGGCGTAATGGCAAACATGTTTTTAATTATTATAACGGTGGTATTTATGCTTTTTGAAGGGCCTTCAATAAGCAAAAAAATCCATATGGCGCTTGCTGATCCTGATAGAAAAATGGAGCAAATAGACCGCTTTTTGGCTTCTATTAACTCGTATTTAGCAATTAAAACCTTAGTGAGTTTAGGTACAGGTATTATTGCTGCATTTTACCTTTGGATTTTAGACGTTGATTACTTTGTATTGTGGGGCGTTTTAGCGTTTATGTTTAACTACATCCCTAATATAGGCTCTATAATTGCTGCAGTACCTGCAGTGTTATTAGCTCTCATCACGCAAGGCGCGTTAACAGCTGGACTTGTAGGGGCTGGGTACTTAGTTATTAATACTGTTATGGGCAATATTGTTGAGCCTAAATTTATGGGCAAGGGATTAGGACTTTCTACTTTAGTGGTGTTTTTATCTTTAATATTTTGGGGCTGGTTGTTAGGCACTGTGGGTATGCTGCTATCAGTACCACTTACCATGATTGTTAAAATAGCGCTTGAGGCAAGTGATGAAGGGCGTTGGGTTGCAACACTACTGGGTACTGGTGAGTCGATAGACGATAAATAATACTAACTCGTTAAAATTGCATATTTGATCAATAAAAAAAGCGATTAATACACTGTATTAATCGCTTTTTTTTAAGCTTAATATTTGCTTTAAAGAGGCTGCTTAAGTACTCGGGTAAACTGTTCAATGAGGGCAAGTTCACACAGTTTGTAATCAATAGCGGCTTGGCTGGCATTTGGTAGTTTTAATATATAGCGCCATTGGCAGCTTGCTTCAATATACTTTTGATGGTTATTTATGCTGCGATTAAATAACATAAGTACTTGTGTGTTTCCGCTTTGCTCTTCTAGTTTGGTGAGTTCATATTTACGTTTTTGAACCCAGGTACCTTGATTGTATTTAGCCTGATTTATTTGCGTGTCTAAACATTGTGTATAACGTTTGGTTTGGCTTGGTGTTGCGTTGTTATCAAGCGTACACTGTGTTTGTGCACTTACATTACTGCTTAGGGTTAAAAAGCTCGCAAAGACTAGTAAAAGGCTATTTTTTATCATGGTAATTAAACTCTAAAATAAATTGTGCGCCGCCTAGGGTGTCAGACTTATTAATTGTTAAATGCCCGTTATACGATTTTACTAAGTCAGAGACTATGGCCATACCCACACCATGGCCACTTTCGTATGTGTCTAGGCGGGTACCACGGGTCAATAAAGACTCACGTTTATCTTCGGGCACACCGGGTCCATCGTCACTAATACCTATACATAGTGTTTTACTTTGCACCACTTGTACTTCTACTTGTGAGCGACATGCTTTACAAGCGTTATCAATTAAATTACCGAGTAACTCCATTAAATCGGTTTGATCCCCTAAAAAGTAATCTTTGTCCGAAACAGTGCAATTAAATATGATGTCTTTATCACGGTATACTTTTGCCATTGCACTTAAAATAGAATCAATAACAGGTTTAACCTGAGTTTGTTTTTTCCATGTGTCTGAGGCACCTGTGGCTGCACGTTTTAACTGATGCTCGATCATCACATTAATTCTATCCAGTTGCTCTTGAGCATCCGCATCGTTAGCAAGCGGGCTTGATTTTAAAACCGCCAAGGGGGTTTTTAATGCGTGTGCTAGGTCACTTAAAGAGGCTCTGTAACGCTCTTTTTGACGCTGCTGCGATTCAAGCAATAAATTTAAATCTGATTTAATTGTTTGTAGCTCGATAGGGTATAACCCTTTAATTTCTTGAATGTCACCCGACTCAATTGCTTTTATTTCTTTATCTAGGCGTTGTAACGGTCGGCCGCTCCAAATAAACCCAATCGCCATTAAAGCTGCAATCGCAATCCCCATTATAAACATCCAATCAACGAGGGTTTGCTTAAAGCCATCCATTAACCTCAGTAGTGCATCGTTTCGTTTAAGTAATATAAAACGTGCCTGCTCTGATTGATCAATATTATTTAAAATTACCGTCAGGCTTAATTGCCAATATACTGCGTTATTATAAACCACGCGTCTGAAATCAGCTGCACCTGCTTTAGGCTCGATGTACTGAGGTTTAAAGTTAACATTAACCGCTGATTCTGAGTGCCAAACAGGTACGTCATCGCGGTAAATCATGGCGTAGGTATCTGAATTTAGATTGTTAAGCTCAGGCGTCAAAATTGTGCTGGGCATAATAATGCCGCGCTCTGTAAAATCGACTTCAGAAATAAGGGAGTATAAATGAGCTTCGAGGTTTTTTTCAGTGGTTTCAACTAGTGAGGCGTAATACGCTTTACCAATCGAGTAAAATAGAATGGGTAATGCCACCAACAAAACAAAGACAAGGATAAATCCTTGCCTTATTTTAAGCGATATTTGCGATGCTACCACTGACTTTTAAGCCTGTAACCACGCCCACGTAGTGTTTCTACAGGGTTTAATGTGCCTTCAGGGTCTAACTTTTTACGTAAACGAAGTACAAATACTTCAATCACGTTAGAGTCAAGATCAAAATCTTGGTCGTAAATGTGCTCAGTAAGTTCTGATTTAGAAATTACTTTTTGCGGGTTAACCATTAAATACTCAAGTACTTTGTACTCATAAGCTGTAAGGCTTAGTTCTTTGTCGTTCACCCACACTTGTTGCGAACGAGTATGAATTTTAATTGGACCTGCTGTCATTTCTGGGTTTGCTTTACCCGCACTGCGGCGAATAAGTGCGTTACAACGCGCAATTAATTCTTCAACATGAAACGGCTTAGTTAAGTAGTCATCGGCACCAGCATCGAGGCCTTCAACTTTGTCTTGCCAGCGGTCGCGCGCTGTTAAAATCAAAATAGGGATAGTCACGCCTTGTGCACGTGCTTTGTTAATTAGCTCAATACCGTCAATTTTAGGTAAGCCTAAATCTACCACCGCCATGTCGAGTGGGTATTCTGTGATATGGAAAAGGCCAGCTTCTCCATCGTGGCATAAATCAACACTATAACGCTCTTTTTCTAACGCATTACGTAGGTTGTCTGCTAAGTGTAAATCATCTTCTATAACTAAAATTCGCATTTGCTAATCCTTTTTCACTTCGCCGGTTTTTTTATTTATATGTAAATCAACGACGTGGCCGTCAGATTTGAGTATACGTACAGTATAAAACTTTGCTTGCTCCGTAATTTTTAAGGTTTTACCGTCTGTTTCTTCTTTTGCAAGTATTACGGCCTTCTTTTTGCTGATCTCCGTTTTTTTTACTGCTTTGGTAACAGCCGGATTTGCGTGAGCAGCGCTAATGACGCTAATACAGGCAATTAAACCGAGGGTTAATAATACACGCATGACGGAACTCCTAGATAAAACCCAGCTATTCTAATTAACTAAGCTATAAAAACTCAAGTAAAAACGTCTATTATGCGTCTTTACTTTTGCCAGCTTAATCAATTAGCTGTGAACCAACCCTGAATTAATTAGCGGTTTAAATTCAGGGAGCAGGTTATGCTGGTAATACTTTTTTGTATGGTTTCACAACAGTATTAGCGTATACGCCGGCTGCAACGTAAGGATCAGCTGCCGCCCATTCACGTGCTTTTTCAAGTGATTCAAATTCGGCAATAACCAATGAGCCAGTAAAGCCGGCATCTTGTGGATCTTCACTATCAATTGCTGGCAGTGGGCCTGCAACAAATAAACGGTTTTGAGAGTCGAGTTCGCTTAAGCGTGCTAAGTGGGCGGGGCGGGCTTCTTTTCTAAGCGGTAAGCTGTTTTCAACATCGGTTGAATAAATCATGTACAACATAGTCATTCTCAAAAAAATGTTAAGTTTAATTACGCAAATACTAGCACAAGGTTGATAGTTGGTGAACAGATTACAGTTAAACCTAGCTTTACAGTTATTAATTATTTTTAGTGTGTAATTGCTTGAAAAGCGCTGTGAAACACTGGTAGAGTCGCTTGAATAACTTAAAAATAACAAGGTTAATACATGAGCAATAATAGAGAGCACTTTAGCTCCCGTCTTGGCTTTATACTGGCTGCAGCGGGTTCTGCTGTAGGTATTGGTAATTTAGTAGGCTTTCCAGTCTCGGCAACTAAAAATGGTGGTGGTGCATTTTTACTTGTTTACGCTTTGTTTGTTGCTTTTATTTGTTTGCCGGTCATGATGGCCGAAATGGCTATGGGTCGAAACGCGCAAAAAGACCCGCTCGGTTCGTACAAAGCGCTGGCAAATAACGACAAAAAATGGAAGTTTGCAGGCTTTTTGGCGGTATTAACCCCGTTTATGATTGCCGTGTTTTATATGGTGATAACCGTATGGATTTTTGGCTACTTGAGCCAAACCGCTTTAGGTAACTTAGATGCACTGGCCGATCCTAGTCATTTCGGCAGATTTATAAACAGCTACACCGTGTTTGGTTATATGGCTGTGGTGGTAATTATTGTTAACCTCATTTTGTTAGGTGGGGTTAAGCAAGGTATAGAAAAAGCGGCTAAGTTTTTAATGCCGGCTTTATTTGTCATGTTAATAGCTTTAGTTGCCTACGTACTAACGCTTGATAATGCCATGGCGGGTGTTAAATATTACGTTATTCCTGATTTTTCTAAAATGAGCGCGAGCGTGCTTAACGGTGCATTAAGCCAAGCGTTTTTCTCGCTATCGCTAGGTATGGGCATTTTGATGACATACGCCTCGTACATCTCTAAAAAAGATGACATTGTAGGCAGTGCAAAAATGGTGGCTATTACCGACTCATTAGTGGCATTTGTTGCCGGCTTAATGGTGTTGCCAGCAATATTTAGCTTTGATCCAAATACAGACCCAGCCGCACTTTCTGACTCATCTGTGTCTATGATATTTGTATACTTACCTAAAATTTTATTAGCACTACAAAATGATATAGGGTATTTTGGGGCATCAGCGGTAGCGTTTTCGTTCTTTTTACTAGTGTTTTTTGCTGCGATTACCTCGCTTGTATCCATAGTAGAAGTACCTACATCCACCCTTAGCGACCGCAAAGGGATCAGCCGTAAAAAAGCGTTAGGTATTTTAACTTTTTCTACAGGTATTTTAACCGTTCTGTGTACAATGTCTTTTGGTATGGTTGATAGCTTAACGTCGTTTACTAGTTATGGCAGCGCCAATAAAAGCTTTTTTGATATTGTTTACGATGTGTTTTACGACACTATATTGCCACTGAATGGTTTAATGGTGTGTTTATTTGTAATGTACCGCTGGAAAAAAGCGCGCCTTACAGAAGAGCTTAGCCAAGGCTCACCAAATTATGCGGGTAGTTTTATGGAGAAATACGTTAACTTTTCTCTATCTACGTTCATTCCGGTCATTTTATTAGCCATATTTATTAACACAGTAGCGACTAAGTTTTTTGCCATTAAGTTATTTGGTTTTTAGACTAAAAGAACGTTGCCAAAAGCCGCGTTTATACGCGGCTTTTTTGTGTTTAAAATAGCGATTTAGCTTGTTAGCTAATAGCGCCTGAGTCTAATGAACTGCCAATCCCCAATGTAAACATCCACAAGCCCCATAAACTATGCTCAATTACACACACTATGGTTGAGCGGCTTTGCGCGTAGGTAAACGAAAATAATAACCCGCCTAAAAATGCTAACCCTAAAGCCACCCAATTGGCATACACAATATGAGCAAGAGCAAACACCGTTGCGCTTACCACTATACGTACTCTTTTTTTGGGCATAATGCGTTTATAGCGATGAAAAAAGTAAGTTCTGAAAATAAGCTCTTGTGGTAATACCGACAGCAGCGGGTAGAGGAAGAGGAGCATTAACCAGTTATAAAATGAGTGCAGGGGCATACTAAACCAGTTTTCTTGATGAATAATGCCGTAAAGCACACCCGAAAAAAGGGCACCTAAAAAAAAGAAACTAAATAAACGGCGTTTTACCGCAGAAAACTGCCCTAGGCTTGTGAGCCTAAAGCGTTTAAAGTGAGGGTCGTTCAGTAATAACATGCAACACACACTCATTAAAATAATCAGTGCGGGTATTAACCAGTTAGCAAGGTAACTACGAAGGGTAAAGCCTATTAAAGGCAATAAAACAAATATGAGGGCAAATTCAAACCAGCGGTATTGATTGGCGTTCAAGGTCGTCTCTGATTGATTTTTTATAAATGCTATCAAGCACAGACGACACTTTTATGACCAAAACGTTATTTAGCAGGCTCTTCTTCATCAGGTAAGTATCTATACAAAGAAAAAATAGTGATCAAAATACTCACAAAGGTAATGGCCATTAAGCCAAACACTTTAAAGTTAACCCAAAAATCGAGTGAGAAATTATACGCAATATAAATATTGAGTACCGCGATACCAGAGGTAATGGCAACCCACATTAAGTTAAGCCTATTCCACACCGGCTCAGGTACATCAATCGCTTGTTTAGAGTCGTTGGCGTTTTCGAGAATTGAGCTTAGGGCTTTTTTAACAAGATTTTTATTAAGTACATAACGGCTAATTAATAAGGTGAGGCTTAATCCCGCGTAAATTAGCGTGGCTTTCCATTTTATGTATTGTTCGTCGTGCAATACTAACGTTAATGTGCCAAACACCGCTGCGATAGCAAAAAATACCCATTGGCGAGTCGGTACTTCGCCGTGCTTAAAGTAGCTATAAGCAACATGAATAAGGGTTGTTACCATTAACAAACCCGTTGCCCAGTAAATATCAACCAGTTTAAATACCGCAAAAAATAATATTAGCGGGATGTATTCAATCAATGCGTGCATATACTACCTAAATTATACAAAAAGAAGTCATGGAAGTTTTTACCACATAACGCAGCGTAACTACAAGGTTGACTTGTTGCACTGTAAGCCTTAGCCTGCGGGGCTTTAATTATTCATCATCATATTCCCACACTTAACCAATACTGATTAAGTGTGCATTTAGGAGCCTATAATGAACAAAGCACAACTAGTTGCTAATATGGCACAGCACAGCGAGCTTACAAAAAAAGATACACAAGCAGCCTTATCAAGTTTACTAAAAGTGATCACAAAGTCGCTTTCTGAGGGCGATCAAGTGCAAATAAGTGGCTTTGGCACTTTTGCATTAAGCTACTATCCAGCGCGCAGCGGGCGAAACCCACAGACAGGCGAAAGTATTGAAATAGAGGGCGCTAATAAAGCCGTATTTAAACCGGCTAAAGCACTAAAAGAGCGTTTATAAATCATTTATTTTGCTAACTCTAATCCCCTAAATTGCGCTTAACTTAGGGCCACCTACGTGTAGCCACTTCTTTAAAATACTTTATTGCTATGTAGATTGTTCAAACCCTCTAAATGATTTACATAGCCTTTATCATTTATTATAAAATATTACCTTAATTTCAATGATTTAAAGTTGGCATTGCTTGTGCTTTTTATACGTGTAACTAACTTATTTTAAGCAAATACAATAAGGAGATCTCTATGTCTACATTACAAACAAGTACACGTTTACAAGGTAAAAAGATTGCTATTTTAGCAACCGATGGCTTTGAGCAAAGTGAGCTGTTATCGCCACGAGATGCTTTACTTAACGCTGGCGCCGAAATTGATATTGTGTCGGTCAAAGAGGGCGAAATTACTGGATGGGATGAAGATAAATGGGGCGACAAAGTAAGCGTAGATAAACTTGTTACCAATGCCAGTGCCAGCGATTACGATGCGCTAATGTTACCAGGTGGCTTATTTAACCCAGATACGTTACGTCAAGATAAGCACGCAAAAGCGTTTATAGATGGCTTTTTTGGCGCAGAAAAAAACAAACCTGTAGCCGCTATTTGTCATGCACCATGGTTACTTGCCGAAATTAACAAATTACGCGACCGTACTATTACTTCATTCCCAAGCATCAAAAGTGATTTGATCAATGCGGGTGCAAACTGGGTGGATGAAGAGGTGAGTGTAGACCAAGGTTTAGTTACAAGCCGTAGTCCTGCTGATTTAGAAGCATTTAACGCTAAATTTATTGAAGAAATTTTGGAAGGTAAGCATCAAGCTCACTAAGTTAAGAGCTTAATAAAAAAAGGGCATTTTAGATGCCCTTTTTTAATGCGTAAATTTTAATTTTTACAATGCGGTGGCCGCTTTCATATCAGCTACAAACGCTTTTAACTTTGATGTCATCGCGTCTAAATCACTCAGGTTTGCCTCAATAATTTTAACAACCGCAGAGCCAGAAATAGCACCGGCTGCGCCTGCGTTGAGCGCAGCTTTTACATCATCGGGGGTTGATATACCAAAGCCTAACAATGCAGGGGCAGCATGGTATTCACTTAGTTTAGTAACTATATTACCTGCAGGCATTTGTGCTTTAGTATCGGTACCGGTTACACCTGCACGCGAGAGTAAATACGTATAACCACGGCCATAAGATGCACATTGGCGAAGGGTGTCGTCATCAGCATTTGGTGTGGCAATAAATATTGGGTCTACACCGTTAGCCATAGCTGCTTTTCTAAACATTTTAGACTCATGCAGTGGTACATCAGCAACTAAAATAGAGTCTACTCCCGCCGCTTTAGCATCTTTATAAAATGTTTCAAGGCCGCGTTTAAACACAAGGTTAGAATACAATAATAAACCAATTGGAATATCTGCATTGTAATCGCGTATTTCTTTAATTATATCAAAGCAATCTTGCGTATTAATATTTACATCTAACGCGCGAATATTCGCTGCTTGAATAACTGGGCCATCAGCGATTGGATCCGAAAACGGAATACCTAGCTCGAGTGCGTCCGCGCCGCCATCAATTAAGCTTTTTATAATAGCTATACTTTGCTCTTTTCCTGGGTCACCAATGGTTACAAATGGTACAAATGCACCTTGTTTTTGCTCATTAAGCGCCGCAAAAGTTTTACCGTAACGATCTGTATTTAACTGGCTCATAGTTGACCTCCTTGTGATAACACACTGTGCACATGGGCTAAATCTTTGTCGCCACGACCACTTAAGTTAACCACTAAAATGCTTTCTTCTGTTTGCTCTTCGGCGTATTTTAGTGCATAAGCAAGAGCATGGCTTGATTCAAGCGCTGGGATAATACCTTCGTTTTTAGCAAGTGCTTGGAACGCATCAAGGGCTTCTGTATCGCTGATCCCCACATATTGAGCGCGGCCTGTTTCGTGTAAAAACGCATGCTGTGGCCCAACAGCTGGGTAGTCTAGACCGGCAGAGACCGAATAAGACTCTTCAATTTGGCCATCGTCATTTTGCATAATGTACGTATAGGTACCGTGCAGTATACCTTTAGTACCTTTACAAATAGTGGCGCCGTGCTCGTGAGTATCTAAGCCTTTACCAGCAGGCTCTACACCAATAAGTTTCACACTTGGCTCGTCGATAAAGTCAGTAAACATACCAATGGCGTTTGAACCACCGCCAACACAGGCTAATACAGCATCTGGTAAGCGACCTTCTGCCTCAAGAATTTGTTGTTTAGCCTCTTCACCAATCACTTTTTGATACTCACGTACAATTGTAGGGAATGGATGGGGGCCCGCTGCGGTGCCAAGTAAGTAATGCGCATCTTGGTAATTTGCAGACCAGTCGCGTAGGGCTTCGTTAACGGCATCTTTTAAAGTACCAGAGCCCGCAGTGACGGGTATTACTTCTGCGCCCATCAGTTTCATTCTAAATACATTGGGCTGTTGGCGCTCAACATCTTTTGCCCCCATATAAATGCGGCATTTTAAACCAAGAAGTGCACATGCTAATGCAGTTGCTACACCATGTTGGCCTGCGCCTGTTTCAGCAATCACTTCATTTTTACCCATACGCTTAGTCAGCAACGCTTGGCCAAGTACTTGGTTTGTTTTATGTGCGCCACCGTGTAGTAAATCTTCACGTTTTAGGTAAAGCTTTACTTTCGGGTTTTTTATTAAATTACGCGTAAGCGTCAATGGTGTAGGACGACCGGCATACTCATTGAGTAACTTAGTGAACTCCTCCTGAAACTCAGGATCATTTTGAGCTTTGTTAAATTCGTTTTCTAGCTGCTTAAGTGCAGGGACAAGTAGTTCAGGTACAAACATACCGCCAAACTCGCCAAAATAAGCTGGATTTTGCATTATAACCTCAATAATTTCTGATGCTTGTAAAAGCATTTTGTAATTTGATAGGGCACTTTTTACCCGCAGATTCTTCCACGCCTGAATTTAAATCAAGGCCTAGGGCACCTTGTAAAAGCGCATCTTTTATATTGTCTGGATTTAAGCCACCCGCTAGCATAAATGGGGTTGTTGCGTCGCGCAGCACTGCCCAATCGAACGCTTTACCTGTACCACCTGCTTGAGTATCGCTGTGGGTATCGTAAAGATGGCGGTCTACGCCTTTGGCTGGCGTTGGCAAAGTGTTTTTAATTGCCTGTGCTTTCCAAATTTCACACCCTTTAGGGAGCTTTGTACGCAAAGCTGCAATGTAATCGTCACTTTCATTTCCGTGTAATTGAACTGCGGCCAGTTTTAGCTCGTGGGCGTATTGTACCACTTGCTGCTCGCTGGCATTGACAAATACACCAATAAATTTCAGAGAGGCACTTTGAATTATTTCTTTGGCGCAATCTAGATCTACATAACGGGGGGACTTAGGATGAAATATAAGTCCACCATACACTGCGCCATTGTCGTAGGCTGCTTGCGCATCTTGGCTACGTGTTAAACCACATACTTTATTATCGCCAAAAATAACTTTTTTACAGGCTTGCTCTAAATCAGCCTCAGCCATTAACGAACTGCCAATTAAAAAGCCATCGCATAGTGGGGCTAAGCGTTTTACATCTTGATGGGTGTAAATACCTGACTCAGAAATAACCACTTTATCTTGTGGAATAAGCGTACGAAGTTTTTCGGTAGTAGCCAAGTTGGTACTCAAATCACGCAAGTTACGGTTATTAATACCAATAATTTGTGCATCGAGTGCAAGAGCGCGGTGTACTTCTTCTTCGTTACTTACTTCGGTTAATACCGACATGTTAAGTGAGTCGGCGACTGCATGTAGCGCTTTGTATTGCGCATCATCAAGCACTGATAGCATCAATAGTATGGCATCACCACCGTATATGCGTGCCAGATACACTTGGTATTCGTCAATAAAAAAGTCTTTACAAATAAGCGGTTGCTCTACTTGGCTACGCACAAATTCTAAATAATCAAAACTACCTTGAAAGTACTTAGCATCAGTAAGTACGCTCATGCAGGTGGCATATTTTTTATAAACAGAGGCAATCTCGGTTAAATCAAACGGCTCTCTAATCAGCCCTTTTGACGGAGATGCTTTTTTGCATTCTAAAATAAATTGTGTTCCCGGTGCAGCTAGCGCTTTATAAAAACTACGGCTAGTTGGAACGGCAAGGTGCTTAAAGCTCTCTAGTGGACGTGCGGCTTTACGCTCTATAAGCTCTTGTTTTTTATCAGCAACAATTTTGTCTAATACATTAGCCATGACTTACCTCAATAATTGCATTTAATGTGTCCATGGCTTTGCCTGAACTGAGTAATGATTGTACCTGTTGTGCGCCTTCTTTTAATGACTGTACTTTACCGCTTAAGTATAAAAGTGCAGCCACATTGACCACAATGGCAGCATTGTGCGCATCACTACCTTTACCTTGTAAAATGGCAAGGCTTGCATTTGCGTTGTATTGTGGGCCTTCACCTGCTAGTTGTTCAAGTGAATAGTTTGCAAGGTCAAAGTCGCTTGGGTTTAATGTGTATTGTGTTATCTCGCCATTGTTTAGCTCAACTACCTTAGTTGGGCCGTGTAGGGCGATTTCGTCAGTGCCAGAGCCGTGTACTATCATTGCGCGTTTAGTGCCTAATGTTTTAAGCGTTTGTGCCATTGGCATACATAACGATTCATCGTACACACCGAGTAATTGCACTTGTGGCGCAGCTGGGTTAGCAAGGGGGCCTAAAATGTTAAAAATGGTGCGTGTTTTAAGCGCAGTACGTACGCCCATTGCGTGGCGTACACCACTGTGATAGTGCGGAGCAAATAAAAAGGTAAAGTGGGTTTGCTCAAGGCATTGTGCAGCCTGAGCTGGACTCATATCTATATTAATCCCCAGTGCTTTTAATAAATCAGCAGAGCCTGAATTACTCGATACACTGCGATTACCATGTTTTACCATATTAATACCCGTGGCAGCTGCAACAATCGCCGCAGTCGTACTGATATTGATAGTGTTTGAGCCATCGCCTCCGGTGCCGCAGCTATCGGCAAGTTGCGTGCGAGCGGTAGTAAAGGCAACAGCGTTTTGACGCATTGATGCAGCTGCACCGGCAATTTCATCGCTCACTTCGCCTTTCATTTTAAGACTAATAAGCAGTGCTGTGAGCTCTATTTCGCTCATGTTACCTTGCATTATTTGGTTAAATAATGCATTTGATTGCTCGTAGTTAAGCGACTTGCCAAGTATAAGTTGCTCAATTGCAGATTGAACATTAATGGGCTGTTGTGTTTGTGTACTCATAATGTCCTCTATTAGTTGGTGCGCGTTAAATACGCAACACTTTGTTGAAGTAACATGGCACCATTTGGCGTAAGTATTGACTCAGGATGAAATTGATAACCCAACGCTTTATCGTCGTGGTGATATATAGCCATAGGAATATCGTCAAACTGTGCAATTACCTCAATATCTTCGGGTACCTTGGTTGCCATTAATGAATGGTAACGCGCTACAGGCATGGTGTTACCCATTCCTTCAAACACTGGGTGCGGGTTTAAATCAATGATTGATGACTTACCATGTACGGTCTCGCCCGCATGGCCGATTACTCCGCCATAACTTTGTGTAAGTGCTTGTTGCCCTAGGCAAATGCCTAGCATAGGAAAATGGCCTTTAGCCAGCTCGATTAATTCCATTAAACAACCTGCATCGCTCGGTGCACCAGGACCTGGCGAAAGCACTAATAATACTTGGCCTTTCTCTTGTCGCATCTTATTAAAAATAACTTCTGCGCTTATGTTATTTCTGTATACCACAAGCTCACAGCCGAGCATGCTTAGCTCATCAACTAAGTTGTAGCTAAACGAATCAAAATTATCTAAAAAGTATATTTTCATTGGGTTTGCTGTACTCATTTTATACCGCCTCATAAGTCGATTTTATGGCGGTGATCACCGCTTGGGCTTTAGCGCGGGTTTCGTTCGCTTCGGCTTGCGGATCAGAATCGTAAACAACACCTGCACCTGCTTGTACATACGCGGTATTATTTTTTACAAACGCTGAGCGAATAACAATGCAGCTATCCATTGCACCGTCACCCGTTAAATAGCCTACTGCGCCGCCATAACTACCACGGCGCTTGCCTTCGGTTTGCCTTACAAGCTCTGCAGCACGTACTTTAGGAGCGCCGACCAGCGTGCCCATGTTCATACACGCTTGGTATGCGTGCAATGCATCAAGCTCAGGCTTTAATGTGCCCACAACGCGAGAAACCAAGTGCATTACTTGCGAGTAGCGGTCTACTTTTAAAAGCTCTTTTGCATGGCGTGTACCAGCTATACTAATACGCGCCACATCGTTACGAGCTAAATCAACCAGCATTAAATGCTCAGCACGTTCTTTTTGATCGTTTCTTAGTTCAAGTTCAATACGACTGTCTAAGTCTGGGTTGATTGCGCCATTGGCAAATTTCCCACGTGGGCGAGTACCGGCAATAGGGTAAACTTCAACTTGTTTGCTATGCACTTCGTACTTAAGTGCCGATTCAGGAGAAGCGCCGAATAAAGCAAACTCTTCATCGCGCATATAAAACATATACGGGCTTGGGTTTTGTTTTTTAAGTTGGCTATACGCGTGCAATGAATCAGGGCAGGGCAATGAAAACGTACGCGAAGGCACAACCTGAAAAATATCACCATCAACAATGTTCTTTTTAAGCTTAACTACTTGCTCGCAGTACGTTTCATCACTTATATCAACACTTACATCGCAGGTGCCTGTTTGCAGTGGGGCACTAAATTCTTCTGCTTTATCGCATAAGGCATTTAACCGTTCAAGCTCTTTACCTACCTCAAAACAATTAGCGTGTACGTCGGGGCCATTAAACACATTACCAATAAGCTCGGTAGTTTGTTTTTGATGGTCGATAACCACTAAGGTTTCGGCTAAGTAAAAAACGTAGTCTGGACAGGTGTTTTCGCCATCGGGTACATCGCTTAGCTGCTCAAAATTCGCCACCATGTCGTAGGCAAATACACCGCCTAAAAATACCGAAAACGGGTTTTCGGTGGTGCTTTTGATACTGTTTATACAAGTACGTAACGCGCTAAATGCATTGTCGGCAACCAGTTTACTTGCCTCGTCAATGTCATTAGCGCCACCTTTATAAACAAGAGTTAGGCTTGTGTCGGTTAGGGTTGCATCACAGCTGTGTACATTGGCTTTTAAATACGGAAGTAACTGTTTTCCGTTATTAGATTGAGCACTTACCGTGACGGTTTTACCTTGGCAAACAATGCGCAGGGCGCAGTCAACTAAAATTAAACTTTTAACACTGTCTTTAGAATCAATTTCGGCTGATTCAAGCAGTAGCGAATTAGGCTTATCAAGTGCTGCATAAAGTGCAAGTGGGCTACTAATGTACTCGCGCACTTGCGTTATGCTTGTCACTTCGCCTGGTGTGGTAGTTATATGACTAAAAATCAAACCTCATTCCCTCAAAAAATAAAACCCCGCAATGCTTTTGCAATGCGGGGTTTGAATAACGATATCTAAATTACAAACAGATCATTACCGTCCCGCTATATCAGGCGCCACCACCAACGATGTGTAAGAGTAAGACCGTTATTCATGTTTTTTGCCTCAAAATAAAAATAAATACGTAAAATTTAGTTATAAAAAAACCCGCATAGTTGCGGGTTTTGAATATTTGCTAGACACGACAATTCATCACCCAAAATTATGAGTGCCACCACCAAATAGTGTTTTGAATTGAATTGTTCATTGTTGTTAGTTCTTAATGTGTCTTAAAGTGGCTACAGTAAAACGTATTTAGTAGTTTTGTGTCAAGTGTTTATTTAAAACAATTTAGTCAAAAAAGTTGGTATACTTGCATAAAGTCCTACTACCTTTAAATTTAAGCAGTTTTCTTTTGATAAAATACGATTTACACAGCCATACAACACATTCAGACGGGCACTTATCGGTCGAACAATTATTGCACCGCGCCGTAGAAAAAAATATTGATGTGTTTGCGATAACCGATCACGATACCGTGGCAGCCATTGCGCCGGCTAACGCGTTTATTGAGAGCGAAAACCTACCGCTTAAGCTTATTTCGGGTGTAGAAATTTCGACTAAGTGGGAAAGCTTTGAAATACATATTGTTGGGCTCAATATTGATATAAACAATAGTGCCCTTACATCATTGTTATTGGCGCAGCAACAAAAGCGTGATGAGCGAGCAATCGAAATTGGTAAAAGGCTGGCAAAAAACGGGTTTGATGGCATTTACGAACAAGCCAAATCTTTGGCTGCAAACGCGCAAATTACCCGCGCTCATTTTGCACGCGCTTTAATAGAGCGAGGGGTCGCTAAAAACTTCCCTGGGGTGTTTAAAAAATACCTCGGGCGCGCTAAAACGGGCTACGTTCCTAGCAAATGGTGTAATATGCAAACTGCTATTGAGGCAATCCATGCGGGCGGTGGTGTAGCAGTATTGGCTCACCCTGGTCGTTATAAAATGTCTAATAAATGGCTGCGCAAATTACTCGTTGAATTTAAACATGCAGGGGGAGACGCAATGGAAGTTGCACAACCACAACAGGCCCCTACAGAGCGACAGTTTTTAGGGCAATTGAGCCTAGAGTACGATTTATTGTGTTCGCAAGGCTCTGACTTTCATTTTCCAACTAGCTATTTAGAGCTAGGCAAAAACCTATACTTACCCAAAGGCTGCCAAGGGGTTTGGCAGATGTGGGAAGGGCAAGAAGGAGCATTATCATGAGTCAATTAATTCATATTCACCCAGCAAACCCACAGCCACGACTTGTTAGCCAAGCGGTTGATATTATAAAGCAGGGCGGGGTTGTCGTTTACCCAACAGATTCGGGCTACGCGATTGGGTGTAATCTTGGTAATAAGCAAGCAAAAGAGCGTATTGAACGTATTCGTGGTATCGAAAAGCACCATAACTTTACGCTGGTATGCCGTGATTTATCTGAGCTTGCAACGTATGCCCGTGTAGATAACCAAATGTTTAGGCTTATTAAAAATAATACGCCAGGGCCATACACCTTTATTTTTAAAGGCACAAAAGAGGTGCCAAAGCGGTTATTAAACGATAAGAAAAAAACCATAGGTATGCGCGTTACAGAGCACCCTATTGCCTGTGCATTACTTGCAGAGCTTGGGGAGCCGTTAATGTCGTGTTCGTTAATTTTACCTGGCGAAGAGTTTACAGAATCAGATCCAGATGAAATTTTAACGCGATTAGATAAACACGTAGATTTAATTATTGACGGCGGACACCTCGCAGAGCAAGCAACCACAGTCATTGACCTATCAGAAGATGATGTTCACATTTTACGTGTAGGCTGTGGCGATACAAGCCCGTTTGAGTAACCTGTGTGAGTGATACCACCCCCCGTGTAAAAAATACCGAAAATGAGCCAGTGCAGCAAAAGCTGCCACTGGCTTTTTTGCATGGTAAAGCCGTTGTAGATAAACCCGAAGACTTGTACATTCCACCCGATGCTCTTGAGGTTATTTTAGAAACTTTTGAAGGCCCGCTGGATTTACTGCTGTATTTAATCAAAAAACATAAGTTAGATGTGCTCGAACTCTCTATATTTAGTATTACTGAGCAATATGTTAGTTATGTAGAAATGATGAGCGAGTTCCATTTAGAGCTAGCTGGCGAGTACTTGGTTATGGCCGCGTTATTGGCGCAAATAAAATCACGTTTGTTATTGCCTGTGCACGAGGAGCTCGAAGAAGAGGAAGACCCCCGCGCAGAGCTGATTAAGCGTTTGCAAGAGTACGAGCAGTTTAAAAAAGCAGCCGAAAATATAGATGCTATTCCCCGTGTTGGCCGTGATATTTTTGTAGCAAATGCGAGCATGCCGGTCAATGAAAATACCAGCAAAAACCTGCCAGAGCTGGAATTAAAAGATTTAATGTTAGCACTGAGCGATGTAATGGCGCGCGCTAAAACATATGAACATCACCAAGTAACTGCAGAAGCACTTTCTACCCGTGAGCGTATGAGCCAAATTTTAGCTTTGCTCAGTAAAGAGAAAAAAGCGCTGCCCTTTAGTCACTTATTTACTTTTAGTGAAGGAAGAAGCGGTGTTGTGGTGAGCTTTATTGCTATGCTTGAGCTTATAAAAGAAGGCTTAATTAGCTGTTTGCAAGTATCACCTGATAGCCTGATTTATATTGAACTCATCGATGCTCAAAGCTGCTAAATATTATAAATACCAGTAAGAAGTAAAATGCAGTGATGCGATACAAACAACCCTTTAATTTTGAGTGGAATTATTTTTAGTAGAGCGAACTCGTGACTCTAATAAAGGTTTTAAATGCTCAGGTAACCAGCGTAACATGACTTGGTGGTATTGCTCTGTTTGCTTAATTTTTTTTAATTGCTCATCTAATAGTTGAATGTTTTTAGCACCCTGCTCATTTTTAGTGCAGCCAATGTAGCCATAACTTAGCGGTGGGGCCTCAACAATTGCTCGCTGAGTGAGGTTTTCTTCGAAGTACATAGATTTTGCTAGGTAATGGTGCTCACTTGGGTACCCTAATAAAATATCTAAACGCTTTAAGTTAAGCATATAGGTAAGGCTTGCCAAGCTGTTGCGTGTAGGGCGAATAACAATATTTATATCTGGGGTGTTATTTATAACCTTATCGAGCGCTTCACCGTAGGAGCGATTCATTGATACACCTAATGTAAGCTTTTTTTCTGCCAGTAAGTCATGCAAAGATACCGCCTCGCCATTTGCTACTCCAAGCGATTTTGCTAACCCTTTGTGCATAGCAATAGAAGGTGACAGCCCTGTTGTTGAGCTGTGCTCGCTAAAGTGGATAAAGCTTTTTCTAAATTCATTTTTATAAAGCGAGAGCGCGCAATGTGTCGCAGATTTATTAGCAAGTTCTTGAATAGCTCTGCCAGAGGGGATGACAACGCGTTTAAAAGTAACGTGAGGAAGTTGTTGCTCGAGCAAAGTTATAACGCTTTCATCGCGACCTTGGTGTTGGTATTTGCCATTTAAAATGTAATAGGGCGCAAAGTCGTGCGTTAGCCAGTTAATTGTGTGGGCGTAACTGTGCGAAGAAATGCTTAAATACAAGGCGACACACAAAAATGCACGGAGCATTACTATAACTACCTAAAACAATGAAATTATTGCTATTGTAGTCAATTAAGCACAAAAAAGTAAAATGCCAGCTATAAAGCTGGCACATTTTATTAATATTATCTGCTTGGGCAGTTAATAGTTCGCTATGATTAGTTGGCTTTTAACCACTTTACAAATTCACGCGCTTCACTTGCTTTTTGAAACATGGCGTTTTTCAAACCTTGTGTATCGCTAAAAATAACACGTTGTTTGTTTACAGAAATTGATTGCACCGGATGGGCAATTTGGATCATAGATCCGTTGTATTTATAAGACATAATAAAACTCACTTTATTCTTGTTATTTACACTGCGCTATTTTTTATAGCCAAATGCAGTTAATAAATTAACGGTGTTGTGTTTAGCTTCATTATAGTGTTGACGATCTTTATGACACTTTTGCGATGATATTAAAAAAATCATCAAGGTATTAATAGGGGTTCTCGCCGTACAATAACTTAGCTTTTAAATATACGTTTTGCGGGGCTTACTGGATCAGGGTAAAAAGGTTAACCGCGATGGTTTTTTAAGACCAGTGAAGAAAAGTAACCTAAATAAAAAATGTGTGCAAGCTATTTATTTAAAAATTATTTATACTTAATTTTATCAACTGCTTAAAAGCATGGGTTTTAACCATAAAAAGGTAAGTATGAATTACATAATAGTCAGCGATATTTATGGTTTAACAGCACCTTTAATGAGGTTGTTAGAAATTATGCAAGCCAATACAGAGGTTATAGACCCCTACAAAGGAGAACTGCAACCCATTGATAGTGAAAAGTATTATTATAATAAATTTATAAATAACTGCGGCCATGACAATTACGTAGCTAAGCTCTTAAATGTATTTAATAACCTTAAAGAGCCCACAACGTGCATAGGGTTTAGTGCAGGGGCAAGTGCCGCGTGGCGTGCGCAGTTATTAACAGGCAATCCACACCTAAAAAAGTTGATAGGCTTTTACCCTTCACAAATTAGAAATCATTTAGATATTTCGGCAAAAGTACCTTGTACGTTTATTTTTCCACATACCGAAATGCATTTTAATGTTGATGAAGTGATAAGTGTTTTAGCCAGTAGAAGCCACGTTACGTGTATTAAAGCAGCGCTTTTACACGGCTTTATGAATGCTTACTCAAATAATTACGATAGCAAAGCGTATGATGAGTATTGCGCACTTATTAAAAGCCTTTAAAGTGTATTTAACTGCGTTTTAGTAATAACAGGAAAGTCGGTGCGCGTATTATATTGTGCGTACAAGGTACTAAAAATACTACTGCGCGAGAGCTTATCAAGATCTGTTATTAGCGTTTTAGCACTCGCACGCGCAGCCCTGCAGCATATTTGGTACTGTTTTATTATAGCGGCCACGCTTTTACCTTGTTTTTGAAGGGCTAAATCGGCTTCTACAAAAAATGCGGCTCCAGTCCAATAAACGCGTTGTTGTGCGCGTTGCTGCCACATATCACTTGAAAGCTTATTAAGCGGCTGCTGCTTTGTTTTAGTTTGTAAGCGTGCTCGCTCAAACCCTGCGTTCAGGCGCTGAACAAATTGCGCTTGGCTGATGACACCGCTGTTGCGCATTATTACGTTTTGCATGTAACTAGCAAACCCTTCGCTGAGCCAAAAGCCTGAGTAAGGCAGCAATGGTAGATATAAATGTGAAAGCTCATGGTAGAGCGTCCAATCTTTTGTAAAAGCATTTAAACTTGCGTATCGGTCAATATGCAGCTCTAATCCATCGGGATCATGGCGTTTTACGCTAGCCCATGGCACGGGTTCAAAAGCAAAATATTGTGGCTTTAAATAAATAGGTAAGGTGGTTTGTTGTAATGGGCCTAAGGTATTTTGTGTTTTTTTAAGGCTCTGATTTACCCATATTGATACCGTTTTTTGGCCCTTAGTCGTAAGCGAGTCTAAATTATGAATAACCACATCAACAGCTGAGACTTTTAAAGAACACATTAATAGTAATAATAGCCAAAACAACTTCATTTATACCCCCGCAATACACGCTTGATACTAGACCCATTATTTACATAATTAAGCACACGTAATTCGTTATTTTTTTAACTAATATCAATTATAAAAAGCAAATTGCATACATGATCAATTAAGCATGATTTAATCAGCTAACACTATTTCTAGTATAGGTATTACCATGGTTTATCAGCATATTAAAATCCCTGAGCACGGAGAAAATATTACTATTGATGCTAAAGGCCAATGGCATGTGCCTGTAAACCCTATTATTGCTTATATTAATGGTGACGGGGTTGGGCAAGAGGTCACACCGGCCATGCAGCATGTGGTGAATAATGCCATTGCGCACTGTTATTTTGGGGAGCGAAAAATTCACTGGATGCAAGTATATAACGGTGAGCAAGCAGCAAAGTTATATGATGGAGATTGGTTTCCAGAGGAGACGATTAACGCAGTACGTGCTTGTAAAATAGCAATTAAAGGGCCGTTAACGACACCTCTTGGCGGCGGTTTTCGCTCATTAAATGTGGCGCTAAGACACGAAATGGACTTATTTGTAAATATGCGCACTGTTAAAGGGTTAAGTGCGTTGCCATCGCCGTTAAAAAAACCATTTTTAACGGCGATAACAGTGCTGCGTGATAGCAGCGAAGATGTCTATTCAGGAATAGAGTGGCAAGCCGGCAGCGTAGAGAGTGAGAAAATGCTCGACTTTTTATGTGAAGAAATGGGCGTAACGCGTCTAAGGTTTTCACAAGAGTGTGGCATAGGTATAAAAAATATATCTAAAGAAGGCGCTGAGCGCCTAGTACGCTATGCAATTAATTACGCCCTTAAAAATAACAGCGAATCGTTAACGCTTGTCCATAAAGGGAACGTGCTTAAATTTACCGATGGCGCCTTTAAACGTTGGGGTTTTGCTTTGGCTCAAAATGAGTTTAATGCTACCCCACACGAAAACGGACGCTGGCTTGAAATAGCACGCACTAATAAATCGCCTTTAATTATTAAAGAAGTGATAGCCGATAATATGCTGCAACAATGTTTAATGCACCCAGAGCAATTTGATGTGGTGGCAACCACAAACCAAAATGGCGATTTTTTAGCAGATATGCTCAGCGCACAAGTTGGCGGAGTGGGCATTATGCCGGCTGCTAATTTAAATAACGAGGTGGCATTTTTTGAGCCAACTCATGGCACGTTTGCAAGAATAGCAGGGCAAAACAAAGCAAACCCAAGTAGCAGTATTTTAAGTGCTGTTTTAATGCTTAAGTTTATGGGCTGGGATGAGGCAGCAACGCTGATTGAAAAAGCGCTCGAACAAGCACTTAAAAGCGGTAATGTAACCTTTGATTTAGCACAAAATAGTAATAACTCGACAACCCTCAGCTGCAGTGACTTTGCACAAAAGGTTATCGAGTATTTTTAAGCAAATCCATTATTAGGCCGCTGTGGCTGTTTTTGCCTTGTGAACACAGGGGCGATTAGTAAGCTGTGCAGCGCGGTGGTAAATATCGTGTGCATTAGGTTCGTCACACTGTGTACCGCTAAGCGTATCCATTAATGCAACTACAATAATAGCGGGAACTTGGCAGCAGTATTCATCAAGTACTGCCTCCGTTGTTTGTGCATCTACGTGGCAAAGCGGGTGGTTTTTACGCTGGTACGCATGCAGTAGCGTATCTACTTCTAAAATGTCATCGGGCTGGTGCTTGGTTTTACGGCATTTACAACCAAACTCATCAACCAAGGTAGCAAGTGCTTGGTATATCTGTGCGGCATTGGTGTTAGTGCATAACTGCTGGGTAATAAACTGATGTAAATTAGCATCAATAAATAATCCGTCTTGTTGTGTGAAGCTTGATGTTGTCATAATCATTACTCTTAGTTTGTTGGCTTAACTTCACTCTAGCGCTAAGTGTATTATTAATGAAATTGTTGTTTTTAATAACTGATATTGATTTTATCAATAGTAAATAATAGTTAACTGAAAAGTGCTTTAATCCCAGCTAAGAGGCTTAATTAAAGTGGTGCAAAAACCTATAAAAATGCACAAAACTGGGACACACTAAATAATAATTAAAATTATAATTTTAATAGGTTATTGATTGTAAATGTTTTTATTTTTTTTGGTGGGTTGGCATCAAGGTTGCTAAATATAAAGGGTAGGGTTCACTCCTATTTCTACGATTTCAAAAGCGTCATGGTATTTTCCCAAAGTTGAATACCATGGCGCTTTTTTATTTTGGATTTATATATTATTAGGCACTTTTATATTTAAACTCAAACGAAACTATTGCGGCCAATACTCCGGCTGTCGCTAATATTGCAGCGCTAAAAAGCATCTCCCATAATAATTTTTTCATCAAAAGTGCCTGATGAATGTTTTTAAATATCACGGCCCAAGTTTGTTCAAAGTTATATAAATGAACAATTTCATGGACTTCGTATATAAAAGTACCTAACCCACTCAAAAAGTATAAAAGCGCTATATATACTAAAAGTCGTGCAGTAAATAAGAGAGTTTGTAAATTATCCGTTTTAAGTTGAGAGAAAGGAACAAAGCTAATTTTGGTAGCTCTGCTCATCATAAGTGAACACTTTAAATATAGGTATTGATACATAAACTTCCTTTTTTATGTAGTAAGTTTTGCTTAACGAGTACTTAAACTTATTTATTTTGACTAAGTTGAGTGTAATAGAGTACCTAATTTGGGTCAAATCTTTGAAAGATGCTGTATTAAAGAGTAGACAGTATTTTTAGATAGCGTTTTTAAGCTTTCGTAAAGCGGTGTTAGTGTTAATTTATAAAGCAATCAATTAGCTAGATCACTGCGTGAGTCAGTGCGTAATAAAAATTGCGGGTTAGGGCCTTGAGCTCTGAACACAAGTATTAAGAATTTATCTTTATTACCTATCAGCCACTGTTTTAGCAAACTCAAGCAACTCACGGCGTAACCACTGGTGTGCGGGAGCATGGTGAAGTAGTGGGCTCCATATCATTTTTACCTCAATAGGGACTATTTGAAACGGTACTGGGCTAATGACTAAATCGGTATGCGTGGTTAATAATTTAGCCTGCCTGCGCGGCAAGGTGGCAATAAGTTGCTCAGATTGGCATAGCAAACTTGCAATCATGTAGTGGCGGGTAAACACCCGTATTTTTCGGGTTTGCTCTAATTGCCAAAGTGCTTCGTCTACCCAGCCTAGCTTTTGCTTGCCTGATTTATTGGTAACGGCGGCTTCTGGGCCCCAACCAGCACGGTTTACCCAAATATGTTCTTTTTGCAGGTAATCATCAAGGCTTAAATGCTGTAAAAAGGTATTTTTAGGGTGGGTTAAACAGCAGTAATTATCTCGCCAAACGCTGGCTTGATGAAACGAGCGTGGTAGACCGTTAAATCGATTAATAGCTAAATCGATAGTGCCTTTTTCCATATCTTGTAGGTTGACATCGCTTGGACTAAGTACATCAAAATTAATCCCAGGGTTTTTAGTTAACTGCTCAGTAATAAAGGGGGCAATTAAGGTCGACTCCATGTAGTCGTTTGCCATTATTCTAAAGGTCACCTCTGCCGTTGCTGGGTTAAATTGCTCACTGGGCTGAGTAATCGCCTCTGCCATTTTTAAAAGCGACTCTATTTCAGGCTTTAAGCTAAGTGCTTTGCTGGTGGGGGTCATAGAGCCTGCGGCACGCACAAGTAGCGGGTCGTCAAATAAATCACGTAATCGTTTAAGTGCGTTACTCATGGCAGGTTGTGTTAGCGCGAGTTTATTAGCCGCTTTTGAGACACTTTTTTCATCAATGAGCACATTTAAGTACACTAATAAGTTGAGATCGACGTTACGTATATTCATGTGGGCGTGTTGGCCTTTCAGGGTTGAAATTTGTTCAATCTAGGGACGGTTAAATCGCGGCGCGAGATTTGCCACCTAGTGGGCTAAGTAAAAATCGTGCAACAAAGAGTTAATCGTCCCTAGGAAGAACCCTCTGGGCAGTGTGTATTTGGCCTTTATGCGGCGTTAAAGTACATTTATGAGGAGTAACCACACTACATGTGCTTTGCCTTACTTAAAAGCCAAATTCACGGCTGCAAAATTAACCTCGAAAGGTCAATACGCCCAATAAATTTTATTTATATGCTTTATTAATTACCTAAATTAAAGCCTGCTTGCTAAGGTGTAAACAATTAATAAAAAATAACCGCTATAAGTGGTAAAAATAAAAGTGTTGTAACCATGTCAAAATCGTTAGCTAATCAATCCAATAATGCGCTACAGCAAGTTATTGCTACTAAGTTGGCTCGCGCCGTGTTTGCAGGTTTTGAAGCCATGTTTGCGCAGTTTTTAAATATTACCCTAGGTGCGCAAAGCCGGTTTGAACAACAAAAGTATCACGATGTGCAAACTGCCATGCGAGAGCGCTTACAAGTGTACGAGCGGGAAGTAAAAAATGTTAGTGAAGCCGTACGTGTAATTGCTCATGCTGAACTTAATTGCTCGCAAACATGGCAGCTTGCTAAAAATATATACGGCGATATGGTGCAAAATCATGAAAACAAACCCATAGCACATACCTTTTTTAATTCTACCTTTGGTGCAATTTGGGATGATAAAAAAATTCGTACCGTACACTTGTTTGTATTAAAGGCAAAGTACAGAAGCGAGCCGCGTTCGTACGAAAATTTAGTCAGCCGAATTTCGTTTAAAGATGGGTTTAACCACGCTGTAAAAACGCTCATTACCCGCCAAGCATTTAGAGTGCCTTTTAGTCATTTAGACGCCGATTTACAGGCCTTGCAAACAACCTTAATGGCCGGTGCAAAGCAGCAATGTAAACAAGTGTATCAGCTTATAAATTTAAATAATGGATATATAGAATACGCAAACTCATTGTTTTTTAGAAACAAAGCCTGTTACTTAATAGGGCGCTGCATTGCTAAAAATGGTGATAACATGCCGTTTGCCATTGCCATATTAAATACTGATAAAGGGTTAAAGCTTGATGCCGTAATGATGGGCGCCGATCAGTTAAGTTTATTGTTTGGTTTTGCACGTACCTATTTTATGGTTGATACCGACCAGCCCGCACGTTATGTCGATTACTTAAGCGTGCTGATGCCTCATAAAAAACGTTTTGAATTATTTAATGCGATTGGCTTTATTAAGCATGCCAAAACAGAGTTTTATCGTTACAAAGTTGATACCACTAAAAATAGCCCAGCTAGTTTAAAATACGTAACTGCACCAGGTACACCCGGTATGGTTATGCTGGTATTTACCATTGAAGGGCTAGATTACGTTTATAAAGTAATAAAAGATAAATTCAGTGCACCAAAAACAGCCACCAAAGCGCAAGTAAAAGATAAATACAACTTTGTAAAACAAGCCGACCGCGTAGGGCGCTTAGTTGATACACACGAATTTAGGTATTTAGCGTTCGACCTCAGCCGCTTTAGCGACGAGTTACTCAAGCAAATGAAAGCTCAAATTGGCAGCAGCATGGTTATATCAGGCAAGGCGCTTATTTTAAAGCACGTGTATGTTGAGCGCAAAATGACGCCGCTTAATTTATACATTAATCACTGCTCTAATAAAGCATTGCAACAGGTTATGACCGATTACGGTAAAGCGATTAAAGACTTAGCAGGTGCTAATATATTCCCAGGGGATATGCTAATGAAAAACTTTGGTGTAACCCGTTGGGGTCGTGTGGTTTTTTACGACTATGATGAAATTTGCCCGCTTACTGATTGTCACTTTAGAGAGGTACCTACTGCGCAAAACGCGCTTGAGGAGTTAAGCGCCAACAGTTATTTTGATATAGCAGAGAGCGATATTTTCCCCAGCCAGTTTAAGGTGTTTTTTAGTGCAAACGAAACGGCATTTAACTATTTTAACGATGAACATAGCGATCTGTTTTTAGCCGATTTTTGGCAAGCTTGCCAACAACAAATAAAAGCAGGCTTTTTACCTGACGTATACCCGTACAAACAAAGCTGGCGGTTTAAATAAAAATAACTAACCCCATGTCTAACTAGGGCCTGTTTATCTTTTGAGGTTAAATTTGCACGCCTGTTTGGTAATTAGGCAAGGCAGAGCCTATGTAGTGAGGTTGTTCCCCATAAATAGGCGATAACGTAGCATAAATGCCAAACATGCGCTTCCCTTTGGGTTCTGCCTAGGGGCGATAAACTCTTTGTTGCCTACATGGATGTAGGTAAGGGGCGTGAGCAGGACGCGGAAGCTTTGCTCAGTTTTTACTTATTCTTACATGGATGTAAGTCATTAGAATAAAGCAGGAGCAGTTCTCGAGCCCACTAGGTTACAAACCTCGCGCCGCGATTAAATGGCCCCTAGATTGAACGAATTTTAATCCTGAAAGGTTAACAGGCCCTAATTAAAAGGTTAAATACGGAGCATTAATGAAATATATTTCTCATGAGGATGGCACCCTTGCATTTAGTGAAACCGATAAACCGGTTTTAAAAAGCCACGAAGTGCTAGTAAAAGTATCTGCTATAGGTGTAAATCGCGCTGATTGCATGCAGCGCCAAGGTAAATATCCAGCGCCAGCTGGGGATAGCCCCATTTTAGGCTTAGAGTGCGCAGGCACAGTGGTTGAACTTGGCAGTGAAGTGGATAAAAGTTGGCTTTATAAACGTATTTTTAGCTTATGCGCGGGCGGGGCTTACAGCGAGTACGTAGCTATAGATGCCAAACAATTAATGGCATTACCCGATGAGCTAACCATGGTAGAAGGTGCTGCCATTAGCGAAGTATACCTAACAGCATTTGGTGCGCTTTTTGAACTGGGTAAATTACAACAAGGCCAAACTGCGCTTATTCATGCCGGGGCTAGTGGTGTAGGCGGTGCGGCTATTCAAATGGCTAAAAGTGCAGGTGCTACGGTGGTTATTACAGCCGGCTCAGATGAAAAATGCGAGCATGCAAAAGCCCTTGGCGCCGATCATGCCATTAATTACAAAACAACTGATTTTGTAGAATATATGCAAGCAAATGAGCTTTTAGCAAATGTAATTGTCGACCCTGTATCGGGCAGCTATTTAAATAAGAATGCAGCTATTGCTGCTATGGATTGCCAAATTATTATGCTCGCCTTTTTAGACGGGCGCTTTGCCGAGGTTGATTTTGCAGCGTTATTACGCAAGCGTGTTTCGTTTCATGCATCAACACTTAGAAACCGCAGTATAGAGTTTAAACGCCAATTACGCGATGATTTAGTCGCGCGTTTTTACAATGATATTGCAACTAAAAAATACGACTTTAACGTGTATAAAACGCTCCCTTGGAACGATGCAAACGAAGCGCATGCTATTTTAGAGCGTAATGAAAATGCCGGTAAAGTGGTATTGCTTGTAGAATAACCACCTAATGTAACACTGAGGCGTGTGTTGGCGTTGTTAATGCATGGCTCAGCTAATATAATTTAGTAAATATAAAATACGTACAAAACACACAAGGTTAAAAATGAACCCAATACTAGCAATACTCAAAGAGCACAATGTAAGCGATGAAAAAGTAAAAGCATTGTTTGAAGCGTTTACTCAAAACCCAATGATGGCTATGGCGCTTGTTCAAGAGCTTGGTATTCCACCTGAAAAACTACAGCAACTAATGGCCGTGGTGATGACTCAACCGCATTTAATTAAAGAGGCTACCGACGAGCTAGGCTTAGATTTTGAAAAAGTAAAAGAAGCGAAAGACAAACTAAACCAGCAATAGGCTTCATAAGTTACCCTTTTACCAAGGCATCAGCCTTGGTAATTCTACCTAATATCACCACACTTTTTGTTACATTCTCCATTGAACTGCTTGGCTTTAACTTAGTCATACTATTACTTATGATAGGTAGGGACTAGGTATGAAGGCACTTTATAAATTTTGGAAAAATAACCGTTCGTTAATTTTATTTATTGCGCTGATGAGTGTGTTTAGAAGTGCAGTTGCCGATTGGTATGAAGTACCGACAGGTTCGATGAAACCCACTATTTTAGAAGGCGATAGAATATTAACTGATAAAATGGCCTACGATATACGCATACCATTTACACATATTCCTTTAGTTAAATTAGCCGACCCACAAACCGGCGATATTATTGTATTTGACTCTCAAGCTGCTGATAACCGGCTAATTAAACGCGTAATTGGCGTACCGGGTGATACCGTAGCGCTTTATAACAACGAGCTTGTAATTAATGGCGTTAAACTTAAATACAATAACGTGCAAAGCAATATTGATTCTTTAGACAGAATAGAAGACTTAAATGGCCACAAACACACGATTCGTGTTGCACACACGCCTTCACGGCTATCAGGTTTTGATACAATTACTATTCCAGAAGATTATTATTTAGCCATGGGTGATAACCGCGACCACAGTGCTGACTCGCGTGTCATTGGTTTGATCCCTCGTAGCGAACTACTTGGCAAAGCAGAGCGTATTATTGTCTCACTTGATTACGATGATTATTACTTACCCCGTAAAAACCGCTTTTTAAAACCTTTACTTTAGGGCGGTTTTGGGTGCTAACCACACGAGCAATGTTAATCGCTTAGCTCTACAATTTTTTGCGCAATATTATAAAGCGAGCAGTGCGAATCCATTGCTTGCTTTTGTAATTTTTTATGGGCTTGCTCTTCACTAAGGCTTAGCTGCTCAATTAAAATATACTTTGCCTGATGTATTATTTTTTGTTCTGTTATTACCCGTTTAGCATCAATTAAAGCTTGGTTAATTTGCTTAATATGTTGGCTTTGCTCCATGATTAAGTCGTACATGCTTTTATTGCTATTGAGTTTATTAGCGGCGGTATTTTGGGGGGTATTTTGTTTAAACGCGAGTTGGCCGTGGGTCATGATCATGTATTGTTCTTCAAGGTTGCTTATAACCTGTTTATTAGAGTTTAAAGTGCGCTGCGCCTTGGCTATTTGCATTGCTGCAGTGTCAATAAGGTAGTCACTGAGGTTTTGCTCAATTTTGTGCATAATATCGATACGCGTTGTTGTTACCTCGTACCACACCTCGCTAAGCTGAGAAAGCGGCTGCGCGTTTTCGTCATCTAAATTTTGTAAAAGTCCACGTAACTGATCCACCTGCTTATTTACTGGGTGATCAGTTAATGAGCGGTAGCATTTTAATACGTGATCGTCGGCGTATTCGTTAAAAAACGTAAAGCTGTGGTGCTGTTGTTGCACAAAATGAGCAAGTTGTTGTTTTTGCTCCACCGTAAATTTACTTGATGCGAACGCTTGCGCGCCACACGCACGCTCTTGCCCGGCGTATTCTTTACCTTGCATAAAATTAAAGTAAGCTACTAGCAAGCGAGTAACGCGTGGGTCACTGGCACCATCGGCGGCTTCTAAAATTATATTTAGTAAATACGCTATAAGTTGTGTGTATGATTGCGTAGCATGCACAGGACTCACTTTTTGATTTGCTATTTGGACTCTAAGGTTTGGTAGCGCATCTAACGATTGCAAACTATGGGTAATTAAATTGTATAAACGGGTGTGACCTGTGTCGGCGTTATCGGTAATAAAAGTGGTTTTAATTGAGTGGTAAAACTGCGTTTGCGTTTGCTCTGTTAAGCTAATTTGTTGTTTTAACTGCGAGGAAAAGCGTTTGCGGTTAGAGGCTAAATAAATATTGCTCATACCGCGTTCTTTTTGTAACTGATGTATAAAATCGCCCAGCTTAGTAAGCGATGCACAGCTTTTTTGTAGCTGTTTTAATGCATGAATCTCTTGATATTTTGCTGCTAATAAAAACTGTTTTGTGAGAGGATTGCTCGATAACATAGGACTTGTTCCACACTTTTTTGTATATAAAGTGCAACCACTGTTCCAATGGTTTAAAAAATTTTCGATTGAATTTAAAATTAAATTAAAACAGTTGCTTAAAACCATACTTGTTAATTGTTCCCATTTTAACGTATCTGTTCTTATTACAGGAGCAACCCTTTTTGGTGCAAAAATAGTTGTTTTTGCACTCGATTGCGCCCTTCATTAATTTGGGAAAAAAAGTGTTTACTCTGTAAACTGCACAGAGCAAACACCAGAGGGGGAATTTATGCGTTGCTACATTGCAACAATGCTGGGTTGATAGCCATTTGATGATTTATTACCTCGCCCACCATAATGAGCGTAGGGCCCGTTAATGTGTGCTGCGCATTCTCACTAATAATTTGTTCAAGCGTGCTGGTTATTATTTTTTGCTGAGTGGTGGTGGCGTTTTCTATTAAGGCAATGGGGGTTGTTTTAGGCCAGCCAACCGATTGCAAACCAGTACGTAATGCGTCTAAACGTCCTAAACCCATATAGACGACTAACGTGGGGTTATTAGAGCCCTTTATATAGGTGTAGTTGTGCCAATTAGGGGGGTTATTCGGATCGGCAAATTGCGCCGTTAAAAATGTGACACCTCGGGCCACATCACGGGCGGTAAGGGGGATACCGGTATACGCTGAGGCAGCACAGGCTGTGGTAACGCCAGGTATAATAGCAAAATTAATATGGTGCTCAGTTAAGGCGCTCGCCTCTTCATTGATGCGCGCAAAAATACTCGGATCACCCCCTTTTAAACGAACAACTTTACACCCTTGTTGTGCGTATTTTACTAATAGGGCACTAATGGCAGCTTGTGGCATAGAGTGCTTTCCTGCGCGTTTACCTACATACACTTGCTGTGCGTGTTTAGGCAAGGTATTTAAAAGCGCTTCACTCACTAGGCTGTTGAACAATACCACATCGGCTGCTGCAATGAGGCGCTGTGCTTTCACAGTTATAAGCTCAGCATCGCCTGGGCCTGCTCCTATTAAATACACTTGGCCGTTTTTTTTATGTTTAGCTTTGTGCTTTGTACCGTGTGTTAGCTTATTAACAAATTTGTTCAGCCACAGGCTTTCAATACCTGAAAAATACGAAAGAACACTCATTTTATGCTCCTCAGGCTAACGCGGTAATGGCTTTTGGCTCAGCGCTGACAAAAACACTACCGCTGTCTATTTTGGCTTCAAATACGGGAAGCTGTATTGCCTCTGCTTCTAGGCATTCGCCGGTGTTTAAACAAAAATGTTGCTTATACAAAGGGGAGGCGACGACTAACTTTCCATCAATAGAGCCAATAATGCCGCGCGATAGTACATTGGCTTTACCTATTGGGTCGTAGTTGCTAATGGCTAATACAGGCTCACTATTTTGTGGAACATAAAATACGGCCACTTGTTGGTTGTTTACTAAAGCGCATACGCCACTATTAGCAACTAGGTCGTCGGTTGTTCCAATTTTATGCCAATACATCAGCTTGCTCCTGCTCAATTTCCACTACGGGAATACGGTTTGTTGAATTTTGCTGGTTACGTTTTTCAGACTCAGTGGCGGGGCGAATTTGGTTGCGCTCTTGTACAAATAAAATATTGCTATCGGCATCTGGGCTATTAATAAATTGGCGGAACCGTTTTGAGGCTTCAGGACTTTCGACAGCTTTTTTCCATTCGCAGGCATAAGTTTTAGTTATAAGCGCCATTTGCGCTTCAAGTTCGTGGCGAATTCCTAAGCTGTCGTCTATTACTACGCTTTTTAAATAATCTAACCCGCCCTCTAAATTTTCCAACCACACTGAGGTGCGCTGTAGCTTATCGGCGGTTTTAATGTAAAACATGATCACACGGTCAATGTATTTAATGAGTGTGTCGGTATCTAAATCGGTAGCAAATAAATCAGCATGGCGTGGGCGCATACCGCCATTACCACATACATATAAGTTCCAGCCATTTTCGGTCGCTATTACGCCTATGTCTTTGCTTTGTGCCTCAGCGCATTCGCGAGTACAGCCCGATACAGCCATTTTAAATTTATGTGGTGCACGTAAACCTTTGTAGCGGTTTTCAATTGCAATTGCGTGGCCAACACTGTCTTGTACACCATAACGACACCATGTACTGCCAACACACGATTTAACCGTTCTGAGCGATTTACCATACGCATGGCCGGTTTCAAAACCTGCTGCTATAAGCCTTTGCCAAATAATAGGAAGTTCTTCAAGGCGTGCACCAAATAAATCAATACGCTGCCCACCTGTGATTTTACAATAGAGATTAAAGTCTTTGGCAACTTGGCCAATAACAATGAGTTTATCGGGAGTAATTTCTCCACCTGCTATACGCGGTACTACAGAGTAGGAGCCATCTTTTTGCATATTAGCAAGGTAAGTGTCGTTGGTGTCTTGCAGGCCAACATGAGCAGGCTCTAAAATAAAGTCGTTCCACGTTGAGGCTAAAATAGAGGCCACCGCGGGCTTACATATTTCACAGCCGTGATGACCGCTACCATGTTTTAGGAGTAAATCATCAAACGTTTTAATGCTCTCTACTTTTACTAAATGCAGTAACTCTTGGCGCGAAAATGCAAAATGTTCACACACATGGTTGTTAACTTCAACGCCACGGCTTTCAAGTTCACTATCGACAACTGACTTTAATAATGCGGCACAGCCACCACAGCCGCTGGCGGCTTTGGTGCACGCCTTAACTGTGGCTAAATCACAAGAGCCGACATCAATGGCACCCACTATATCGCCTTTGCTTACATTGTGGCACGAACAAATAGTGGCGGTATCGGGCAGGGCATTTCCCGCTAAAACAGGTGCGCCTTCGCTGTCAGGTAAAATCAGGCACTCAGGGTGTTCGGGTAATTCCATGTCGTTTAACATGTACTGCAACAATGTGTCGTAATCGTTGGTATCGCCAACAAGCACTGCGCCTAATAACTTATTACCGGCCTCGTTTAAGATAATTTTTTTATAACAATCACGAATAGGATCTTGATAAATTAGCTCTTTGCAATCGGGGGTTTTAGCGTGAGCATCACCAATTGAGCCTACCTCTACACCGAGTAGCTTTAATTTTGTGCTCATATCGGCACCTAAAAACTCAAGGTTGCCGCCTGTTAGTTGGCTTGCTGTAACGCGTGCCATGTTATAGCCAGGCGCGACTAAGCCAAAAAGTTTTTTGTGCCAAAGGGCGCACTCGCCAATGGCATAAATGTCAGGGTCTGAAGTTTGGCATTGATTATTGATTACGATACCGCCGCGCTCTCCTAATTCTAGCTCGGCTACTTTACCTAGCTCATCGTAAGGGCGAATACCGGCTGAGAACAAAATTAAGTCGGTTTCTAAAAACGTGCCATCTGAAAAATTTAATCTGTAACGGCTTATTTCGCCTTTTGCTATTTCGCTGGTGGCCTTAGCGGTATGCACGCTCACGCCCAATTTTTCAATTTTGTTTTTTAATAGCGTGCCACCTTGAGAGTCGAGTTGGACAGCCATAAGTTGGGGGGCAAATTCAACTACATGAGTATCAAGCCCAAGTTGCTTAATTGCATTGGCCGCTTCAAGTCCTAATAAACCGCCACCTATAACAACGCCACTTTTGCTTTGAGCAGCGCTTGCTTTTATTTGCTCTAAATCCTCTAGGGTACGGTAAACCAAGCAATGGGGTTGGTCATTCCCTTTAATTGGCGGTACAAACGGGTACGACCCTGTTGCTAAAATAAGCTTATCGTAACTAAACTTATCGCCAGTTTGAGTGCTAACTACTTTGTTTGTTTTATCTATTTCATCAACCCATTGGTTTATGTGCACATTAATATTTAATTGCTGATAATTATCAAAGGTGGTGAGAGCTAAATCGGCGGCTGTTTTACCATCAAATACGCTGGATAAGTAAACACGGTCATAAGCTAAATTTGCTTCTCCGCACAGTACGGTAATGTGCGCGTTAGCGTCGCTTTGGCGCATTTGCTCTACAAAATGGTGCCCAACCATCCCATTACCAATAATGAGTATTTTTGTTGGTGTTTGCATTGGTATCCCCTCAGTGACGGTTAATTAAAAAACAAAAAAGCCCGCCACAGATACAAGTTAATGCAACTGCGAGCGGGCTTCTTTGCCTACGGTTGGTTTCTCAACCTTAATTTGTGTCGTTATTAATACGCGCTTTGTTATTTTAATGTAAGCAAAAATATGGCCATATTTTTAAGTTTTTGTTTTTACGAGCTTTACTTCATTTAAGTTTGATATAAACCCGTTTGCTGTATCGGGGTGGTGCACACAAAGCACTAAGAGTGTGCACAATTGTCTTTGAAATATGAATTATCAGTCAATAAAAGACGGATTATCATAAGTACTTTATTGCGCTAAATTTGCCCTATTCATAGCATTGGGGTTAAGTATGCAAAATATAGACACAAAAAATGAATCACCATTTCATACAGGTGAGCTATTAATACAAGACAAACTTGGAAAGCGAGAAATAATGGCAAAATTTGGCGAACGTGCCGTGCGTTCATATATGCCAGAGCAGCATCAATCGTTTTTTGAGCAGTTACCATTTGTGGTGGCTGGCAGTGTTGATGAAAACGCCGATGTGTGGGCCTCTATTATTTCAGGTAAACCTGGTTTTTTAAGAACGCCAACATCTACATCATTATTAATGACGCACGGGGTTGATAAAAACGATCCCTTGTACAGCGCGTTAAATATTACAGGCTCGCCAATTGGTTTATTAGGTATTGAACTAAGTACGCGTAGGCGTAACCGCTTAAACGTACGCGTAGGTGAGGTAATTAGCGATGAGCAAGTAAGTTTTAATGTTGATCAATCTTTCGGAAATTGCCCACAGTATATTCAAACACGTAACTTAACGTTTAATAGGGACCCTTTAGGCAAAAATAATACAATACAAAAAGTTGAATTTAGTACACTTGATAATGCGGCAATTAGGTTAATAGATAGCAGTGATACGTTCTTTGTTTCAAGCTTTATAAATGCAAAAAACAATCCAAAAATTGAGGGTGTTGATGTGTCTCACCGTGGTGGGATGCCGGGTTTTGTAAAGCGTGAAGGTAACACGTTAACTATTCCAGATTATGCGGGTAATAATTTTTTTAATACCTTGGGTAATTTTTTAGTAAACCCAAAAGCGGGTTTATTATTTCCTGATTTCGACACGGGAAATATATTAATGCTTACCGGCAGTGTTGAAATTTTATGGGATGGGGATCCAGAGCTTGAAGGCTTTATTGGCGCAGACCGAGGTTGGAAATTTACTCTTACTAAAGGAATGTGGCTTAAAGACTTACTCCCTTTTACAGCAAAATTTGAAGCTTACTCCCCAAACACAACAATGACAGGGACATGGCTAGAAGCTGAAAAAAACAAACAAGCCGCAAAACTAAAACATACATGGCAGCCTTTTAAAGTAACTAGCATAACAAAAGAAAGTGATGTCATTACCTCTTTTTATTTAGAAGGTGATGACAATACAACCTTGTTAGAGTTTAAAGCTGGGCAGCATTTAACCGTACAAGTACCCAGCAAAAATAGTAATAGCAAACCTGCAATTAGAACTTACACGGTTTCATCGAGCCCGCATGAACATTTTTATCGCTTATCGATTAAAAAGGAGCTTAATGGTGAGGTGTCTAATTACTTTCATAATCACATTAAAATAGGCGACGTTATTTTAGCTAAATACCCGCAAGGACAATTTTTTATTGACCCAACGAGCACTAGACCTGCGGTACTTATTGGTGGTGGTATAGGAATTACACCCATGATATCAATGGCTAAATACATTGCCGATGAAGGAGTAAGAGCCCGTTATTCACGGCCTTTACATATCTTTCATAGTGCTAAAAACAGCCATCAGCGCGCCTTTTATAATGAGCTAAAAATGCTTGCCGATGGCAGTAGCGGCACAATTGATTATTACTCACTTTTATCTCAGCCTGAGCCTGTTGAAGTTGAGGGCGATAGTTTTGATTTAAAAGGGCGAATAAATGCGGATGTGCTCAGGAGTTACTTGCCGCTAGATGATTATGAATTCTTTTTATGCGGTCCTGAAACGTTTATGCAGCATGTATATAATGAGCTTTTATTGCTCGGTGTACAGGATAAAAACATATTTGCAGAAGCATTTGGGCCCTCCGCGATTAAGCGCAGAGTGCTCAAAACGAGCGAAACGCCTAACAACCCAGTGAGCGTTGAGGAAGCCGACAACACCGTTATTAAACTTAGTAAATCAGGCTTTGAACAACGCTGGAATAAAGGTGACGGGACGCTACTTGATATAGCCGAATCCCATGGTTTAGAGCCTGAATTTGGCTGTCGAAACGGCACCTGCGGCAGTTGCGCTGTAAAAATAAATGCTGGGCGTGTGGCTTATCGAAATAACGTAAGTTACCCAGTAGAGGACGGGCAGGCGCTCATTTGCTGCGCCGTACCTGCTAAAGGCGTTGATGAGCTGGATTTAGAGTTGTAGCACTTAAGCTGCAGTTATTAAATGGCGATGTGTCATGACCCACCTTTGGTTATGAGTAGGCTTTTTAATGTGCGGTTTTGATTGCAGCAACCTTATTTCTTAAATCAATATTTGAAGATGAATAGTTACTAGCAAAAGGGAAAAAGCACAATTTTAAAATTGAAGCTATTAGGTTATCGTCACTATATCGCTGTGCTACTTCGTTATCGGTTACACCAAACTTAGTTACAAGCGTGCTATAAGCGCTTAGCGCATTAGCAGTATGTAATTCATAGTCAATGCTTTCTAGGACCTCAAAAAGCGCTTCTTTGGAGTATTGTGAGTAATCAGTACTATCCATATGCGTTTATCTTGTCAATTATTGAGTGAGCTTACAAAAAACATAAAGTTCTATAATGGGTGGAGAACTTACTTATTAACCAACATTTTTTTATTCACTATGGCTTATTTTTGTTTGTAATAAAGTGATACGAGAGTTTAGCCTTTTAAAGGCTAATTGAGCGTAAAAATAGTGTAGAAAAAAAGCAATAAATCCAGAAGCTGCAATTGCAATTAGTGGCTCAGTAAAAAACAGTAAAGCCAATATGGCGGTTGAAAATACGAGCGTTAGTAATAAAAAGTGAACTGAGCCAAACATTCTTCTGTTTTTCTTTTCAAGCTGAGCGATATGTGAATCTATATCCATTTTTGAACACTCCGTGATATTGCGTATTATGATTACATTATCGTTTTAGCTTATCGCCCTTTATCCTCTGTGTATATAAGCTACTTATGTATGTACTTATAAATAGAAAATTCCTTAAGCGGTTGTCAAAATTAAGATTTAATTTTTTAGTAGGCAATTTTCTCTATAAAAAAGAGGCTTAATAGCCTGTTGTAAGTAGTAAAAAAGCTTAAAGCTTAAGCAAGTAGACCTGCTTTTGTTTCGGGCATTGCTATAAAGCCATCAAGGTTACGAATGTTGTTTAACCATCTTAAAATATTTGGGTATTGCTCAAGCGATACACCGCCTTCTGGTGCGTGTGCGATGTACGAAAAATTGGCAATGTCGGCAATAGTAGGCTGTGTGCCTACTAGGTATTCACGATTTTGTAAGTATGCATCCATTGTATTAAATAACGTGTGAGCAATATTTATTGCGTTTTGATGATCAAGCTGGGCACCAAATACAGTAACTAACCGCGCCGAACATGGGCCTGAAGCGACAAGCCCTGCAGCAACACTTAACCAGCGCTGGATTTGCGCCTGGGTTAACACATCTTCTGGGTACCAGGTTTTGTTTTCGTCAAACTGTTGTGCCAAGTACACTAAAATAGCATTTGAATCGCTAATGATGTTGTCGTTGTGTTTAAGCACTGGCACTTGACCAAAAATATTCATCTCTAGAAAGTCGGACTGTTTATGTTCGCCGTTTTGCAGTGCAACATCTACCATATTGACATCAAGCTTTAAAAGCGATGTAAATAACTCGGCACGATGTGAATGTCCAGATAAAGTAAAACGGTATAAAGTTAAGTTTTTCATAATGTTTCTCATTGAGTGTTGGTGCGTTTATTTTGCACTAAATACAAAAATGAAAAACCGCACTGGTGATGATTTTATGTCAATGCTATATTGACAATCATGGACACTATTACTGGTATTAAAACAATTATTGCAGTTGTTGAAACGGGCTCGTTTACAGCTGCAGGCGACAGGCTAGGGCTTTCTAAAGCACTGGTAAGTAAGTACGTGGGTGTTGTAGAGCAAGAGTTAGGGGTTAGGTTATTTAACCGCTCTACGCGGAAAATATCTATTACCGAAGCTGGGCAAAGCTATTATGCAAGCATGGTTCCAGTGATCGAAAGCTATAACGAAATGCTTGATAACTTATCAGGCCAAGGTGCTACAGTAAACGGAAAGCTGCGAGTAAGTGCACCAGTTTCATTTGGTGAAACAAATCTTGCGCCATTACTACCTGAGTTGATGAATCGTTTTCCTAATTTAAGCATAGAGTTAGTGCTTTCTGATAAAACAATAGATTTACTTGAAGAGGGTGTTGATTTAGCAATCAGAATTGGCAGTGTATCTGACTCCAATTTAATTGCGCGGCAAATTACGAGCTACCCGTTAATTTTATGTGCGTCGACTGATTATATTGAACACGCTGGCGCGCCATCAAATGTTGCAGACCTTGAGCGCCATGCAACGATAATTGATAGCAACTTTAAAATAGGCAAACACTGGCCAATTGTATCGCCAGCGGGCGAAGCACTTACTGCCACTGTTAGTTCACGTATTGCTGTAAATAACCCACGCGCGGTAAAAGAAGTTGTATTAGCCGGCGGTGGTATTGGCCTCATTCCTGAAATAGTAGTAAAAGACGATATTGCTGCGGGCAAACTTGTACAAGTAATGGCAGAATATAAAACCTTTGAATTTGGCTTATTTGCAATTTATCCGCATAGAAAGTTTGTAGCGCAAAAGGTTAAAAGCTTTGTAGATTTTTTATTCGAAAAATTTAGTTAACTGAGATATAAACGCCAGAGGTTCATTTTATAAATAAAATGGGGCTTACTCTTATTAAGCACAAATAAGAGTAAGCAGGTGAAGTAAGTTATTTGCCTTGTTTTGCAAGGGTTTCTACATCGGTATCTTCAACAGGTTTAAAGCTACCTGTTGCTTCATCGTAGGTTTTAATTTCTGCAGATTCTATATCATATACCCAGCCATGTAGTTTAACTTGACCGGTTGCAATTTTTGCAGCCACAGCAGGGTGTGTTTTTATATGCTGTAATTGTTGTACTACGTTCTCTTCAATTACTAAGCCGAGGTGGTCGTTATTATTTAGCTCTGCGCAACCGCATTTTTCTTTTACAACCTCAGTGGCTACGCGGCTGTGTCCAAGCCATTCTTTAACGTGTGGTAAGCTAGACAAACCTTCAGTATTTATTGCGCCTTTCATTGCACCACAATCCGAGTGCCCACAAATAATAATGTGTGATACGCCCAGCGCTGCCACTGCAAATTCAATTGAGGCAGTCATGCCGCCGGTTTGATTGCTATGTGGCGGGATAATATTGCCCGCGTTACGACAAATAAATAATTCACCAGGCTCGGTTTGAGTTACTAAGTTAGGGTCTATACGTGAGTCTGCACAGGTGATAAATAACACTTCTGGGTTTTGACCATTGGCTAGTTTTTGAAACGCTGCTTTTTTTGATGGGTAAACTTCTTTTTGAAACTTAGCCACGCCCGAAATAATATGTTCCATGTACAACTCCTATTGGTGTAATTAAATGGTGTTATTTATAGCTTTAATTGCCTAACAAATTAACGCCATTATAACTTGTTATAATTTGTTTTGTACTCTTATGCTGTTTAATATATTTCAAGCGCGTAACTAATAGCATATTGGAATGAAAGAAATTTATAAGCTGAACACCCAAAGGTAATTTACAAGGAGTGGTGAGTATAAATTTATATAAGTAGGGTAAGTGTTTTTGATTGAAGCATTTGCGGTGTAATGGGGCGTTTTTACACGCCCCAATGATTATTAAAACTCGTAGTTAAAGCTTAAAGTAAGTCTTCTTCCATCTAACACTACACCGTAGGTATCGTTAGTTACAACGCGATCTGTAACATTATATAAACCCGCCATGAGTTTTAGGTCGTTAGTCATCCAGTAACGTGCACCTATATCCATCATTGTATAACCTGGCGTACCATCGCTTAAGCTGGTGCGGCTTAAATAGTCGGTAGTCTCTCCGCGATAATTCACACGGCTCCACAGATTAATAGTGTCGCTGGCATCCCAATCTAGTGATACATTAGCCATACTTTTTGGAATTTTATTCAATGGCTCGCCAGCAAAGTCACCGGTTTTTTGTTCAGAATCTGTGTACGAATAATCAGCCTTAACACGAAGGTTTTGCGCAATACGATAATTTATTGTGGCCTCTAAGCCTTGCATTTGTGCTTTTGAGATATTTTTTCGTGTACTTAAAAACTGATAGGTGTTTCCGCTGAATTCACATTGGTAGTTTTCAAAGTCATTCCTATCAATATTTTCGCTAACACAGTATCTATCTTCTGCAATTTTATCATCAAAGTTTGTATGGTAAAGCATTAAGCTGGTTGATAGACCTACCTTGGGGTTGTTATAAATAAAACCGACCTCGTAGTTAACGCTGGTCTCTGGTTCGAGATCTGGGTTACCTATGATCAAGGCGCGTGAAATTGATGTTCCATCAGGTGATAAGTTAGGTGAACCGCCACCGCCAGTGCCTCGACCAAAGCCGGCCGTTGCTTGTGACAATGAAGGTTGGGTATAACCAGTTGAAACCCCGCCTTTAACACTAAAATGATTTGTTGCACGCCAATTAGCATAAATACGCGGGGACCAGTGCGAACCAAATTGCTCATCGTTGTCGTAGCGCAAACCCGTTGTTATGCCCAAGTCGTCTACAAAATTCCACTCAACCTCTGTAAATAAAGCGCCAATCCATCGATCGACTGTATCGCTGGCTATTGCTACGTTAGCATCGAGTAGGCCGTTTGTTTCATCAACTAACTCTTCTGTTTTATAGCGCGCGCCTAGGGTATAAATGTGTTTATCACTCGCGTAGGTTGCTGATGTGTTGAAGGTGATCACTTCTTCTTTTTTATCTTCATCTTGCACGCGTTCTGATAAATCTTGCTGAAGATACGTATTTGTAGTGAGTCTGCCATAATTACCATTATGTGTTACTACGTACATTTGCTTTTCATACTCATACTCAGAGCCTTGCGCATCAATAGCAATAGACTTGCCTGGGCTATGTTCAAAATCTATAGTTGATGTGTTATAGGCTAAGCTCATGCGATTTTGAGGATCAATGGCCCAGTTAAACTTAACACCTAATTGCGTTGTATCTGAGTCGGGGCGACTTGCAGCTGAATCACCACCACCGGAGTAATCACTTTCATCGGTATGTTGTAAAGACCCTGTCAGCTCAACACCTAACACATCTTTTATTAAAGCGCCGCCTAGATAAAAGTCGCTGTTGTATTCATCGTTACTTACATCATTCATTGCAGAGGTATAACTAGCCGCTGCACTGCCAGACCATTGCTGTGGCGCTGCACGAGTAATAATATTAATTACGCCACCCATTGCCTCTGATCCATAAAGTGATGACATTGGGCCGCGAATAACTTCTACACGTTCAATCATTGCAAGCGGGGGGACACCAATTTGCTTACCACCGTCGGAACCGTTGGTATTGACAGAGCGGCCAGCTGAAAGAGGGCGGCCGTCAACTAGGTATAAGGTGTACTGATCGTCCATACCGCGGATGCTAATATCTTGCATATTACCGCCACCACTAACGTAAACACCAGGGATATCGCGAACGGCGTCGACGACAGTTGTATAGGAATGCTTACGTAACTCTTCTTGCAATATCACTGAGATAGAAGCTGGTGCATCAATAATTTTTTGCTGGTAACCACTGGCTGTTACAACCATAGTTTCCATTTCATTGATATTTTCTTTTGCAGAAACCCCCATCGCTAAAGGGATAAGTAAAGCCAAAGGTAATTTTTTACAGGTCAATGGTGCGAGCTTAAATGCTGAGCGGTTGCACATTAAATTGTTCTCCTTTACATGTAGACCATTTATTTTGGAGTGCAAATGATAATCCTTATTGTTATCATGTAAAGCAACTTAAAAGGAACACTGTGTTGCTAAACGTGCAACACATGAAGAACGTTTGTTTATTAATCAAACGGTGTATGAGCGTGCTTAAAAATTTTTTAATTACGCCAAACGTTGAGGAATATTTAATGTCACAGTTTAAAGAGTTACGTAGCTTTGTTTCGGTTGTCGGTTCCGGTAGCTTATCTAATTCGGCCAAAACGCTTCAATTATCAAAATCGACCCTTAGCCGACACCTCAAAAACTTAGAACACGATATTGGCTACACACTCCTTAAAAGGATGCCTAATAGCTTAGTCCCCACAGAGGCGGGGCTGCGCTTTTATGAGTACTGCGAGCAAATATTGCGTATAGCTAAACAGGCTAAACATGAGCTAGATACATTGGATGAAAAAGTACAAGGAGAAGTAATTGTTTATGTTGATAATGGGTTACTTAGGGGATGGCTAGGCGACGTGGTTGCTCAGTTTTTAACGCAGTATCCAGATGTGAGTGTAACATTAAAAACAGACATAGGAGCCAACTCAAATCAATGGCGAGAGCACATTTTATTGTGCATGGGCGCTCTTCCAGAAACAAGCCAACGGCAAGAAAAGTTGAGCTTGCTCTGGCAAGGTGTTTTTGGCAGTCAGGAATACTTCAACCGTAATGGTTACCCCAAGTCCCCAGAGGATTTGAGTAACGTGCAATGGCTTCAGTTAATTGGTAATGAAAACGAACAGCTAGAAATGACTGATCAGCGCGGCAATACCTTTAATGTAGCAGTCCCAGCATCGCGAATTCAATCTGATCAGCTTGTATTGCAAGGGGATGCAATAAGCCACGGGCATGGGTTGGGCCTGTTACCGTTATGGCAAGCGAATATGCGCTTGAGTGCGCACCCAGGATGTTTTGAGCGATGTTTAGATGAGTGGGTCGCAGACCCGCTGCCTGTTTGGCTATGTTATCCATTTGGTAAGCTAGCAAAAAAACAGCACGCGTTTATAGAACATATAAAAAGTAATTTACCCACAGCATGGCGCACAGATGTTTGTAAAAGCATGCAGTAGTACCTGTAACTTTGCATCCTAAAGTGTTTTGAAACTTACAACAGAGAAAACCGCTTTTAAACCTTACAAAAAAAATGCGACTCATTATTATTTATCTTTTTGCATGTTAGCATTACGCTCTCGTTCACTCTTAAATTAAAAAGGAAATTATTTAAATGGGCAAAAAATTCATAAGAATGTGTTTAGTCGCTGTGTTTAGCTTTTACTCGGTTGCAAGCTTTGCTAATTACCCTTATCTATTAAGCTAGATGGCAGCACTACAGTTGTTATTGAGAAAAAACCAAAAAATGTTGTTGTATACGATAACCCTACACAGTGGTATGTAATAACTGGCGGATATACAAGTGTACTTAATACTGTTAATGAGCTAAATGCGCGTTGGTAATACGTTATAGGCATCATGATTAACATACTTTAAGTTTATGAGCTGATTTTAAGCTATACATGCGCTCATCGGCTAAGGTTAAACACTCAGTATGGCTTTGGCATTCATCGCTCGATGCTATGCCATAACTAATACCTGATTGCGGCCATTGCTGTTGAATAGTGCTATGTAATGCAGTGAGCTTTTGTGTAAGCGTGGTTTTTTGTTGGGGGAGATTTAATTTATTTTTAACTTTACATAACCAAATAAATTCATCTCCTCCGGTTCGAAACACAGTGCCATCTTGTGCTAGGTGGCGCGTCATTAAACTTGCAGCGTTAATTAAAAATGCATCACCTTTTGCGTGGCCGTATTTATCATTTATCTTTTTTATACCATCACAATCTATAAACACAATAATGTAAGCACTGTGCGCTAATTTACTAAGTTCGTCATTTAATAATAATCGGTTGCCAACTCTAGTGAGCGGATCAAAGCGTGATTCATACAATAGGGTACTAAACTGATGTTGCTTCAGCTTTAACCACTCAGATAAAGACAGCAGAATACATATGCAATCTATTGCTAAGGCTATCAACACAAACACTTCTGCTGAGGGTGTGTTTACTAAATCAAAATGAAACGCAACGTAAACGATTAATGAAAGGCTATATAATAAATTTCCAAATAAAAAATATTTGGCCCTAAAGTCATTCAATCTAAGCATAACAAACCCAGTTGTTAGGCTGAGTAAAACCCATAAAGCCGCTAAAACGTGCGCGATGTAAAATACTAAATAAAATGGTAAAAGTAGGCTGCATACGCCGCAGATAAATGATGCTATGGCACAGGTTTGTAAAGCGTTACCCAATTTTGCGGTTTTTTCTCTATCAAAATTAAACAAATAGTAGGTAAACGCGGCGGCGCAGCTTATTGCAAAGGCAAATAAATACATGCCTAAGTAATGTTTATTAAATATAGGACTTGCGTATACTGCATTTATAGCCCCCGAGGCAAATGCCCACCCAAGAGCATGCAAACCTACATACCCCGCACAAAATAAAGCCACTTTTTGTTTTACTCTAACAAAAATTATAAAAGCCATGGTTGCTAAAGTGAGCATGATAGAAATAGCAACAAGGGTTAGTGAGTTTATATAGAACTGATGATGCAAAAATGCATCCTCGCTTAATATAGTTAAGTCAACAGGTGTAGGGTAGTGCTTAGCTTCTAGGTAAAGCCATAGAGTACCGTTACTTGGTTTTAATAGTGATAGTTTAATTGCTTGGCCATGCATTAAGATTGCAGGTTGGTTAACGTGAGATTGCGAAAAATCACCTAGTTCAATTATATCACCTTGATCTGTTTGCCAATAAGCTAAACCTACGTCGATAAAATTAGCTTGCGGTAGTACATACCAATCTCCAGCGGTGGAGCTATTAAGTGCAATTTTTGTCACTACAGCGTCACTTTTACCGAGTAAGTTACTCGTTTCACTCGCATTTTTATAAGATGTAATTACTTGCTGTGCAGATGGAGGCGTATTGAAGGTGGTAACAGGGCGCCACAGATTATCATCCTCTAGGGTCATGTTGTTATTAAGTGTATAAGCATGTGCTAGCGAGCTAAACAAAACACAGAAAAACAATATTGTTAATATACCAACCCGTACCATACCTAAACTCCCTTTAAAACCCACTAAACGATTATAATCAAGTCGCAAACAAATAGTATATAAATCAAACAAAATTATTGGCTTTAAGTAATAGCTTAATTTGGAATTAAATAGAAATATGCACTAATGGATAAGTAATACGAGGACTTTTTGTTTACACGAATTTATAAACACCGCGGGTGTTTGCATAATAGCTAGGATTTAAAACAGGTAGCGCGCTAACCAACTGAGCTATGGTGGTACAAAGAATAGCTCAATTATATTTATTCAGAGGGGAGAATAGTTCTAGTACGACTGAGTGGATTCGAACCACCGATGTCGGCGTGGGCACAGTGAGTAGGTAGCGCGCTAACCAACTGAGCTACAGTCGAACAAAGAATATCTTAATTATATTTATTAAAGCGAAGAATTAATTTGGTACGACTGAGTGGATTCGAACCACCGACCTCTACCATGTCAAGGTAGCGCTCTAACCAACTGAGCTACAGTCGTACAAAGAATATCTTAATTATATTTATTAAAGCGAAGAATAAATTTGGTACGACCGAGTGGATTCGAACCACCGACCTCTACCATGTCAAGGTAGCGCTCTAACCAACTGAGCTACGGTCGTATTACCTAATTAAGATGTGATAAATTTAATTACCAGCGGCCGCTAATATATAGCGTGGCGAGTGGCGAATCAAGCAAGTTTGCTGCTTTTAGGTTTATTTGCCGTTTTTTTATTCATATTGGGCTGATTTCACACGTTTTATAAAAGTTTTGCCACCAAGTAACGTGCTTTTGGGCTGAGCCTTTGAGCTGGTTTAATAAATTTGTTTGTGAATCAAGCGCTATCAAAGTGTTTATTTGGCTATTTGTTATGGGTTCGTCAAACCAAAGTTGATTATATAAGGGCAATAATGTTTCAAGGTAGCCCACTAAATTTGCTTGATAGGGCTGTAGCTCTTTTAGATAAAATTTTTTAAACACGTTGCTTACTATTGTCGCAACTTTTTTATTTTTTCCTGCTGGGCATATCTCATCAATGGATTGCGACTGAATAAATTGCGTGGCTGAATTATTAAACGCTATCTGCAAACGCGCAGAATAAATAAGTAATTGGTTAAAACGGTACTTGTTAAGCTGCTCTAACGCGTTAAATATGTCTGCGGAGTTGATCTTTAAATAGTGTTTATTGAGTATGTGGCGCTTTAACTGTACAAGCTTCTGCATGGCCGCTACGGTGTCGCTAAATCCTGCCGGCGACACAGCAAGCTCTGCGCTGCTAGCTTGCCACGTGCTTTTAAGCTCAAATTCGTTATACAGCATATAATTAAAGTAGTGGTTTAGTGTTTGCTCTTTTTGCGCTTTTGCATTTAATAGGGTTTTATAAATGTTTGAGTCAGGCTTAAGTGTGCTTAAGCACTGCTGCGCATTTTGCACAAACTCTATTTGATACTTTAAAACACTGGCATAGCCTGCCGTTTTACCTAGTTGATTATTATGCTCGCTAATAAGTAGGCTGAGTTTACAATGGCTTAAACTGGCAAGTTCGACCAAGCTGATAGTACTGCCTTTAGTAAGCGTATTTGGGGGTAATAGCGGGCTAATTGGTGCAGGCTTACTTAAGCTTGGGGCTTGGGTTTCAAGGGTATTACTTAAGCGTTCTGTGTATGTTTGATACGTGGTGCTGGGCGCTTTTGAACACCCAGCAAGCACGGCACAACACACAGCTAACAAATAACTTAACCATGTTTGGCTAGATAATAATGTAAGGGGTTTTTTATACAAATGGCGCCTGCTTTAATCGCTTATTAACGGTGAACATAAGCCATATAGCTGCAACGGTTAAACCAAATATTATACCTATCCAAAATCCGTGCGGCCCCATAGCTGGTACAATTAAATCTGTTATTCCTAATACGTATCCAAAAGCAAAACCGATTAACCAATAAGAGATAAACGTGATATAAGAAATAGGCTGAGTATGTTTTAACCCGCGTAAAATGCCATTTGCAGCGACTTGTAGTGCATCAGGTAGTTGATAAATGCATGCCAAAATCATAATAGAGCTAGCTAACGCAATAACAGCTGGGCTATCGGTGTACAGTTGGCTAATTAAATCGCGGCCTATAAAAGTTATAATCGCTAAAAATAAGGCTATAGCAATGGCTAATATATAACTAGTTGAGATAGCAATTTTTAATTGGCTTAAATGGTTTTGACCAAATAAATTACCAATACGAATACTAATGGCGATAGATAAGCTCAGTGGCATCATAAATAATAACGCGGTTACGCTTCCCGCTATTTGATGGCCCGACACTGCAACAGCACCTAAGTGTGCAATAAATAAGGGTATGCATGCAAACAGCGTAATTTCAAAAAAAGTGGCCAACGAAATAGGTATACCTAATTTAGTAATAATGCCAATGGTTTTTAGATTGGGTTTTTCAAAGTTAGACAATAAGGCTTTGGCGTCTACTTTTTTACTGAATTGGCAAAAGGTCACTTGCGCAATGGCCATTACTGTTAGCACTAGTGCAGTTGCAATACCACAGCCCGCACCACCGTATGCAGGTAGACCAAACACACCGTTAATAAAAATATAGTTAGCTGGAATATTAACCGCAAGGCCGAGCAGGCTTATATAAAAAGCGGGTTTTGTCATTCCCATACCTTCGGTCATATTTCTATAAACAGTAAAGGTTAAAAATCCAAAGGCCCCCCATTTCACAAAATGGATATAGTCATACGCAAGGCTTGCGATAGCGGGGGTTGTATCGAGTTTTAAAATGACAATATCGGCTAAATTAGCTATGCCAAAGCCTAGGGCGCTTAAAATGGCAGTTAAATACAGTGCTTGTTGAAAATAATGGCTTATGCCTTGTTTATCATTTGCACCAGCAAATTGGGCAATAATTCCAGTCAATGCGAGCAAAATACCTTGCAGCGCAAGTAATAATGGGTTCCATATACCTGTTGCAATCGATAATGCAGCTAAATCTGTAGGGCTTACTTGGCCGGCCATGATGGTGTCGACCACCGACATTAAAACGAGAGTGACTTGTGCTAAAAATACAGGTATGGCAAGGGTAATTAAACGTTTGGCTTCCCAGCTACTAAAGGTCATAAAAACGGCTATTTGATAAAACAGGGCACAATTGTAATCGATTGTGTTTCAAATAAAAATCATCGCAGTGAATGATTTTACCCGTTGATACGTTAAACTATCACTTTGTAATAATTTTAAGTGATTTTATGTTTACAGGAATTGTTCAAACTCAAGCTACTGTTGTTTCTAGCACACACAGCGATGGGGTTTTACGCTTGGTTGTATCGGTGAGTGATGAATATGTTAAACACCTTGACTTAGGTGCGAGCATTGCCATTAACGGTTGCTGCTTAACGGTGGTTAAAGTTGAGGTGAGTAATCAGGATGTAGTAGCACAAGTGCATTTTGATGTAATAGATGAAACACTTGCGCTAACTAATTTGGGTGAATTGACACTGGGCAGCCTAGTTAATTATGAGCGTTCAGTCACTTTTGGGACAGAGCTTGGCGGTCATATTGTCTCGGGGCATATTCATTGCACCGCTAAAATTAGGCAAATAGTTAAAGAGCAAAATAACTGTAAAATTCAGTTAAATTTACCGGCGGAGTGGCACAAGTTTGTTTTATACAAAGGGTTTGTCGCAATAAATGGCGCAAGTTTAACCGTGGGCGAAATTGACGAGCAGGGGTTTTGGTTACACTTGATCCCCGAAACGCTGGCTATTACAAATTTAGGCATTGCAAAAGTGGGTGATAAACTGAATATAGAAGTTGATCAGCAAACTTATACCATTGTTAACACGGTAGAAAATTACTTACGCCACCAGGGCTAAAAAATTTGCTCATCGTCGCTGTCTATGTGTAACTCTAATTTTTTATGAGCATGGTCTATATGCATATTTAAATGGATAGGGTTATAACAGGCAGCGCATTCTTCAATATAGTCTTGATCACCTAAGGTGGCGTCAATATCTAAATGTATGTGATTGCCACAGTGTGGGCAGGTGATACGTTGTGATAAAAAGTCTTTCATAATAATCACTCCAATAGTACCAAGGTAAGAATTAACTTGTTGATACGCATTAATTAAGTTGTGCGGTTATACTAGCAACAACTTGATGGCTCAAAACTGAACTAAACAACAAGGTATTGAGCCTTAATTACATCCTTTTAAATATAGTGCTGAAGCGACGTTTATGACAGTAACTTTACGCCTTAGAGGCATTATTATTTAAAGCGATAGCAGCGTATCAATATGTTGCTTAGCTTGGGTAAGGTAATGCCCTGCAAAAATATTTGCGTGATTTAAAATAGGGTAAAGCTGGTATATCGCTTTACGCTTTTTATAGTTATCGCTTAGTGGGTATTGCGCGTTGTAGGCGTTATAAAAATCATCAGGTAAGGGGGCAAATAGCTCACTCATTGCGATATCGACCTCGCGGTCACCGTAATAGCATGCTGGGTTAAATAAGGTGGGTACATTTTTAATAAAACCCATATTTCCACGCCAAAAATCACCATGTACTAAAGAGGGTTCAACAATATGGCTATGTAGTTGCTCTTTTACTAAGTTAATTAATTGCTCAGGCTCTACAAGTTCAATACCTTTCTCAGCTAATAGTTGCAGTTGCCAGCCTATGCGCTCTTCTGCGTAAAATAAATCCCATTTTTTATGCCACTGGTTTGGTTGCACGGTTGTGGCTAGGTAGTTATCTTCGTCAAAGCCAAACATTGCTTGGTCGTGCTTTTGATGCAGCATAGCCAGTTGCTTACCCATATCGTGCCAATGAGTGTGGGGCTGTTTATCAAGTACTAACCATTCAAGTACAATAAACGAAAATTCAATATTAGCGCCTGTTACAATGCAATCGGGCACCATAAAAACACTATTTTGGGTGAGCTGCTTAAGCCCAATTGCCTCGCTTTCAAGACGGTCCAGTTCACTTTTTAGGGCAATTTTTACCAGGTAATTGTGCTTACCATCGGTTAGTTGATAGAGTTTATCAGTATTGGTACTTTGCAGCTGGCGTTTGTAAGTATGTTTAAAGTCATAATGAATGGCTTGGCTAATGTGCTCGTTTACTGTTTTCCACATATCAATCGCTCGCCTTTTAAACAGATACTTAAACTATGGCAAAAAAGTATTAATTTAACAAACTAATCGTTGTAAAATTAACGATATAAAAAATGCTAATGGAGTAACAATGAACAAAAGTTTTATCACCAATTTGCTTGCGGTTTTGTGTGTCGTGATAGGCTACTTTTTTAACCAGGCCATTGTATTATCGGTGGGGTTATTTGCGCTATCTGGTGCTGTCACAAACTTATTGGCTGTTCATATGTTATTTGAAAAGGTCCCTTTGTTATACGGCTCGGGCGTTATTGCTCTAAAATTTGAAAGTTTTAAAGTGGCTATTCGTAATTTAATTTTGACTGAGTTTTTCTCAGAGCAAAAAATTAATAATCTACTTAACAAAGCACAGCCTAATATCGACTTTGAGGGCATTATTACTAAGGTTGATTTAAACCCTGCATTCGACAACCTACTGCACGTGATAGAGCAATCACAGTTTGGTAGCATGCTAGGTATGTTTGGCGGCACAGAGGCAATAGAGCCAATGCGAGAAAAGTTTATTGAAAAAATGCAGCTATCACTTGCGCAAATTAGCCAAACAGACGACTTTAAAGCGCTAGTAAACGATACGTTGTCGCAAGGCAATAGCGCACAAAGCTTACATGCTACGGTACTTAAATTAGTTGATGAGCGTTTAAATGAACTCACCCCTAAAATGGTTAAAGACATTATTCAAACGATGATACGTGAGCATTTAGGTTGGCTAGTAGTGTGGGGCGGTGTGTTTGGCGGTTTATTTGGCTTAATTGCGGCCATTATTTAATAAACTAAGCCTGCTTACAAAGCAGGCTTAGTGTTGTGTTAACGCCATACTATTTTGGCCCTGTGATGATTACTTTTTCAGGGTTGTGCGTTTTAGCTAAATCTTTAATTGATGTGCGAGTACTGGTATCAATATTTAAATAATGTGCGCTTTTATCAAGGTTATACAAACTAACAAAGTCGCTCATTGATAAGTTATTACAGTGCAGTTTTTTGCTCATTAACACTTTGCTTATATTTAAATCGCGTGACGCTTTACGTAACACGTACGATTTATTCGCTGCAACAGCCATACAAGCCTGTGTACCTGGTGTAGAGTCGGCCGCTACAAATTGGGTGGCTAATGCTGGCTTTGCCATTAGTAAAGTTGCGCCTAATACCATAGTTGTGCATAAAGTCGCTTTTAACGTATTCATAATTAGTCCTCATTGTTTGTGGTTCAGCTTTATTATTGGGCGATTTAAACTAAAAAGCTGTTAACCAAACGCAACAAGGTGTAAGCAGGTATGTTTAAAAATACACACTTGACCTAGGTGGCTGAATTTATGCCCTAATAAATGTGTTTTTTGACACACTTAGGTAAAATTATTTTACAGCTACTGACATATTTTCTCAGCCTGCTATCATCGCCCCCAATATTTACGCGCTTAATTTTTAGGAGAACCAGTGAGCAAAACGCCAGCCAGCTATTACCAGCAAGCGTATGCCTGCGAGCACAAACATTTTAACCAATGTTTTTATTGTGGGTGCGAAGCCACAGAGCGCGACCATTGCCCGCCCCTGCACATGTTACAGAGCATTATTGATTTAGGCGAAGAGGCCGAATTTATATCAATTGCAGCATGTTACGAGTGCCATGCCTTATTACATAATGAAAGGCTAATGACGATAGATGAGCGTTTTACAAAACTTAAAAAAAAGCTCTCTAATAAGTACGCTAAGGCGTTGCGTGTTTATAACATGTGGGAAGAAAACGAATTAAGCGAAATGAGCGATGAATTTGCGCACAGCATTCAAGCGGGTATGAAATTAGGTAAAGAGGCATCTGAGCGTTTAGCATTTACAGGCTTTACATATGCCACCGAAGAAGCCCGTGTAACCGTACGCGAAAAAACCAAAGAGTTTGATGTAGAAGGCACCGTTTTCACCGACTTTAAAGAGGCATTAAATTACTGTATTAACGTGCTTAAAGTTCAAAAAAGTGACTTTTATAAAATACTGGTTGAGGATTATAATGGCGATTTTAACAGGGCGCTTAGCCAGTATCGTCATCGGCATAATAAAGTAACAGCAGCAAGCGATGGCAATACTTTAATTAAGGATTTTGCTAAGCAACATAAGCAAAACTCAGACTTTGTAACGCGCACCGTTAAACACTTTATAAACAAAGATCCTTCCCTTACTACCGAAGGCGCGCTAGAAAAGTTGTATAACAATTATATAAAAAAATAATGACAGCCGTTTAACTCAATTAATCGCTTTTTTACCTGTTTTTTTAGCTTTATTACGCTGCTTTGGCTAAAGTAGCAAAAAAACAGGAGAACCTAACAACATGCAAAAATTTGCACCCTCATTGTTAGCAGTTGGTTTAGCTGCTGCGCTTGTTGGTTGCCAAGAAAACGGCCCGCAAGATGCAAAAATCACCATTAATAAAAACCCATACCCAAGCACTTACACACCGCTGGCAAGTAAAAGCACTTTAATTACCAATGCAACCGTACTTACCGGTACAGGCGAGCGTTTAAATGATGCTGATGTACTACTTGTTGATGGCAAAATACAACAAGTGGGTAAAGACTTATCGGCCAATGCAGATGCAACCATTGATGCCCAGGGCAAATGGGTTACTCCAGGTATTATTGATGTACATTCTCACTTAGGTGCTTACCCAAGCCCATCGGTAGAGTCTCATCAAGACGGAAACGAAATGACTAGCCCAAATACGGCTGAGGTGTGGGTAGAGCACTCAGTATGGCCTCAAGACCCTGGTTTTAATCGCGCGCGCGAAGGCGGTATTACGTCATTACAAATTTTACCAGGCTCAGCTAACTTATTTGGTGGGCGAGGAGTTACACTTAAAAACATACCTGCGCATACCATGCAAGGCATGAAATTTCCTGATGCACCTAATGGCCTAAAAATGGCCTGTGGTGAAAACCCAAAACGCGTATATGGTCGCCAAGGTACTTTGCCTTCAACCCGTATGGGTAATATGGCCGGCTACAGAATGGCTTGGGCAGAGGCACAAGAGTACAAACGGGCTTGGGATAAGTACGACGCCGATTATGAAGCTGGCTTAAACCCACAAGCACCAGCTCGCGATATTAAGCACGATACACTAAAAGCGGTTATTGAAGGTGAAGTGATAATTCATAATCACTGTTATAAAGCTGAAGAAATGGCGATGATGATCGACCTTTCAAAAGAATTTGGCTATCACGCAGGTACGTTCCATCATGGTGTTGAAGCTTATAAAATTGCAGATTTACTGGCTGAAAATGGTTCGTGTGCTGCACTTTGGCCAGATTGGTGGGGCTTTAAAATGGAAGCCTACGACATGGTTCAAGAAAACGTAGCGATAGTTGATGCGGTAAAAAATTCGTGTGCCATTGTGCATTCTGACTCAGACACCACTATTCAGCGCTTAAACCAAGAAGCAGGTAAAGTAATGTACCGTGCAAACGAAAATGGGTTTGATATTTCGGAACAGCACGCAATTAAGTGGATCACCTCAAATGCCGCTAAATCGTTAGGTATTGAAGATAAAACGGGTTCACTTGAAGCAGGTAAACAAGGTGATGTGGTTATTTGGAACCAAAACCCATTTAGCGTTTACGCAAAAGCTGAACAAGTATTTATTGATGGCGCAAAAGTTTACGATAGAAACGACAGCGCTTTTCAGGCACAAAGTGATTTTATGTTAGGCCAACAATAAGGAGCCCAGAATGAAAAATTTATCACGTTCGTTTTCGCTATCTCTGGTTGCTGCCGGATTGTTAGCTTCAGCTACGGTGGATGCTCGCTCGCTTGCTATTGTGAATGCAACGCTTCATACCGCTACTGAGCAAGGTGTGCTAGAAAACGCAAGTATTATAATGGATAACGGTAAAATTACCGCTATTAACCCGCAACAAGTATATGCAGACCAAGTTATCGATGCTCAAGGCCGCATTGTTACGCCAGGGTTTATTGCCAGTATTAACCAACTTGGCTTAGTAGAGGTAAGCGCGGTTGCAGGTTCACGTGATGCTGGCGAAGAAAAAGCAGGTATTGATTTTGACGTAAGCCTTGCTTACAACGCTCACTCAAGCCTTATCCCTTATGCACGTAAAGGCGGTGTAACTCGCGATGTTATTACCCCGCATGGGGGCGATAGTATTTTTGCAGGCCTAGCGAGTATTGTTGATTTAAGCGGTGATTTACAAAGCGATATACAAAAGCAAGCTGCTTTAGTGGTTTATTTGGGTGAGCGCAGCAAGGGGTCGCGCGCATTTACATTGCAAACCCTCATTAATAAGCTTGAAGAGCACCAAACAAAAGCAGCTAAAAAGCCTAAAAAAGACGACGACAGCAAGCCTAGCACTGAAGATAAAGTCATGCGTAAAGTACTTAGCGGCGATATGCCACTGGTAGTTGGCGTATCTCGTGCGGCCGATATTATTGAGCTCCTTAAAGTTAAATCGCAATTTGGTATTAATTTAGTGCTCAATGGCGCACAAGATGCGGTTGTTGTTAAAGAACAGATTGCTAAAGCGCAAGTGCCCGTAATTATGAGTGCTATGGATAGCTTACCCTCAAGCTTTGACTCGTTACATGCCAGCTTAGATAACGCAGCCGTGCTAGAAAAAGCAGGGGTTAAGGTTATTTTAACCGTGGGCGGCGATGCCAGTCATAATATTTATCAACTTCGTTTTGATGCAGGCAATGCCGTTTCATATGGCATGAGCCAACAAGGCGCATTAAAGGCTGTTACATCTAATGTAGCAAGTGTGTTTAATATTAATGCCGGCAGCATTGAAGTGGGTAAAGCCGCTGATGTAGTGATGTGGAGTAACGACCCGTTTGAGTTAAGCAGTCATGTAAGCAAAATGATTATTAACGGTGAAGAGGTATCTACACTGTCTCGCCAAGATAAACTACGTGAGCGCTATACTACGGATTCAACAATGCCGCGTGCTTATACAAAATAATTAATATCGCTTTAATTGTTTACAGGCCGCTATTTTATAAATAGCGGCTTTTTTATACAAAAGCTAGGCACAAAAAAAACCGCTTACTTTTTACGTAAGCGGTTTTTTTAATTTGATCTAAGATTATACTAATTTAGATAAAATTTCGTTAAAGGTTGCGCTTGGGCGCATTGCTTTAAACGCTGCCTCATCATTTGGTTGGAAGTAACCACCAATATCCATTGAAGGACCTTGCGCATCGTTAAGCTCGTTTACGATTTGCTCTTTTTGCGTTTCTAAATCGTTGGCAATTTGTGTAAATTGCGCTTTAAGCTCACTGTCTTCGTCTTGCTTAGCCAGCTCTTGTGCCCAGAATAAAGATAAGAAGAAGTGAGAACCACGGTTATCAATTTCTTTTACTTTACGTGAAGGCGACTTGTTTTCAGCAAGGAAAGTACCGGTTGCTTTATCTAGTGTATCAGCAAGTACTTGCGCTTTTTTGTTGCCTGTATTTACGCTTAGGTGCTCAAGCGAAGCCGCTAGTGCTAAAAACTCGCCCAGTGAATCCCAACGTAAGTGGTTTTCTTTTTCGAACTGTTGGACATGCTTAGGTGCTGAACCACCTGCGCCAGTTTCAAATAATCCACCGCCGTTCATTAGTGGTACAATTGAAAGCATCTTAGCACTGGTACCTAGTTCTAAAATTGGGAATAAATCTGTTAGGTAGTCACGTAATACGTTACCCGTTACAGAGATAGTGTCTTTCCCTTCTTTAATACGCGCTAATGAAAACAAGGTTGCATCAAGCGGTGCTAAAATTTGGATGTCTAGGCCATTTGTATCGTGATCTGGTAAGTATTTGTTTACCTTTTTGATAAGCTCAGCATCATGAGCACGATTTTCATCTAACCAGAAAACAGCAGGTGCACCCGTTGCACGTGCACGGTTTACCGCAAGTTTAACCCAATCTTGGATTGGTGCGTCTTTAACCTGACACATTCTCCAAATATCGCCTTGCTCAACAGTGTGCTCAAGTAATGTAGTGCCATTTGCATCAACAACACGAATAGAACCATCTGCTTTTGCTTCAAACGTTTTATCGTGAGAACCGTATTCTTCAGCTTTTTGAGCCATTAGGCCTACGTTTGGTACGCTACCCATAGTAGTAGGATCAAATGCGCCGTTTTCTTTACAAAAATCAATTGTCGCTTGGTAAACACTTGAGTAGCTACGATCTGGAATTACAAAGCTAGTGTCTTGTAGTTTACCATCGTTGTTCCACATTTGACCGCTTGAACGAATGGCAGCAGGCATAGACGCATCAATGATCACATCGCTTGGTACGTGTAAGTTAGTAATACCACGATCAGAGTCAACCATTGCTATAGCAGGACGCTCAGCGTAAACCGCTTGAATGTCTGCTTCAATTTCTTTGCGCTTAGCATCATCTAATGTTTGAATTTTAGAATAAACGTCGCCTAAACCGTTATTTACATCAACACCTAGCTCTTCAAAAAGCTCGCCGTGTTTAGCAAAAACGTCTTTGTAGAATACTTTTACTGCATGACCAAAAATAATAGGATCAGATACTTTCATCATTGTCGCTTTCATGTGAAGCGAAAATAATACGCCTTTTTCTTTAGCTGCATCAATTTCTGCTTCTAAAAACGCTTGTAGTTTAGCTGCGCTAATGCGCGATGCATCAATGACTTCGCCAGCAATTAGTGGCGTGCTTTGTTTAAGAACGGTTACGTCGCCATTAGTTGCTACGTGCTCAATACGAACATCAGTTGCAGCATCAACTGTAACTGATTGCTCAGAGCCAAAGAAGTCACCTTCGCTCATGCTTGCAACGTATGATTGTGAGTCTTTGCTCCACGCACCCATTGAATGAGGGTTATTGCGTGCGTACTCTTTTACAGAACCTGGCGCACGACGATCTGAGTTACCTTCACGCAATACTGGGTTTACAGCACTGCCTTTAATTTTATCGTACGTTGCTTTAATTTTAGCTTCTTCATCATTTTTAGGCTCAGCAGGGTACTCTGGTAGTGCGTAGCCTTTTTCTTGAAGCTCTTTAATAACAGCGCGTAATTGCGGTATAGATGCACTGATATTTGGTAATTTGATGATGTTTGCTTCTGGTGTTTTTGCAAGTTCGCCAAGTTCTGCAAGTGCATCACCGATGCGTTGTTCTTCTGTTAGGTAATCTGCGAAGTTTGCAATTACACGACCTGCTAATGAGATATCGCGAGTTTCAACTTCAACACCTGCCGCATTTGTATAGGCTTGGATAATTGGTAGCAACGAGTAAGTTGCTAGCGCCGGAGCTTCGTCCGTTTTAGTGTAGATAATTTTTGATGTCATCATCATTCCTAGATAGTAGGCCGCAGTGGCCGTATTCAACAATGCAAAGAAACTCATTAGCGCACGGTTGCGTTAATAAGCAGTTTGTTAGGTGTCGGTACTCTTTATTAACCAAAAAGTAGAATAGTCACACCTGACTAACTGATTTTTTTATAGGTTGCAAAGTACACGTATTTTTAGCCGCGTAAAAGCATAAGCCAAAATGTAACCGCATAATTTAGCAACAAGAGTGTAACAAGCTTGTTTAAAAAGGGCTAGCGCTTGCGCATTAAAGCAGCCTTTATTAACAGGTACGTTTAGAACATTGGGGTATATAAAATAAAATCAAGTAAAAGGGTTGAATTAAGCGAGTACAGGAACAATTAAACAATAAGAAGAGAGTTGAATGGTAAGTGGGAAATTAAGCGAGGATCTAAATTAAATCACTCGCTTTAGTCGAACAAATGTTTATCACTCTAAAATGTCGCCGTTAGGGGCTATGTTTTTAGCGTGTAAGCCCTTAGGGCCTTGTTCTAGCTCGAATGTTACATCTTGACCAGCTTTAAGTGTCTTATAACCGTCCATTACAATCGTTGAGTAATGAGCGAAAATATCATTCTCGCAGCCGTCTTCTACGATGAAACCAAAACCTTTGGCGTTGTTGAACCATTTGACTTTACCACAAGCCATACTTCTACATCCTTCTATAAGTTGACTAATTTAGTTATTCTAAACCGTATAATTTGCTAGACTGACTAAGGATTAATCAATCTACATCTGACTGTAGTTTATTTGGCCAGTCAGTCAAGTGTTTTGTGGTATTTTTTAACATTTAATTTATTTTTTATTCAAGTTTGCTTGAGTTACAAAGACAAGACTATATTTAATTATGAGTGGTATGAAAGATTCAGGTGTTATCGACACCGTTCGCGATAGTGAAAAGCAAAAGTTGCAACCACCGCGAAAATACAAAGTTGTTTTAAATAACGATGACTACACGCCAATGGACTTTGTAATAGAAGTACTAATGACGTTTTTCAATATGGATAGCGATAGAGCAACCGATGTGATGCTTCAAGTTCACGAAAAAGGTAAGGGGATTTGCGGTGTATTTAGCGCCGATGTAGCCCATACAAAAGCGGAACAAGTTAACCGTTACGCACGGGATAACGAGCATCCACTGCTTTGTAGTTGTGAGCAGGAATAAATACCAATCAGGTGATCAATCACCTCATTGTAGTGGTATAAAATAATTATCTCAGTAAGGGGTTGCCAATGCTAAACAAAGACTTAGAACTAACGTTAAATGCCGCGTTTCGTGAAGCGCGTACACGCCGCCATGAGTTTATGACGGTAGAACACCTTTTACTTGCGCTTTTAGATAACCCTTCAGCAGGCGAAGCGCTAAATGCCTGTGGTGTTGATATTTCTGGTTTAAAAACCGAACTATTAGAATTCATAGATGAAACCACACCGGTTATTCCTGATTTAGAGGAAGAGCGAGAAACTCAACCAACACTGGGTTTTCAGCGCGTGTTGCAGCGAGCCGTTTTTCATGTGCAATCATCGGGTAAAAACGAAGTAACTGGTGTGAATGTTCTTGTTGCTATTTTTTCTGAACAAGAAAGCCAAGCAGTTTACTTACTTAAGAAAAGCGATATCTCTCGCTTAGATATAGTGAACTTTATTTCTCATGGTATCTCCAAATCGGATGATGAGTTAGGCGATGACACTGACGATATTCATGAAGAAGTACAAGAGGTTCAAAACGAAGAAGCGAGTAAGTTAGATAGCTTTACCACTAATTTAAATGCGCAAGCTAAAGACGGTAACATTGACCCACTAGTGGGTCGCGACAGTGAAGTAGAGCGCACTGTTCAAGTTTTATGTCGCCGTAAAAAGAATAACCCATTGCTTGTAGGTGAAGCAGGGGTTGGTAAAACAGCCATTGCAGAGGGCCTTGCGTATCGTATTGTGAATGAACAAGTGCCTGAAGTAATTGCCGACGCTGTTGTTTACTCGCTTGATATGGGCGCATTGCTTGCTGGTACTAAGTACCGCGGCGACTTTGAAAAGCGCTTTAAGAGCTTGTTAAAAGAATTACAGGCAAAGCCTAATGCAATTTTATTTATAGATGAAATACACACT
>Ga0209452_1000042_pt1 | contig 79198 bp, 74 predicted proteins | sample WorMetimpBELIZE1_FD_187388 | JGI IMG/M metagenome (GOLD analysis project Ga0209452, IMG submission 187388) | Marine gutless worms symbiont microbial communities from Max Planck institute for Marine Microbiology, Germany - Olavius imperfectus... | ecosystem: Host-associated > Annelida > Digestive... | reverse complement strand
CTGCCCTTCGGGTTCTGCCTAGGGGCGATAAACTCTTTGTTACTCGGTTTTTACTTAGCCCACTAGGTTACAAACCTCGCGCCGCGATTTAATCGCCCCTAGATTGAACAAATTTCAATCCGCAAAGTTCAACACGCCCTAACTGTTATCGCTTATTTTTGATAAACTCGTGAAAAATACTTCGCGAAACGACAAACACAATGAAAAAAAGGATCTGTATACTTGCTTTGCTCCTTGCTGGGTGTGCAAGTAATCAAGCGCCTCCTTATGAAATAAATAATAAGCAGTTTTATGAAAATGTGGATGAGCAAGGCAACAAGATATTTGCTTATGTTGTGTCGGTTAAGGCCGAGCAGCGTAGTAACATAAATTTTAATAACGGCGGGCGAGGCGAGAAAAGGCCGAGCCGCTCAGATGTGAAACGTTATATAGAGCAAGAGCATTTTGAGGACTCTAGTGTGCTAAAGCTTAAGCTAGAGGATGAAGCTGTTAGGCTTTTAAATGATACCCTTAGTAAAAATAATTACTGTGAAAAAAAACACGAAATTACACAAGTACTATGGCGTGATTTGAGCGTGCAACTAAGAGGGCGTTGTTTGTAATATGTTGGCCGATAAGAAAAAACTTGCTCAGCTGTTAGCGCAGTTAGATATTGATTACGATGTGATAGAACACCCGGCATTACACACCAGCTTAGATGCGGATGCATTTATGGTGGAGCGTCCTGGTACGAGGCTAAAAAACTTATTTTTACGTGATAATGAAGGAAAAAATCACTTTTTAGTGATCACCGCACATGATAAACAGCTTGATTTAAAAACCTTATCTAAGCAACAAGGGCTTTCTCGATTGGGGTTTGCTTCAAGTGAGCGCCTAGCGCGGTATTTAAAAGTGGCGCCAGGTTGTGTGTCTATGCTTGCCCTAGCAAACGATAAACAAAGCAGTGTTACGTTGTGGCTTGATCAAGATATTTGGTTTAACGATCTGTTTCATTGTCACCCGTTTGAGAACACTCAAACATGGTTACTTGCAAAAAATGATTTAAATACATTTTTTGAACATACAGGGCATCAACCTCGGGTAATGTTTCTACCTTCTCGATAGCCAAGTGTGACTAATGCCAAGCCGATAAAGCAGACACTCAGTAGGCAAAGCATAAATGCGGTATGCCCTGAGTGTTGATAAACAATACCAGGCAATAACGAGCCTAGCGCGCCACCACTATAATAAAACGACACATACCCGCCATTTGTTACACTTGAAGGTGCTTTGCTAATCTTGTTAACGAGCGGAGCTGCACTTGAGTGAATAACAAACATAGCAGCGCAAAATATTGTAAATGCAATTAAAAATACACTCAGTTGCTGGCTGATAAGTAACACTATGCTTAAGTTATACACGATAAAAACCGCAGCAAGTAAATGCCAAGGCGAAGGCGCTTTTTTGGCAAGCCAAGGTGTTGCAATAGAGGCTAAAGCACCAATTAAATAACCGCTGTACACTAAACCTATATCGCGGGTATTTGTGATTAAAAAGGTGTTTTGCAAAATAAATGGTAGGTAATTTAATAAGGCCGCAAAGCAAAAAAACATACAAAAAACGGCACCATACAATTTTAGTACTGCCGCATCTTTTAGCTGTTTAATATATGTTAGCGGCGTGAGTGCTGATTGATTAGATACCATAAAGCCGGAGGGCTTTATACTTATAGCTAGGCCAATAAGCACAATGGATATAACATAATAAAAACTTTGCCAGTACCATACATCACTAAATAAAGCAGCCAATACTCGGCCAAAGTAACCCCCAGCTATGGTACTGCCTATGTACAAGGTCATATTTTTTTGTAAGGTATCTGCGCTATAACGTATACCAATGTAGCTTGTTATCGCGGTAAGTGCGGCGGGTAAGGTTAAGCCTTGTATAAAGCGTACTAAAAGTAATAGCTCAAAGCTTGATGCCACTGTAAACAGCATGCAGCTCACACCTAAAATAAACATAGCAATACGTAAAATAACAAGTGGGTTTCGCTTGGCTAAAAATAGTCCATAAATAAAAGGAGCTATTGCTAAAGGCAGCATGGTGACACTCATTAAGCTGCCGGCGAGCGCAGTAGGCACGTTAAATTCGCTAGCAAATAAGCTCAATAAAGGTTGAGGTGCGTACAGTACAAAAAATATAAACACCGAGCAAAAAAGTAAATGTAGCAAGCGCATTATAAGGCTTAAAAAAGAGCAGATAAATTAACGAAAGTATATGAAAAATGGCTTATATTTCATAGGTTCATTCAACAACAATTGCGCTAAATCAAGGTGTATTTTGTCCCCTATGCTAGATTAATGCTAATAGCACTGTTATTTATACTCGTTGGTGATTAAAATAAACCTAATATAAGTTTTTAGTGGAATAAAACCATGGGTTCATTACAAGACCAATTGCTAAAAGCAGGGTTAACAACGTCGCATAAAGCTAAAGTTGCTAAGTCAGAAAAACGTAAGCAACAAAAAAAGCAAAAAAAAGGGGCTACGAGTAATCCAAGCGATCTGCAAAAGCATATTCAGCAAACTAAATTAGAGCAGCAAAAAAAGGCTGAAGAACTTAATCAGTCTCGCCAAGAAGAGCTTAAGCAACGTGAGCAAGTTGCCCGTGTTAAGCAAATTCTCGAGCATCATAACCAAGACTCTATTCGCGGTGAGCGCACTTTTAATTTTACTTACGATAATAAAGTAAAAGAGATAGACGTAAATGAGAGCACCCAAAAAGCATTATCGGGTGGTCGTTTAGCCATTTGTGTATTAGAAGGGCAGTTTTACGTACTTGATGATGAGCCAGCACGTAAAGTGGCAGAAGTTGATGAAAAGTATATTGTTTTTCATGTGGAACCTGAAAACAAACCTAAAGACGAAGACGACCCTTACGCAGACTTTGAAGTACCAGATGATCTAGTGTGGTAAGTGTTTGTTCAGTATTGTTTGCTAAAGTTAGCAATACAGGCTGAAAACGTCGTCGTGTTTGATCGCCGAGTGTAATTTAATACGTATGCTTTTTATCAGATTGTTTACTACAATCAATAGACTATTTTTTAACCGTCAAAAAGAAGAGTGAATATAATGAGCAAGATAAAAACACTAATTGTAGGCGCGGGTATTAGTTTAGCCGCAAATTTATCGTTTAATGCAGCGGCTGCTGATGGCGAAGCCCTGTATACACAAAAAATGTGTCAAACGTGCCATGGTGCAGAAGGTAAAGCTCCTATTATGGGCGCATACCCTAAAATTAACGGTCAAAACAAAGACTATTTAGTTGCGCAAATGAAAGATATTAAATCGGGCGCACGCAACAATGGTATGACTGCGGCAATGAAAGCAATGGTTGCAACAGTAACAGATGAAGAATTTGAAGCTATTGCGGATTACCTTTCAAAGGTAAAATAAAGCAGCGCCTGTAAAAACAACATATTGTTTTTAAATTGAATGAAAGCGCCAACAGCCACACATTTGTGTGGCTGTTTTGTTTGTGTTTGCTATAAAATTAATACTGTTTTAGACTTCTAAACATCTATTCGTACTTATGTTGTTGTACGTATTTTAAAAGGCTGATTATGACTGATTTACCCCAACTAAATTTAAAAAACAAAGTGTCGGAGCAGGAGTGGAAATTGCGCGTAGATTTAGCGGCTTGCTATCGATTAGTCGATCATTTTCGTTGGGGGGACTTAATCTACACGCATTTATCAGCACGTTTACCTGGCACCGATCACTACCTTGTAAATGCGTTTGGCTTAACGTTTGACGAAGTAACCGCATCAAACTTAGTAAAAGTTGACTTACACGGCAATATTATTGATGACACCCCATTTAGTATTAACCCTGCGGGGTTTACTATTCATAGCGCCATACATGAAGTCCGTGAAGACGCGCATTGTGTTATTCATTTACATACCAAAGAAACTATTGCCGTTGCTACTCAAAAAAACGGCTTACTACCGTTAAGCCAATACTCTATGTTTTCGCTCCCTTCGCTGTCGTACCATGGCTATGAGGGGCTGGCGGTGAACGATGACGAGCGAAAAGTATTACAAGATGATTTAGGCAATACTAATCACATGTTATTGGTGAATCATGGTGGTTTAACCGTTGGACCAACCGTAGGCGATGCCTTTATGCGTTTTTATGACTTGCAACGTGCCTGCGAAATCCAACTTGCTTTACAAGCCAGCTCACAAGAGGTTATTCCCGTGCCGCAGCCAATTATCGACAATATTTATAACCAAGCTAATGTGGTTCACAGTGGCAGTACAGGTGGGCAGCTTGCTTGGCCTGCTATGTTACGAAAAGCGTACCGACTTGATCCCAGTTTTGCACAATAGCCTGTGTGGCTAATAAGGAATTTAAATGAAAGTAAATCGCGTAGAAGTATTTGATATTCATTGCCCAGAGCGTCCAGCCTGGACTCCCGTTTTTGTACGTATTCATACCGATGAAGGCATAAGTGGTGTAGGTGAGGCTGGTTTAGCTTACGATTTAGGCCACAGCGCAGCAGCGGCAATGATAAAAGAAATGGCAGATGCGTTTTTAATTGGCCACGACCCATTTCAAACCGAAAAATTATGGTCGCGTATGTTACGCGAAAGCTTTTGGGGCTTAGGTGGCGGCCCCGTTGTTTATGCAGCAATGAGCGCAATTGATACAGCACTTTGGGATATAAAAGGTAAAGCACTTGGCTTACCGGTATATCAATTACTGGGCGGTAAAGTAAACGATAAGCTACGTACTTACGCATCGCAGCTACAGTTTGACTGGGATAGCGAGTTTAAAGCGTTAGTACAGCCTCAAGAATACGCAGAGGCGGCGTTAAAAGCCGTAGCTGAAGGGTATGATACTGTAAAAGTTGACCCTATCCAATACGATAAAGACGGAAATACATACTACGACCGCACTAAAATTATCTCTCGTGGTGAAATGAAACTATACCGTGCCCGCATGCAAGCAATACGTGAAGCGGTGGGTGATGAAGTGGATATTATTTTTGAATGCCACAGCTTACCTGGAGCGACCTCTGCTATACAAATTGGTGAAATAGCTGAAGAGTTTGATTGTATGTATTACGAGGAGCCAGTTAACTACTTAAATCATTCTTTACATGCAAAAGTAGCTGATAAAGTGGCAGTTCCTATTGCTGGTGGTGAGCGTTTATACAATCGCTGGGGTGTGCGCCCTTACTTAGAAGATCAAAGCATTGATGTGCTTCAGCCCGATATTGGTTTATGTGGTGGTTTTACCGAAACCAAAAAAGTATGTGACTACGCTGATATTTTTGATGTGCGTATTCAAGCGCATGTATGTGGCGGTCCTGTAGCTACTGCCGCGTCGTTACATTTAGAAACCGCAATTCCTAACTTTTTAATTCATGAGCATCATACATATGCCATTAAAAAGTGGAACCGAGAGCTGTGCTTACAAGATCCACAACCAAAAAATGGCTTTTTTGAAGTATCAGAAGAGCCAGGCTTAGGCATTGAATTAAACGATGAGATTGTTATGCGCTCGCAGCGCGTAGAAATTAAATAATTTAAATCTTAATTTTAAAAGTAAAAGCCGGTAAGTGATAACTCACTTACCGGCTTTTTTATAATTGTGTAACCGCACCTAATACCTATGAGCAATAACGTTTGAATATTTTAAGGGATTAATTGGCAGGGTTAATTGAACACGTAACGCTGTTTATTTCAGCGGTGGCTTTACTATCAAGGTGGCGTATATAGCAGCGGTTATTGTTTATCATTAGTTCAAATTGATCGGGAAAGTTAAGCTGTTGATTGGCTGTTATATCGCTACGGTTTGTGTTTTTAAGAGTAAAGGTACTGGTGTGAATAAACACATCATTAGCAAGCGTGACGTTTTTTATATGCATTAAGCGCTCTATAACACGCTCTACCGCTTGGCTATTTGGTTCGGTAAGTAAAGCATGATGCAGTTTAGGTGTTGGCTGTGTGTTAGATGCGCAACCACTTAAAATAGTTAAAATACCAAGGGCTGATAATCGCGAATGTCGTGTCATAGTCATTGCCGCATTTACGTAATTGGTTAAATTTAATATAGATCAACACGCCCTATATATTATAAAAATACTTAGCATTTGCGTAGCTCAGGTTATGCCACATTTTATCTGTTTTACACAAGGCTTGGTGGCTATGCCAAACATTATTGTAGCTTGCGTTAATTTGGCAAACCGGAAAGTTACTTGCAAACATAATGCGTTGCTCGCCAAAGTACGAGAACAGAGTGTCAAAACAGTATTGTTGCTGCTGTAAATTTAACGCTAAAAGCTCAAAGCCCGAAAACTTAATCGCTATATTATTGTGCGAACTTAGCATACGAATGCTTTGTTGCCAGTTCTTAATATTATTAGGTAGGCCGCCGTGGTTTATTATTATCTTTAGCTGAGGCAGTGCCTTAGCGTAATTAGTAAGCTGAGCGGCTACTGCAGTATTTTCAAGCTCAAATTGTGCTTCATAATGCAGTCCTTGCTGGCAAAGGGTTTGCAAATTATTAAAGCAAGCGGGGGTTAATAATCGCTGCGCGTCTGCGCCTTCGGTTATATCCCGTATGCCTATTAAATGCGGGTGGGTAAGGTCGTTAATTGCTTTTTGAAATTGCGCAGGTGCGCAGTCTAACTGAGCGTAACTAATGGCTTTAAAAGGCAGCTTTTTTAAATGCGAGCTTAGCCAATTAAGCTCGTTTATAGGTGATTGATTGTCAAACCCAGCTTCAATATGCACAATCCCTGCAAGTTCAAAGTCGGTACTTTTAATAAGTTGCTCATCACTCACAGGTTGCTTTATTAACTCTAAATTTGGCCATGCTGGTGGGTTTTCGCCTTGCAGCCACGTATATTGCCCCTCGGCAAGGTTAAAAAAATGCACGTGGGGGTCAATAATTTTTAAACTCATTGCGTTGTATAGCCGCCATCAATACTTTGTAGGCTACCGGTTATAAAGCTTGCTTCGTCACTGGCTAAAAAGTTAACTAATGCGGCAACTTCATCGGCTTGGCCTAGTCGATTAAGTGGTTGTAGGCTTGCTTCTTCTGCCACTATATCGGCCTTATTAGCACCGCTTTTATTGCAATACGCGTCAATTGCATTATGAAATAGTGGGGTTTCTATTGTCCCGGGGCATACCGCATTAGCGCGAATATTAAATTGGGCGTAATCCAGCGCGGTGGTTTTTGCCATTGAGGCAAGGGCATGTTTTGTCAGATTGTAGGCAAACGAGTTTGGCTTACCTATTATTGCCTGATCAGAGGCGATTAAAATGATGGCACCGCTGTTTTGCGCTTTCATACTCGGTAGTACACTTTGCACAGCCGCATAGGCCCCTTTCACGTTCAATGCAAATAACGCATCGAAAGTGTCCTCATCGGTATCCTCTATACTAGCGCTGAGGTGTTTACCGGCGTTAGAAACAAGTATATCTATAGCTGGATTTTTTTTACAAATGGCCGCAATACATGCCTTAACAGCACTTACATTACTCACATCGCATTGGTGAAAAAAACCCTGATCGCTGTACTCAATATCTAAATTGTGCACCGTATAGCCATTTTCGATAAAGCGCTTTACAACCGCCAACCCAATGCCTTTTGTACCGCCAGTAACAATTGCAACCTTAGACATACTTGCTCCTTATTTAAACTAGGTGACTAGTGAGAGTGACCGCAGCCGCCTTCAGCATGAATGTGCCCATGCGAAATTTCTTCGCTGGTTGCTTCACGCACTGATACAACTTCCACGTCAAATGTCAGCGTTTTACCAGCAAATGGGTGATTTAAGTCACAGTCTGCGTTAAAACGGCCCACTTTAACTAATGTCACCTGATGCTGACCTTGGTTTGAGTTCACTATGGCTGTCATACCTGCTTTCCACACTTTTACATCACCTTGCAGGTGCTTAAGTGGGATACGCTGAATTAAATCGTCAACTCGCTCTCCGTAAGACTCGCTAGGCTCAAGTGTCACGCTAAATTTATCGCCAGCAGTCTTGCCTTCCAGCGCTTTTTCTAAGCCAGGAAGCATACCTTCGCTACCATGAAGATAGCTAAGTGGTGCCTGGTTTAAACTGCTTTCTAATTGTTCGCCTGCTTCACTTAAGGTGTAATGAAATTCTACGGCTGAGTTTTTGCTAATTTGCATGCGTGTCTCTTTGAATTATTTCTATATTAAAAAGCAATTTTACGCGAAAGACTGAGCTTTATAAACTCAGCGTGGTTGAATAAGTGACTTTTGTAGGTCTTGCAAAAGGTTTTGTCTTTTCTGTGGTTGTTTCGGTTTGTCAGCCTGAGGAATAAATAACGTTAATTGCGTGCCAGGTTTCAAAATACTTGATGCACTGAGGTTATTCCATTTTGCTAAATCACTATGTGGTACTTCGTATAGCTGGCTAATACTCCATAAACTATCGCCAGGTTTTACTTCATAGTCTATTTCTATGGTTGGGATCACGACTTCTTGCGGCTCCAAATAAGGACTAATTTGATAATCGACAATGAGCGATTTGGGGAGCGTTTTAGGTTGCCCAACCAGCAGTTTTTCTCCTATGCCTATAATATTGTTTTGCATTAAGCTGTTTTAATGCCTTAACCGACATATTAAAGCGCCGTGCAATACTGTAAAGCGTATCATTTTTTTTAACTATGTATTCGCCTGCAAAATTTGATTTAAAAAACTGGCTCTTCAATAGCGCCTCTTGTCCAATAGGTAAAAGCAATGAGTGGGGACCATTAGGTGAGCTTTGATTTTTTAAATAACCTTGATTAAGCGCGTGCAACTGTTTTGAGCCAACCCCAGAGAGTCTCGCTATGACCGAAAAATCAAACTGCTGCCCCACATTCATTTGCGTTGTTATTGGTTTATTAGCAAGTTTTGGGCGCTTAAAGCCTTTTTGCGGGTGTTTTACTAAATAGCTTAGCGCTAATAGTTTTGGTACATAATCAGCTGTTTCTTTTGGCAGTTTTAGAGAAAAGTAATCGGTACTTTTACCGCGTTTTTTATTTCGCTCAATGGCTCGTTTAACTCGGCCTTCACCACTGTTATATGCCGCTAACGCATGTAGCCAGTTGCCATCAAAGCGCTTGTGTAAATAGCTAAGGTATTCAAGTGCGGCATCGGTTGAGGCCAGCACATCTTGTCGTCCGTCATACCACTGATCGGATTTAACCCCAAAATGATGTGCGGTGGCGGCCACTAACTGCCAAACGCCTACCGCTTGCTGCGACGAAGCAATGGTGGGTCTAAAATCACTTTCTACAAAGGGTAATAAAGCCAACTCCATAGGCAGGCGTTTTTGCTCAATTTTTTTTACGATATGGTACAAATAAGGCGCGGCGCGTTTATTTACAGTGGGTAAGTAATTAGGTTGTTTTAAATACCAGTTAATGCGCTTTTTTAAGGCGCGATTTTGATACACCGTAAAATGTAGGTTGTTGGCAATATGTACCCATAGGTTTTCAGCTTTCGTAGGGCGTTTTTTTACGCGTGTTTTTTTTGATTTGATTGGCGAAATAGCACTGGTTTTCTGTACCGGTAATGGTTGAGTTTCTTCAGGTAAAGCTTGGTCTTCGTAACTTGGCTCAAAGTGCGTGAAAATCTGTGGTGCTTCAACAGGCTCTGCATTTTCTGTAGAGCGACAACCAAACATTAAAATACACACACATATTAAACACAATCCGCGAATTATCATCTCTTTTAAAAATACCTTTATTTGTTAACACTATTCCGTGTGCTGAGTTAATTGGGCGCGCTTAAGCCCTGCTTGTAAAAATAACTGGCTCGACTTTTTATTGAGCGCCTCTTGTTTATATGGTGCGAGTACATCCGCAGGGAAGCTTTGAGTAAGTTGCTCAAGTGTTTGTTTTTTGTTGTTTCTAACGTGCGTTATTAAATTTGTTAAAAACGCCAGTGGTTGCTTTAGTTGCTTTTTTTTAAGCGCCCCGCCGTGGCCAGGAAGTATTGTACGCAAATTAGGCTGATTAATATAGCGTTTGAGTAGGGCTTGCCAATTTTGTAATTGACCGTGACCAGGGTAGGGTAGCCAATCCACAATATCGCCGCCTATTAGCAGCGCGCCATTATTGGTACTGAGCGTTAAATCGCCGTTTGTATGGGCTTTTTCGGGCTTTATTTGTACGGCAAAGTTCCCTAAATCAATACTTTGTGGCTCGCTAATTACAGTTGTAGGTGATTCTAAGTTATAAGTTTTCCAACGTAAAAAACGCTGTTTAGCTAATGATAGTTTTTCTCGCCACTGTGTTTGTTGTTGTTCGGGCAATGTGGCTAAGCGCTGATAGCTCAGCTCTATACTTTTTTCATAGCCTGCTAACTTATCATCGTACGCCTGCTGGTATGTGGCAAAGTTATCGGCTACTTGCTTATGCACTATTAGCTGTGCTTTTGGGAAGGCGTTTTGTAATACGGCCATGCCGAGTAAATGATCATCATGAAAGTGGGTAGCAACCAAATAACATAGCGGGGTTTTAAGGTGTTTTTTTAATTGTGCAGCCAGTGCTTCTACCGCTGCAAAGTTTCCGCTAGCATCTACCATTAGCGCACATTGCTCGCCTTCAATAAGTACTTGGTTAGAATCGTAAAAGCGCAGCTTATCTTGTTGTTTTAAAAAGTGAATATTGTCATTTATTTGCTCCCAAGTAACCGCTGCCATACTAAAGTTAGAAAATGTGCTAAGTGTGATAAAAAGGGAGGGGACAACTTTTAAAAAGAAGGAGTTTAACTTCATTACGTATCTCTGTGCAGCGTTTAAGATACATCATAATAAACAAAAAGCGCACGAGGCGCTTTTTATTTTTTAGTTGGGTCACTCGCCAAGCATTGGCTGAGTTTATCAATGAGTTGATCTTGCTGCTGTTGCGCTACACTGGCATGCGTTTTAGCTTCGAGCAACTCATGGCTCAGTGTAAGTGCTGCTAAAAGTATCGCTTGTTGTTCGTTGCGAACTGATGAGCGTTGCTTTGTTTGCTCAACCAAGTCATTTAAATTTTGTGCTGCTGCTATTAATGCATCTTCTTGCCCAACAGGGCATGCAAACTGCTGCTCTTTACCTAGCAATTCAACTGTGACCCGCTGGTTTTGCAGCTCAGACATTAGCTAGCCTGTTGTGCGCTTTGTAACTTATCAAGTAAGCCTGTTAACGTTGAGCTTGCGTCTTTTTGCTTTTCTTCGTTTTCAAGGGCTTCTAGTTGTAAAATTTCGTTTTCGTCACTTAGTTTTGCATTTTGCTCTTTTAAGCTAGCAACATCTGTTTGTAATTGGTTGTTGCGCTCGATAAGCGAGTCAATCAGTTGTTCGAGTTGTTGAAGAGTTGTGTTGTTCATAAAGGCGCTCATATAACTGTAATTAATGTCATGCAAATGTAAAGCAAAGTGTGTTGATTTGCCAGCATTTACGGTGGTTTTAGCACAATTTTATTGTTTGTTAAGTGATAATTCATGATAGGGGGTTTTCTGTTCATAAATGGTTCACTTAACTGCGCGCTAAGCGGTGAATAGGTTGCCAAAATACGGAGCTTGTGGTTCACTGCCGATATTAAATTGCGTATAGCGAAAATCATCCATGCTTAGTTACAGACACTCTTTTCATGCAGGTAACCCTGCAGATGTGCTTAAACATTTAGTACTTGCACAGGTTCTTCAATATCAAACCATTAAAGATAAACCCCTCGATTACATTGATACCCACTCTGGTGCGGGGTTTTTTGAGTTAAGTTCATCCGATGCCCAAAAAACACAAGAATATAAAGAGGGCATTGCCAAGCTTTGGCAGCATAGCAGTGAGCACGAGGCGCTAAACGATTATATTTCATTAATTAAATCGTTTAATGATGGGGATGAGTTGGCGTTTTACCCCGGTTCGCCAAAAATTGCTGAGCATTACTTACGCCGTCAAGACAAAGGCTGGTTTTTTGAGTTGCATCCGCGCGACTTAGCGTTACTCGAAGAAAACATGCAAGGGAAACGGTCGATTCGTGTAAGAGGTGAAAACGGTTTTGCAGGTTTAATTGGGTTATTGCCGCCAGCTTCGCGCCGCGCATCTGTACTTATTGATCCGCCTTACGAAATTAAAGACGATTACGATACAGTTGTTACCACGCTGATAAAAGCGCATCAGCGTTTTGCTACAGGTACTTATATGATTTGGTACCCTGTTGTTGATAGAGAGCGTATCAATAATATGGAGCAAGGTCTGATTGAGTCAGGCATGCGTAATATTCAATTATTTGAACTAGGTACTGAGGCTGACACTGACGTACACGGTATGACTGCCTCAGGCATGATAGTGATTAACCCGCCCTGGAAATTAAAGCAAACAATGGATAACGTGCTACCTGAGCTTGTTAAGCTTTTAAGTAAACCTAGCGGCTTTTACCGAAGCGAGCAGTTAGTAGATGAATAGTGTGTGTGAGTATTTAAATACTCACACTAAAAAGCCCAGTTTAACTGGGCTTTTACTTAATTAAAATAGACCGCATTAAAGGTGGCAAGCGCGTTGCCATTGCCATCTTTTAATTCTAAAGACTCGCCTTCTATAGCCCACTTTTGCGTGTTTTTGAGCATGTTTAACATCGCTGCTTCTTGCTCCATGCTTTGCGAACACATTTTTTTTGTACTGGCCAATTGGCTAAACGATATTGAATGTTGCTCTGTACTGTAGCTGCCGCTGACGTTATTACATCCTAAAAAGCCGTTAACGCGGTTGTCTTTATCAAATTGTATAAACGGCTCTTTTGTTCTTACACTGACTGTTTGTGCATTAATTGTCACTGCCTTCCAGTATGTATTTGCAAGAGTTACATCACTCTTAGGTGAGGCGACTCTTTCAAGCTCAATTTCGTGTAGAATCCCTGATTTTGCACTTTTAAAAGGGTTGTACTGCCTTGTGCTGGTATAAAGAACCTTGTCTTTATTAATGATTCTGGCTGTGAGGCTGTAGCGGTGTTTATCAACAATGTTGTTGTCATCATACGCAAGCTCTACGGTATACGGTGGCGCTTTGTTTATATCTAGGATTTGTTGGGTGATTATTTCGGCTTTTACGTCTGCTTTTGATACATCCGATAGCGTTACGATCAGTTGTGACCCTGGGCGTGGCATACTGCGATCTTTATAGCTTACTTGAGCGGTCAAACCCATCACGTTTTTTTCTTGTGCTGTAGGTTGTGACTCGTTAGCTGGTTTTTCACAGCCCGCTAATGTGAGTGCACTTAGTGCTAATAAACCTAAGCTTGTAAATGTGCGTTTTTGAAACCTCAATTGATGTTTAGCCATGCTTGCGCTCCTTATTCCTGTATTGCTGGTAAGTGTAGGGGGAGGGAGCTTAATCATGGCTTAATTTTCAAGCCATAAAAAGGCGCTAATGCGCCTTAGCATAAAGCTATTTTTTGACAAACTTAGTTAAAATAACAATGCGTTGGCCCTCTACTCGCCCTTCAATATGCTCGGGGTTACTTGTTAAGCCTATGTTGCGTACTGCTGTGCCGCGTTTGGCGGTCAAGCTACTGCCTTTCACATCTAAGTCTTTAATTAGCGTAACGGTATCGCCAGCTTGAAGTACTACGCCGTTACTATCTACATGTTTTATATCGTCATCTTCAGCAAGGGCTTTTTTGGCCCACGCAAGTATGTCTTCTTCAAGGTAAATCATATCTAGCGCATCTTGTGCCCAGCCACTATCAACAGCTAAGCGTGTAAGCATTCTATAGGCTATCACTTGTACGGCAGGCGTTTGGCTCCACATGCTGTCGTTTAAACAGTGCCAATGTGTTGGGGTAAGCTCGCTGTTTTTTTCTATTTGATCTTTACAGGTTTGGCACGTGTAAATGCATTTATCTGAGTGGGTTTCTCTAACAGGAGGTACTTCGTAAACAGATAAGTGTTCGGTGGAGTTGCACAATTCACACTGGTTATTGCTGCGCTCGATTAAGGCTTTTTCAATACTCATAAGGCATTCTTATATAGGAGGAGGTTTACATTTGGCCGTATTATACCCCTGTGGCGGCTCAGGGTGATACTAATCCCTTAAGTTTTGTGCGGGTATTGGCTCTATGTACTTATCTTCGATACGTTTTATATAACCATTGCTTTGTAAGTAAGCAATTGCTTGGTTTATTTTAGGCAGTAGGGCTTTATGCTTAGCTAATAACCGTACTCTTAAATATCCGTGCGAATGCTGCGCGCCAAACCCAATCTTAATATTTAACTGCTTAGACCAATACGCTGCGGTGTGAATCCCCATAATGGCAACATCAATACGCGCTTTAGATAATGCAATTAGTAGCTCTTTTTCAGAGGGAAAGTCGACGCGATTATATTTTTCATCATCGTGGTAATCGTAACCAAGTACGGTACCAACCTCTTTCGAATATAAACTGTGTCCAGTTTGATACTGCGCTACTTTATTAGGTAAAGCTATAATCATTTCAGTTGCGGGGATCAGCGGGTCTGAAAAAACATAGTAAGGATTATCCCGCTCGTTTTGGGCTAACCATTTTAAAGAGAACACATCAAAATCTATAAAACCGTTTTCTAAATACTTGGCAATGCGTTTGGTGGGGAGCTCCACATGATTGACGGTAATATTTGCCTGCGCCATTAAAGCGGTAATAATTTCTGGCAAAATACCAGGGTTTTCTGGGTTACTGGTGTAAAAAGGGTAATGGCTGCCCGATGCACTAACATTATAGTTAAGCTCTGGCTGGCTTTGCTGGGCATTAGCAAATGTAGCAAGGTGGGCAATAAATAAGAATAAAAACAACTTTAAAAAAAACAAATAAATAACCTTTGCTAAACTTTTATGAGTGAGTGCTATGTAATTTAGCTTTACATGCAAGGATTCTAGAATCTTCATGGTAGTTGAATTACAGTGTATAACCTAATTGTAATAAACAACGTGAAATTAGATAGGTTTTTATTAAGTGAACCCTACAAATATTTTTGAGAACGGGCAAAAGCTAACGCAGTTTGTTGCAAGGCAACCAATTTTTGATGCACAGCAGAATGTATTTGCGTATGAGTTACTTTATCGCGATTCAGCCCACAATGCTTTTCCTGTGGGGACCTCTGATGAGCAAGCAACTAGCCGCTTATTTTTTAATACATTAATGATGTTAGGGCCAGATAAACTTACAGCACATCACTTAGCGTTTATTAATCTTTCTTCCGCCACTATTTTAGAAAACTTTCCAAAATTGCTAGTGCCCCAAAATTGTGTGTTAGAAATCGTTGAGCGTACAAATAAAATAGCAGAGGTTACTCAACGCGTTAAAGCGCTTAAGCAAGAGGGGTACAGGTTTGCTTTAGATGATTACGATGGTGACGATAAGTGGTCGCCATTACTTGCGCATGTTGATTACATCAAAATTGAAATGGACGATGTAATTATTAAAACCAATATGCGCATAAAAAAAATTAAACGCGCTAACCCGCATGCAAAAGTGATTGTTGAGCGCATAGAAACACATGCGCAATTTCATTCGTTAAAAAAAGCGGGTTGCGATTTATTTCAGGGTTACTTTTTTGCCCGCCCAGAGATGATTACTTACAAAGATGTGGAGCCGGGCAAGGTGATTGTGTTTGATTTACTGCGCTTTACGGCAAAAGAATCTTTATGCTTTGATGAAATACAAAAGCAAGTAGCCAGAGATGTAGCCATTACAGCGCGTGTATTAAAGTTAGCTAATGCCCGCTCGAGTAGTACCAAACTAACCATTACCTCTATATCGCAAGCGGTTGTGTATTTAGGAGAGGATAGCATCAGGCAGTTAGTTCGCGTTTTAGCGCTGAGTGAGTTAGGCGCTGATAAACCGACAGAACTTACAAAGCTTGCGTTAACCAGAGCACAGTTTATTGCGCTATTGTTAGGTCAGAGTTATCCAAAATTGGTTGGCCAAGGCTATTTGGTGGGGCTGTTTTCTGTAATGAATGCAATTTTAGATACCGACCTTGAAGCGATTGTTAAAGAGTTTTCGTTAGATGAAAGTATTGCCCAGGCATTATTAAACAATGACGGCATTTTAGGGCAAAGCCTTGCGCTTATTAGAGCGTTTGAACTAGATGAAATGGATAAAATAGCGACACTAATGCCAGCAATAAACAGTAATCTGCATATAGGGCATATTTTTAATTATGTGCTTGATGCAGTGCTGTATAGTGACGAAATTATTGAGGCTATAGCAGAATAAATATGCGTAATTGGTTATCTATTTTAAGTATTGTGGTTGCATTAGGGCTGTTATTCCCAGGGGTTACTAAGCCCGTATTGACGATTGAGGGTAACATTGATAAATCGCAACTAGCTAAGGTTGGGATAGACATGTTAGCCGAGGAAGGCGATGGCCGGACCCGCAGTATGTTAATGATGTTCTCTAGCATGTTAGGGCTTGATAAATTAGAAGGTGAAATAAACGCGTACAATAAAACCCAAAGTATATGGGGGGCTATTAATGAGCTGGCTAGCAATAATAATTTATTTGTAGCGGTGCTTGTTGGGTTGTTCTCTATTGTGATTCCATGTTTAAAGCTACTGATGCAATTGCTGTATTGCAGCTTGTCGGCCAGCGTATTTAAAAATAAGTTAGGTGTAGTTATTTGCGCGCTGAGCAAGTGGAGCATGGTGGATGTGTTTGTTATTGCGTTAATAGTGACTTATTTGGCAGGCAATGCACATGGCCAAAGTAGCGATTTACTCGTAATGCATAGCAGATTTGGCGAAGGCTTTTGGTATTTTAGTGCATATTGTATTTTTGCTATTTTAGCGAGCAGCTTAATTACTCCGCCTAAAAAAGAAAATTAATTATTTGAGTTACTTTGGCAACTTAAATATCATAACGGCGTATTTTATTTTAAAGGCTTTGTTTTGCAGCGTTTTAGCTCTTCACTTTTACTCGTTGTTATATTGCTGACGTTTGTTGGAGAAGCAGTTGCGTCTGTAAGTTTAGAGTGTGATATGCCTCATATGACAAACTCTGCAAGCCACACACAACAGCATGCTATGCAAAGCGAGCATACGCATACCGATATAATGCAAATGGACTGTTGCGACGAACAACCTAGCAACAATGATTGCCATTGCCCAATAAATGGTTGTGGTGGTAGCTCTATTTTAGATTTTTACGCAGTATTTGACGCGTTTGCACTGCCTACAGAAAAAGTATCTCAACTCAATTTTGAGATGTCACTCCCCCCGACAAGCACCTTATTTCGCCCCCCTATGTTTGCTTAAACGCAGGATAGGTGTATTTAAAATTTAGGAATTTTACGTTTAAACGCCTTTCCTGCCTCTTAATTTAAAGTTTTATTTTTAATTTTAGATGGAGCAGGCAATGACTCGCACTGTAATTTTTAAAGCTGTATTACTGAGCGCGATTTTACTTAATAGTGGCGCCATAGCAAAGACAACGACCCTTAATTTAACGGATGCCATTACTATTGCGCTAAATAACGAGCCATGGTTGAGCGCTAGCGAGCAAAAGCAAGCTGCAGCAACAGCGCGAAGTATTGCGGCAGGTACTTTACCAGACCCAGTACTGAGCATAGGTTTACAAAGCCTCCCTGTTGATGGTTTTGCGTTTAATCAAGAAAATATGACGCAACTAAAGTTGGGTATAAGCCAAAGCTTTAGTCGTGGTAATAGCCTGGCACTTAGCCAGCAAGCAATAAAAGAAGAAGCACTTGAGCAGCCGTGGCTGAGGGCGCATCGAAAGGCGCAGGTAAAAGCGAGGGTGATGGAGCTGTGGTTAAATGCCTACAGAGCACAGCAAAGTATTGCATTAATTGAACATGATAAAGCATTGTTTACTCAGCTTATTGAAGTTACCGAAGCCAGTTACTCCAGTAGTTTAGGTAAAACCCGTCAGCAAGATATTATTCGCGCACAATTGGAGCTCACACGCCTTGAAGATAAACTGATTGTATTAGCACAGCAGTTAGAGGCCGCTAAACAAGGGTTAGCTCAGTGGTTACCACACAGCATATTAGGTCAACCATTAAGCGACACTTTTGCAGTGCCAACCCCGCTTACACAATTTAATAGCTTAGGCTTTAATGAGCTGATTAAGTTACTTATGGCGCACCCCTCTATGGTGGCAATAGATCAACGAATAGCCGCTAAACGCACACAAGTGAGCCTTGCTAAACAGAGCTATAAGCCACAACTTGGCGTAAATATGGGTTATGGCTACCGCGCTGATAACCAATTTGGTGAATCGCGTGCTGATTTACTTTCGGTTGGCTTGAGTATTGATTTACCTTTATTTACCGACAACAGGCAAGATCAGCAAGTTAAAGCCGCTATTGCCACTGCAGAGGCCATTAAAACCGACAAACGCGTGGCGTTACAAAACCTAAGAGGACAGTACTTTAAAGAGGTTAGTCAGCTTGAGCGAATTAAGCAGCGCCATACGCTTTATCAAAACACGTTATTACCGCAAATGTCGCAACAAGCTCAGGCTACTTTAAACGCGTATACCCGTGACGATGGCGACTTTTCTGATGTTATGCGTGCGCGTATTAGTGAGCTAAATGCCAAAATAGATGCGCTTAATATTCAAATAGACAAACACATTACAATTACTCGCTTAAATTATTACGCCGCCAGCTTAGACTCGCTAGTAATGGCTGAACTACAAGGATAAAACAATGAAAACTAAACTAAAATACCTTGTAGCGCTGCTTGTTGGTGCCACGTTAATGTTTATTGCTAATCGCTGGTTGATTGATGACACTGTTCACTTAGCCACCCCCGCTGATAATAAAAAAGCGAAGCCGCTGTATTGGGTTGCGCCAATGGACAGTAATTATAGGCGCGATGAACCAGGGTTATCGCCAATGGGAATGGAATTGGTGCCTGTGTACGCAAACGCTGAAAACGACAGCCCAGGTACTATAAAAATATCGCCTGAAGTGGTTAATAACCTAGGCGTTAAAACCAGTAAAGTGCAAGTTAAAACACTGCAAAGCAATATTAATACAATCGGTTATGTGCAATACAATCAAGATCAGTTAACCCATATTCATCCCCGCGTAGAGGGCTGGGTAGAAACCTTATTTGTAAAAGCGCAAGGGGAGCCAGTTAGTGCTGGTGAGCCTCTTTACACGCTGTATTCGCCTGAGCTAGTGAACGCGCAAGAAGAGCTTTTACTTGCAATAAATAGAAAAAACAGCGTATTGATCCGCGCAGCCAAAGCGCGTTTAGAGTCGCTAAATGTGTCTGATAGCTTTATTGAGCGCCTAGAAAAAAACAAAAAAGTGATGCAAAACATTACATTTTACGCACGTCAAAGTGGTGTGCTTGATGAGCTTAATATACGCGAGGGCTTTTATGTTAAGCCTGGCACCTCAATGATGAGCATCGCTAAATTAGATCAAGTATGGGTAGAGGCAGAAGTATTTGAGCGCCAAGCAGGGTTAGTGAGTAAGGGGCTACCCGTCACAATGACACTTGATTACATGCAAGGTAAGCAGTGGCAGGGCGAAGTAGATTACATTTACCCAGCGCTGAATGCTCAAAATCGCACTTTACGAGTAAGGCTACGTTTTGAAAATACCGCAGGGCTACTTAAACCTAATATGTTTGCCCAAGTAAGTATTCACACACATAGTGACTCGCCGCAAATAGTTATACCTAAGCAAGCGCTTATTCGAACAGGTGCACAAAACCGAGTAGTACTTGCCTTAGAAGGTGGGCGCTTTAAGTCTGTGGCAGTAAAAGTAGGGCTAATTAGCCAACATGAGGTGGCTATTCTATCGGGCATTAGCAAAGAAGACCATGTTGTGACTGCTGCGCAGTTTTTAATAGACTCTGAGTCGAGTAAGGACTCAGATTTTAAGCGTATGAGCGCACCAAACACACCCTCCATGCCTGACATGAAAATGGACCAGGCTGCGCCGGTTCAAACAGCGACTGTTATGGGTACTATAAATAATATAGACTCAGCGCAGCGAGTTATTAATATTAGCAGAGAGGCTATTGCTAAATGGAATAGAGGGCCTGCGACCATGGACTTTATACTGGCTAAAGAGCTTGATATTAGTGCGCTTTCCCCTAATCAGCAGGTTCATTTTACGTTTAGTATTATTGAGGGCGAATTTGTAATAAACAACATTGCTCAGCACCCTACTGATAATGACGCATCTCATCACTCATTGCATGAGGAGTCATTATGATAGCTGCTATTATTCGCTGGTCGGTCGTTAATCGTTTCCTCGTATTGTTGCTGAGTATTATTGTATTTGGCGCGGGTATTTTTAGTGTTAAACAGACGCCCGTTGATGCGCTTCCTGATTTATCAGATGTGCAGGTTATTGTTAAAACCAGCTACCCAGGCCAAGCGCCCCAAGTGGTGCAAGACCAAGTTACCTTCCCGCTTACTACAGCAATGCTGTCTGTGCCAGGGGCTAAAACTGTGCGTGGTTTTTCGTTTTTTGGCGACTCGTATGTGTATATCATTTTTGATGAAAATACTGATATTTATTGGGCTCGAAGTCGTGTGCAAGAGTATTTAAGCCAAGTAGAAAGCCGTTTGCCAAGTAATTCAAAAGTGCAGCTGGGCCCTGATGCAACAGGAGTCGGTTGGGTATATTTATATGCGTTAGTCGATAAAACAAACCAGCTTAATATCAGTCAGCTGCGTAGCTTACAAGATTGGTTTTTAAAATTCGAACTGCAAAGTGTTGAAGGTGTATCTGAAGTGGCCGCTGTAGGTGGCATGATAAAGCAGTATCAAGTGGTTGTAGACCCCATTAAATTACGCGCTTATGGTCTTCCTATTAGCTTAATACAAACCGCAATTGATCAAGGTAATCAAGAAACGGGCGCTTCAGTCATCGAAATGGCTGAAGCCGAATACATGGTAACCAGTACAGGTTATATCAAAAGTGTCGCCGATTTAGAGGCCATTCCATTGGGAATTAACGCTCAAGGAAGTGCATTACAATTACGAGATGTAGCAGATGTACGCTTAGGCCCACAAATGCGACGCGGCATTGCAGAGCTAAATGGCGAAGGCGAGGTTGCAGGTGGTATTGTGGTGATGCGTTATGGCGAAAACGCTCAAGAAACAATTACTAGGGTAAAAGCAAAGCTTGAGTCATTAAAACAAGGGCTACCTGAAGGCGTTGAGATAATTCCGGTTTATGATCGTTCCACGTTAATAAAAAGTGCGGTCGATAACCTAAGCAAAAAGTTATTCGAAGAGCTCATTATTGTTGCCTTAGTGTGTGTGGTCTTTTTATTCCATGTGCGCTCATCGCTGGTGGCTATTATAACCTTGCCTATGGGTATATTAATGGCTTTTATTGTGATGTATTGGCAAGGTGTAAATGCGAATATTATGTCGTTAGGCGGGATTGCTATTGCCATTGGCGCGATGACAGATGGCGCTATCGTAATGATAGAAAACATGCACAAACATATGGAAAAAACGCCACTAACCAAGCAAAACCGTTGGCAAATAGTAACTAAATCGGCCACGGAGGTCGGCCCAGCGTTATTTTTTAGTTTACTCATTATTACCGTAAGTTTTATGCCTGTATTTATTTTAGAGGCGCAAGAAGGGCGCATGTTTGCCCCGCTTGCTTATACAAAAACGTATGCCATGGCAGCCTCTGCCGGCTTAGCGATAACCTTAGTACCTGTGTTAATGGGTTACTTTATTCGGGGTAAGGTTATTTCTGAGCACAAAAACCCTGTAAACAAAATTTTAGTTGCAGGGTATAAACCACTGTTAGCCACGGTGCTTAAATTCCCAAAAAGTACGTTGTTCGTTGCATTAATAGTTACGGTTATTGGCTTTTATCCGGTAAACAAAATAGGGAGTGAGTTTATTCCTTTATTGGATGAAGGCGACTTAATGTATATGCCAACAACTTACCCAGGGCTTTCTATTGGTGAAGCACGAAAAATTTTACAACAAACAGACAAGCTCATAGCCTCAGTGCCAGAAGTAAAAACGGTCTTTGGTAAAATTGGACGCGCTGATACCGCTACCGACCCCGCACCACTGACAATGATTGAAACTTTTATTCAGTTTAAACCCAGATCGCAGTGGCGAGAGGGCATGACTAAGCAAAAAATTAGAGCAGAACTTGAGAGTTTAGTGGCATTACCAGGCCTTACAAATGCGTGGGTCATGCCAATAAAAACACGTATCGACATGCTAGCTACCGGCATTAAAACGCCTGTGGGTATTAAAATTGCGGGCCCGAGCTTGCAAGAAATTCAAAACATTGGGCAGCAAATAGAGCAATTGCTAAAGGATGTGCCTGGTACAGCGTCAGTGTATTCAGAGCGTGTGGCCACAGGACGGTATATTAAAGTAGATATAAACCGCGAACAGGCGGCACGGTACAATCTAAATATAGCGGATATACAACAGGTTGTAGCCACTGCAATTGGTGGTTCAAACGTGACAGAAACGGTTGAAAGACAGCAGCGCTACCCGGTAAATTTACGCTACCCGCAGAGTTTTCGTGCTTCGCCTGAAGATTTAGAGTTGTTACCTATTATTACTCCATTAGGACAGCATATTGCACTTGGTGATGTTGCTAAAGTATTTATTGAAGAGGGCCCCACCGGCATTAAAAGTGAAAACGCGCGCTTAAATGGGTGGAGCTTAATTGATATTAAAGACACTGATATTGGCAGTTATGTAGCACAAGCTCAGCAAGTGCTTGATAAAAACTTGCAGCTACCTGCTGGTTACTCCATTACCTGGGCTGGGCAGTTTGAATACATGCAAAGAGCAAAAGCAAAGCTTAGTTATGTTATCCCGCTTACGCTCGCGATTATTGTTATATTGCTCTACCTTAATTTTAAATGCATAAGTGAAGTGCTGATCATTATTGCGACTCTTCCCTTTGCTATGGTGGGCGGGATTTGGCTCATGTACTTTGAAGGATTTAACTTTTCGGTGGCAGTAGGTGTAGGGTTTATTGCGCTGGCTGGCGTTGCTGTAGAAATAGGCGTCATAATGCTTGTATATTTAAACCAAGCTTATACAGAGCAACGCCAACAGTGTGAGCAAATTGGGGTCGCTTTTAACTTACAAGCGTTACAAAGTGCGATTGTGCAAGGTGCAGGGCTAAGAGTGCGCCCTGTGATGATGACGGTAGCCACCATTATTGCTGGCTTATTACCGGTTTTATACGGTACCGGCACTGGCAGTGAAATAATGAGCAGAATAGCTGCCCCTATGGTAGGGGGGATGCTAAGCGCAATTATACTTACGTTACTGGTTATACCTGCGGTGTATTTACTGTGGAAAAAGCAGCATATTGCACAATAGGGCTAGGGATAATGCAACTTTGTATTGCCCTATAAAAATTACCCGTGTTTTGTAACTTGTACCAAATAATTGGCCTTACTCATCCTTATTTTGTTTTAATGCATTGTTTTCAATTAAGTTTATGTTGGCATGATTTACGCAAACCTTACTCTATACAGTCAACTTAGTAAGGAATGCACATGCAAGTTAAAACAATTAAAGAAGTGTACGATTGGACCGTTTTATTTCACACGCAAATGGCGGCAAATTTTTACAGCGTTAAGGAGTTACTCGATGAACGTAACGCTATGCTAGTGGACTATTATCTAGATTACGAAAAAAAGCTGGCTGAAGATTTAGTTGGCTTTAAAGCAATTACTGAAATCAACACATTAGATACATACAGCTACGAGTACTTTGCAGACAACCCTGAGCTGATTACGTTTAACGATATAAGTAAAGACCAAGAGTTTGATGAAAAGGTAATTCAAAACTACCTCTCTGAGCAGCATAAAAAAGTAATCGAACTTTACGAGTACTTATTGGAGCGGGCAGAAACCGAAAACGGAAAGGAAAAGCTTGAGCAGATTTTAGAACTGGAAAATCAGGGCGTTAAGCAAATGATGCAAAGCTCAAACCGCCATATGGATATGTAAGCCTAACAAATAAAAGCTCGCTTTAGGCGAGCTTTTTGCTGCTAAACGCATTCAAACTCAATCCCCGCTTTTCTGAGGTAGAGTTGCTCCTGCGCTAAATCAGCTTGAAGAAGTGTATGTTCTTGCAAATAGCTATTTTTAAATTTAATAAATAACCCTAAGTTGCTCGCGCTTATTTCCATATCTGGCTTTAAGCTCACTTGGCGTTTTTGATTAAATAAAATAGCTAAGCGTAAAATAACAATGAGTTTAAGTACATGCTTTTGCGAAATAGTTAAAAACTCTGGCAGTTCTGCAAGTTTAATTTTTTTACGGTAAAAGCGTATGAGTGAGCTTAGTATAAGTTGCTCTTGCTGAGTAAAACCGGGTAATTGACTATTTGCAACTATATAAGCGCTATGTTTATTAATTCCTGATGAGTTAATTGATAAACCAATCTCGTGTAACTTTGCTGCCCACGTTAGTAAAGCAATATCGTCGTTATTGTCTAAATGCCATACATTTTTTAACTGTTTATACAACCAAATAGCCGTATCAGCCACGCGTACTGCATGTGCTTTATCGGCGGTATAACGTTCACTTAAATTATTTATTGTGTTTGAACGTATGTCTTTATCAGCCAGCTTTTGCTGCATTTCGTGCAGCAACCCTTCACGCAATGAAAAATCGCTGTAGGTAAGTTCTTTAATGGAAAACTCAGTGAATATCGCAATTAAAATAGCCAAACCGCCACATATGCTTTGCTGGCGTTCAGGCGTAAGCCCTTCAATAGCTAAGTTATCAATATGTTTAGCGCTAATAAATTGCTGCTTTAAGGTGAGTAAATCGTCGTAAGTAATATTTGGCTGCTGCGGATTTGTAGCGCTTATCATTGCTAAAATTGATTTGATGGTGCCTGAGGTGCCAATGACCGTTTGCCAATTTTCGCTTACATAGTTAGAAAAAATGGCTTCAAGTTCTTGCTCGGCTCTTATTTGCGCTTTGTTAAAACGTTTGGCTGTTATTTTTCTATCGCTAAAAAACTGCTTTGTGAAACTAACGCAGCCCATATTACGGCTAGATAAAAGCTTATGCTTAAAATGTTTCCCTATTATAAGCTCGGTACTGCCACCGCCAATATCTATCACTAGGCGGTTTTCTTCGTTATGAATGTAATGTGCAACGCCCTGATAAATTAAGCGTGCTTCTTCTTGGCCTGCAATTACATCAATATGAAAAGGAAACACAGCGCTAGCTTGGGCTAAAAAGGAGTTAATATTTTTAGCTCGCCTAAAGGTGTAGGTAGCTGCTACCTTTACATTACTTGCGGGGAACTCATGTAAGGTTTTAGCAAATTGCTTTAATACAACAAGAGCACGGTCTATTGCTGCTTGGCTTAAGCGAAATTTATCATCTAAGCCATCGGCTAAAAAAACGCGCTGTTTTTCTTTGTGAAGAATTTGCAAAGTGCCATTTACTTCGCGGGCAACCACTAAATGAAAGCTGTTGGAGCCTAAATCAACTGCGGCTATTGAAGGGTGATCATTCATTATAATATGTGTGTTCCCATTTTTTTAGGTAGTCGTAAATTGCTATCTGAGAGCGTATTTTTTTACGGTTACCCCGTCTTACATATGCGTTTTTTTGTTCGCTATCTATAATGCGTGCTTTAGTACGGTCTTTAAATTGCAGCTCTAAAATATCAACTATAAGGCGTTTTAACTTAACATCCAAAATAGGTACGCCTACTTCAACGCGGTGATCTAAGTTTCGGGTCATCCAATCGGCAGAAGAAATATATACTTTTTCATCGCCGTTGTTACCAAACACCATGACCCTAGGGTGCTCTAAAAAGCGGTCAACAATACTAATTACTTTAATATTGTCGCTAAATTTAGCAACGCCTGGAATAAGAGAGCACATGCCACGTACAATAATTCTAATTTTAACGCCCATTTGACCAGCTAGGTAAAGCCTGTCTACCAGCTCTTTATCAACGAGGTTATTTATTTTTACGGTGATTTTGCCTAGTTTATTATTTTTTACATGCTCAATTTCACTATCAATTAAATTAAGCAGCGTTTCTCGGGCGTTAATTGGCGAAAGCATTAAGTAGTCAAACTTAAATGGTTTATAACTATTTTCTATAAATCTAAATACACTGTCGCTTTCTTCACAAATACCTGTATGGCGAGTAAATAGGCTAAAGTCTGTGTAAATTTTGGCTGTTTTTTCATGGAAGTTACCTGTGCCAATATGCGCGTATTTAACTATTTGACTTTTTTCTTTACGGTGCACCACACATAATTTACTGTGCACTTTTAGTGCGGGTATACCAAAAATTACTTTAATGCCTGCACTGCTTAGCACTTTTGCCCATTCAATATTATTTTGCTCGTCAAAACGCGCTTTTAGCTCAACCATAACGGTTACTAATTTACCGTTTTTAGCAGCATTAATGAGCGATGAAATCAGCCTAGATTTACTTGCTACACGATAAATATTAACCTTTATTTGCGTAACTTTAGGGTCGAAGGCCGCTTGGCGTACATACTCAAGTACATGATTAAATGTATGATAAGGGTAGTAAAGTAAAATATCTTGATCGCTAATGGCATCAAATACACTGGCATGTTTTCTAAATGCACTACTTTGTAATGCTGGAAGGGGTTTGTTTTCTAAATATTGCCGTCCTACATTAGGAAACGCTATAAAGTCTCTAAAGTTACGATAACGTCCCCCGGGGATTAACGCATCATTATGAGTGACCCCTAGGCGCTTTTTCATAACTTTTAGCATGCTTTCAGGCATGGCATTATCGTAAACCAACCTTACCGGCTCAGCATAAACACGCTGTTTTAACCCTTTAGACATTTTATCAAGCAAACCGGCTTCTAGTTCATCATCTAAATTGTACTCTGCATCACGGGTCAGCTTTATTGCATAGCCTGCAATGCTGTTATACGAAAAAAAGCTGCTAAATACATCGTTTAAAAAGTAAGTGATGACATCATCGAGCATCACAATAGTTTTATGGCGGCGCGTTTTTTCTGGGGGTAGGTTTATAAAGCGATCAACCCTGTCGGTGGGAACCTCCAGCATGGCGTAATAACTCTTCTCATCACTCATTTCTACGAATAAGTAGGTCATAGTATCGTTTATATAGTCAGAGTAGTCTTTGTTCTCGTTTAGTAAAATAGGGGAGGTATGCTGCAGAACGTGCTCATTAAAGTAATTTTTTAACCAGTCTAAATGAAATTCGCTTAACTCGTCAGGGCGGCTAACATGAATATTATGATGATTTAGGTCGGTTAGTACCTGCTGATGTATGTGGTTAAATTTTTTTCCTAACTGCAGTACTTTTTTTTGTATTTCGCTAAGCAGTATTTCATCTTCTTCAAAGTTAGCATCGGGGAGTTTATTTAATAAAATTCGGCGTTTCACGTCAGCAACACGCACTCTAAAAAATTCGTCTAAATTGTTAGAAAAAATACCTAAAAACCGCATGCGCTCAATAATTGGATTACTTTTATCTTTTGCCTCTTGCAGTACACGCTCGTTGAAAGACAGCCAACTTAATTCTTTAGCAAAATATTCAGTCGTTTTTGGAGGGGTTATATGTGCATTCATATCTATTCCGTTATTAGGATATGCTTTAAATTTAATGTGGGGCTATGCGTGCGCCTATAAGGTTTACAATGTAAAAAGCGATAAAAGTGATAATCAGCCCTTTTTAGTTAAACATACGCCCGTTAGATGACATAAAAATGACTACCATGTCATTTTTATGTCAACGGCGTTTGGGTTATGCCTCTTCAATATCAACAATTAAATCGCTGGTGATTGATTCAAGCGCATCAATTACCTCTTCTTTATTCATACCACTGGGTAATGTAACGGTGGCCACAGCACTAAAAATAGGCACGCCCCAATTTGGCGCGCTTTGCTGTCTTGAGTTTAAATGCGTGATACTCGCCCCTTTGTGGCGTATCACACTTGCCAACTCCTGAACAATACCTGGGCGGTCATTGCCAGTAATGACAAAGTTTATTTGTTCTTTGTTGTTTGGCTCTACCTCTGTGTTGCCGGTTTCTATGCGTACGTCGAGTTTAGGTAAAGCATTTAATGCCTGTTGTAATGCTGCTAAGTGCTCCTGAGCCACTTCGACTTGAATAATACCTGCAAAGTGACCAAGTAAATGACTCAAATTACTGCTCAGCCAGTTACCCTTATTTTGTAAGATAACCGATGAAATGCTCTCTACTAACCCTGGGCGGTCTTGCCCTAAAATGGTGATCACCAACTGCTTCATAAATAGCTCTCTTTAGCCTGAAAATATAATTGCATAGGCATTAATTGGTTAAAACGTTCTATCAGTGTAGTGGATAATATCGACTCATGAAAACTGATTAGTTTTTGTTTATTATTTGTTTTTTAATCGTTAAGTTTTGTGTGCGTTTATGATTGATTTTTTGTCTTGTATGGTGTTGTTTCAACTATCTATACATACATTGAGTATTGTATGCGTTAAATTGTTTGTCCAATAAAAGCACAAATTAGTTCCAATGATTAGGGCGCTTTATTACTTGAATCGTTCAATTCCAAGTTTGGCACATTGCGATGCCGAAAGGGAGGAGACCATTTCATCGTTGATCTTTGATGGTTGAATTTGCAGCAGTATGTTTGGTTTTTAGGCAAGGCAGAGCCTATGAAGTGTGGTTATTCCCCATAAATAGGTGATAACGCAGCATAAATGCCAAACATGCGATGCCCTTTGGATTCTGCCTAGGGGCGATAAACTCTTTGTTGCTCGGCTTTTACTTATTCTTACATGGATGTAAGTCATTAGAATAACGCAGGAGCAGTTATCGAGCCCACTAGGTTACAAACCTCGCGCCGCGATTTAATCGTCCCTAGATTGAACAAATTTCAATCCGCAAAGGTCAACATGCCCTAATATAAACTCACGCTGAACTTGTGGTTAATTTTATATCGATTTTTAATTAATTGCTATTGTGCTTTGCCTTTATTTTCCCAGTTTATAAGCTTAATATCTTGTAACTGCGCTGAATGGGTTAAATTATTCGCTAAAGTGCCACTCTAGCTATTTTAATGGAATATTATTTTTTAAAGGTGTTGTCGCAATTGTGTGTCTATTTTTTAGGCGGCTTTTCAATGAGAATTAGTGCTTTTATGTAGATAGCGCTAAGCAAAAAAAATGAGGAGAAGCTGTTAATCAATACAAGCGTAAAGTTTAAAGTATTGCGGCTGGGATTTATTACATCTGTAACATTACTGTCATCTTGATGAAATATAATTTATACAACGACAGAATTAAAGGGTGTTTTGATGACTTCCAATCCGAATAAGCCGACTTTGAATACGGATCGAAGCCGTCTATTTAAAGACCGGTTTGCAAAGTGGGGTATTTCCGCAGGCGGAGTAATGGTATTAATAGCATTGTTATTAATATTCTTTTACCTTCTTTATGTAGTACAGCCAATTTTTGAATCTGCAAAAGTAGAAAAACGTAACAGTTTTAATGTTGCTAATGCTGAACAAATTGTTGGCTTAGGCGTTGAGGAGCAAACTGAGGTTGCATTTTTACTCTCTCAGCAAGGAGAGGTAGACTTTTATAGTGTGCAAAATGGCAGCTTTGGTAAAAAGCTCGATACATTAAGCGCTAATCTACCTAGCGATGCATCAAGCTTTGCAAACAGTGCGCCGTTTCAGGGGCATTACGCGTTTGGTTTAGAAAATGGCTCAGTGGTTGTTGTTGCACCTAAGTTTTTAGTTACATTTCCTAATAATCAAAGAAAGTTAACACCACGGTTAGATTACCCCCTTGGCGAAATGGCTCTTGAGGTTGATGAGCAAGGTGTCGCTATTAAGCGTTTTGCGTTTAGCCACTATGAAGATAAAACAGCCGTTGTTGCATTAACTGCAGATAAGCGCGTTTTATTCAGCAGTTTTGAGGCTGAAGAAAACATGTTTACCGGTGAAGTGGAATGGGTTGTTGAACGCACTGAGCTAAATATTGAAGGCCGTGTTGATGAGCTTTTAATTTCGCCAGACACCACACGTACGTTTGTTCGCTCTGCCAATCAAATTTATGTTTATGATACACGCTACCCAAGCGAGGTAGAGCAAATTCAGCTGCTCTCGGCTAACGAAGAAAACGCGAACTTAGTGTCTGCGCAACTACTTGCTGGCGCTAACTCGCTGATGCTTGCAAACGATAATGGTGAAGTATCGCAGTGGTTTGAAGTCAATACAGACAGCGGTCGCGAGTATCAAAAAATTCGCTCGTTTGAAACAACGAAACAGAGCAAGCTAAATATTTTTACTGAGTTTTACCGTCGAACTTTCTTCACGACAAGCAGTAACGGTGAGCTAGGTGTGTATTACACCACAAGTGAGGCAAAACTTTGGCAGGGTAAAGTAAGCGAGGGCGAAATTAAAAACTTTGCTATAGCCCCGCGCTCAAATGCTGCCCTTATTTTAGCCGATAACCAGCTAACGGTATTAGATGTTCATAATGAGCACCCAGAGGTTACATGGTCTGCGCTTTGGCAGGAAGTATGGTACGAAGGTTATCCAGAACCTAGCTATATTTGGCAATCTACTTCGGCAAGCGATGATTTCGAATCTAAATTTTCATTAGTTCCAATTTCATTTGGTACGATAAAAGCGGCACTTTATGCCATGCTATTTGCAGTACCTATTGCGCTTTCTGCCGCTATTTACACCGCTTACTTTATGTCGAGCGAGTTACGTAGAGTGGTAAAGCCAACCGTAGAAATTATGGAAGCTCTTCCAACCGTAATATTGGGCTTTTTAGCAGGCCTATGGTTAGCGCCGCTAATAGAAGAGCACTTACCTGCGATTGTTGGTCTTGTGATTTTATTACCGTTGGGTGTATTAGCAACGGCATTAGCTTGGACTAAGCTACCTGCAAATATTCGCTATAAAATTCCTGAAGGGTCACACTCTGTTTTATTAATCCCTGTGGTGTTATTTGTCGGCTGGGCGTCGTTTGCAATGAGTGAAACTGTTGAGCTTTGGATGTTTGACGGCAATGTTCGTCAATACTTAACTAACGAGCTTGGCATGACCTTTGACCAACGTAACTCATTAGTTGTGGGTATTGCGATGGGCTTTGCCGTTATTCCAACTATTTTCTCTATTGCCGAAGATGCCGTATTTAGTGTACCTAAACACCTTTCAAACGGTTCATTAGCGCTAGGCGCTACGCAGTGGCAAACACTTGTACGTGTTGTACTACTTACAGCAAGCCCAGGTATTTTCTCTGCGGTAATGATGGGGCTTGGCCGTGCAGTGGGCGAAACCATGATTGTATTAATGGCTACAGGTAATACGCCAATTATGGATTGGAGTATTTTCCAAGGTATGCGTACCTTAGCAGCAAATATTGCGGTAGAAATGCCTGAATCAGAAGTGGGTAGCTCGCACTATAGAATCTTGTTCTTAGCAGCATTTGTATTATTCATATTCACCTTTGTTTTTAACACCGTTGCTGAGTTTGTTCGCCAGCAGCTGCGTGATAAATACAGCTCAATGTAAGTGGAGAGACACGACATGGTAAAGCAGTGGTTTAAGTCTGGTTCTCCTTGGATTTGGATGACAGGTGGTGCGGTTAGCATCAGCTTAATTTCAGTTCTTGGTTTATTAGTAATGATAGCGTGGAAGGGGCTAAGCTTTTTCTGGCCATCAGAGGTCGTTCAATTTGAGCTAGAAGGGTCTATTTCAAAGCAAACTATTATTGGTGAGGTTTATGATCGTGAGCTCGTACCTACATCGCGCTTAGCCGCCACAGGTATTGATGTTTCTAACTTTAATAAAGACGAAGTTGAGCGTTTACTTATAAAAACAGGTAACCGTGAATATGTTGATTTAGACTTTCGCTGGATATTAGAAACCGATATTACTGAGCAAAGCACTCCGTCTACGCTTGCTGTATTTGAGCGTAGTAAAAATGGTAACTTTTATGGCTACATAGAAGGCGTAATTAAAGACGGAGAGCCAGTTACTGGTGATAAAGTTGAAGCCTTACATGAGTTGGTAGAGCGTGCAGTTGATTTAAACGACGAAGCGCTTGATTTACAAAATGGCGACATCGGGCATATCAACTACGAGTTAGAACGTCTTCGCTTGCAAGAAAAAGCATACTTGCTTGATGATGAACTAACCGATGAGCGTGTTGCTGAGCTTGCCAAGGCACGTGCCGAGTTACGCAACGAATACGCAGTACTTGAAAAAGAGCTATTTGCACTGCGTAATAAAGCGAAGCGTGACCAAGTATTGGTTAAGGATATGCGCGGTGAAGTTGTTACTATTCCACTTTATCAAGTACTTGATGTTTGGCTTCCAAACGACATGGGCTTTTTCTCAAAATTAGGCCATTACTTTGTACAGCTAGGTAAGTTTGTATCAGACGACCCACGTGAGGCAAACACCGAAGGCGGCGTATTCCCTGCTATATTTGGTACTGTATTTATGGTTATGCTGATGGCAGTTATTGTGACCCCATTTGGTGTTATTGCTGCTATTTACTTACACGAATATGCAGCTAAAAATGCAGTAACTAAGATGATTCGCATTGCGGTAATTAACCTTGCCGGTGTGCCATCTATTGTTTATGGTGTATTTGGTTTAGGCTTTTTTGTCTACATGTTAGGCGGTAGCCTTGACCAACTATTTTACCCAGAAGCCGCGCCAACGCCTGTATTTGGCACGCCAGGTGTTATGTGGTCTGCGCTTACATTAGCTATTCTTACACTACCGGTTGTTATTGTATCAACCGAGGAAGGTTTATCGCGTATTCCTAGTACAGTGCGTGATGGTTCATTAGCGCTTGGTGCAACTAAAGTTGAAACCTTATGGCGTATTATTATCCCTATGGCAAGCCCAGCAATTATGACAGGTTTGATACTTGCTGTTGCTCGAGCGGCCGGCGAGGTTGCGCCGTTAATGTTAGTCGGTGTGGTAAAAATGGCCCCGACGTTACCACTTGATGGCAACTTCCCTTATTTTCACTTAGATAGAAAGTTCATGCACTTAGGCTTTCATATTTATGATGTGGGTTTTCAAAGCCCGAATGTTGAAGCGGCGCGCCCGCTGGTATACGCAACGGCCTTCTTGTTAGTGTCGGTGATTATTACCCTCAACATAACAGCGATAGGCATACGTAACCATTTACGTGAAAAATTCAGATCGCTTGAACACTAATTAGTAAAGAATTATAGGTAACAAACATGATTACAGTCGCTCCACAAGTAAACCAAGCTAATAAAAGCTTGAAGTTAGACTTAGATAACTTAACTGAAGACCAAAAAGCGCTAGAGATCAAAAACCTTGATCTTTACTACGGTGAAAAACAAGCGCTTAGCAAAGTAAATATGAACATTCCAAAAGGTCAGGTAACAGCGTTTATCGGCCCGTCGGGTTGTGGTAAATCAACGCTATTACGTTGTATTAACCGTATGAACGATTTAGTTGATGTGTGTCGTATTGATGGTGAAATATTGCTACATGGTCAAAACATTTACGATAAAAGTGTAGATGTAGCGGCGCTTCGTCGTAACGTGGGTATGGTGTTTCAGCGCCCTAATCCATTTCCTAAATCAATTTATGAAAATGTGGTTTATGGCCTACGCTTACAAGGTATTAAAGAAAAGCGTAAGCTAGATGAAGTGGTAGAGCAGTCACTGCGTGGTGCTGCTTTATGGGATGAAGTAAAAGATCGTTTGCACGATAGTGCATTTGGGCTTTCAGGCGGTCAACAACAGCGTTTAGTCATTGCTCGCTCTATTGCTATTGAGCCAGAAGTACTATTACTTGATGAGCCAACATCGGCACTTGACCCAATTTCTACGTTAGTTATTGAAGAGCTAATCAACGAATTAAAGAACAAATTTACCGTTGTTATTGTGACACATAATATGCAACAAGCAGCGCGTGTATCTGATCAAACAGCCTTTATGTACATGGGTGAGTTGATTGAATACTCAGACACAAATACCTTATTTACAACGCCAAGTAAAAAGAAAACAGAAGATTACATTACAGGCCGTTACGGCTAATCGTACCCTTTTTAGTGTTGTGAACGAATTAAAGAGAAGGTAATTATGGAACATAATTTAAATAAGCATATTTCTGGGCGCTTTAACCAAGAGCTAGAAAATGTACGTAACCATGTACTTAATATGGGTGGCCTTGTTGAGCAGCAGCTAAGTAGTGCTTTAGATGCTGTTAGCGGCAACGATGCCGAACTTGCACAAAAAGTTCGCCAAAACGATTACAAAGTAAATGCGATGGAAGTAAGCATTGATGATGAGTGTACGCGCATCATTGCGCGTCGTCAGCCTGCTGCGAGCGATTTACGATTAGTAATAGCGATTGCTAAAACGATTGCTGATTTAGAGCGTATAGGCGATGAAGCAGAGCGCATTGCTAAAGTAGCTTTAGACTCATTCACAAAAGATCAGCAAGATTTATTAGTGAATATCGAAAACATGGGTCGCCAAGTTTTAAAAATGCTACACGATGTACTCGATGCGTTTGCGCGCATGGATGTACAGCGCGCCTTTGAAGTGCATAAAGAAGACTCAAAAGTTGACCGTGAATATGAGGCTATCACGCGTCAAATTATGACTTACATGATGGAAGACCCACGCTCAATACCTAAAATTATGGATTTAGTATGGTCTGTACGTTCATTAGAGCGTATTGGTGACCGCTGTCAAAATATTGCAGAATACATTATTTATTTTGTTAACGGCAAAGATATTCGTCATACATCTCAAGAAGATATAGAAAAATCGTTATAGGTTTTTATCTATCATTCTTTTTTATTAAAGCGGCTTAGTGCCGCTTTATGCATTATTAGCAGCTGTGAAATAATAAAAAGCGTTCACAATCGCGGCTAATACTGTAAAATTCATGCTGCAAAGCATATCAATTTGATTAAAGGGTCAGTTATGCCTACAAACGCGTTTTTAGGAGTGTTTGCAAAATCTCCTATCAAACCAATGGAAGAACACATCAAGAAGGTTCATCAAGCAAGTAAAGCCTTGATACCTTTTTTTAACCACGTATTTAAAGAAGAGTGGCAACAAGCAGAAGAGCTTCGTTTAACTATTCGTAATTTAGAGCGTGAAGCTGATGATATGAAAAGAAATATACGCTTACAGTTACCGCGTGGCTTATTCATGCCGGTAGAGCGTACAGATCTGCTCGAACTCGTAACTCAACAAGATAAAATAGCAAATAAAGCGAAAGATATTGCAGGGCGCGTAATTGGTCGTGAAATGACAATTCCTACTGCGATGCAAGCGGACTTTTTAGCTTACTTAACACGCTGTGTTGATGCGACTCAACAAGCATCAAAAGCGATCAATGAGTTAGATGAATTATTAGAAACGGGCTTTAAAGGTCGAGAAGTGACCTTAGTAGAAAAAATGCTCGTAGAATTGGATGCTATTGAACAAGACACGGATGATATGCAAATTAAAGTCCGCCGCCAGCTACGTGATGTAGAAAGCGAGCTAAACCCAGTAGATGTAATGTTTTTATATAAAATCATTGAATGGGTTGGCGAGCTTGCAGATATTGCAGAGCGCGTAGGATCACGTCTTGAGCTGATGTTAGCTCGTTAATTTATACAAATCAGTTCAAACGAAAGATTAAGGTTACACAATGGATATCATTGCATCTTACGGCACGGTATTAATTTTAATTGCCGCAGCAGTCGGCTTTTTTATGGCTTATGGTATTGGCGCGAACGACGTTGCTAATGCGATGGGCACTTCGGTAGGTTCAAAAGCGTTAACAATAAAACAAGCAATTATTATTGCTATGATTTTTGAATTTGCTGGTGCTTATTTAGCAGGTGGTGAGGTTACATCAACAATTCGTAAAGGGATTATTGATGCAGCGCCTTTTGCTGCGCTCCCTGATTTAATGGTTTTAGGTATGATCTCTGCGCTTTTTGCAGCGGGTACTTGGCTATTAATTGCTTCATTTTTAGGTTGGCCTGTTTCAACCACTCACTCAATTATTGGTGCAATCATTGGTTTTGCATTGGTAGCAGTGGGTTCAGAGGCTATTCAGTGGAGTAAAGTCGGTGGTATTGTCGGTAGCTGGATTATTACACCTGCTATTTCGGGCTTTATTGCTTATCTAATATTTATGAGTGCGCAAAAGCTAATTTTTGATACTGATGCACCGCTTAAAAACGCAAAACGCTTCGTACCTTTGTACATGGGTTTAGCAGGCTTTATTATGGCGTTAGTAACCATTAAAAAAGGCTTAAAGCATATAGGTATTAACCTAGGCGCTACTGAAGGCTATTTAATTGCGATCGCGATTGCTGTGATTGTAGCGATTATTGGTAAAATTGCGATTTCACGTTTAAATATCGACCCTAAGGCCGATAAACAAATGCAATTTAATAACGTAGAAAAAGTATTTGCGGTATTAATGGTATTAACTGCATGTTGTATGGCGTTTGCGCATGGCTCTAACGATGTAGCAAATGCAATTGGTCCACTTGCTGCGGTTGTAAACATTGTTGAAAACAACGGTGAAATCGCTAAAAAAGCAGCGATTGCATGGTGGATTTTACCACTAGGCGGCTTTGGTATAGTTGTTGGTCTTGCGGTGTTAGGTAAAAAGGTAATTAAAACCATAGGTGAAGGTATTACTCATTTAACGCCGAGTCGTGGTTTTGCTGCTGAACTAGCCGCTGCGTCTACTGTTGTTATTGCATCAGGTACGGGTATGCCAATCTCTACTACACAAACCTTAGTGGGTGCGGTATTAGGTGTAGGTATGGCGCGTGGTATTGCTGCACTTAACGTGGGTGTTATCAGAAACATTGTAGTTTCTTGGGTAATTACGTTGCCAGTTGGCGCTGCCCTTGCTATTGTTATTTTCTACGTACTAAGAACCGCGTTTGGGGTTTAACAAAAAAGTACTCAAAGACTTTTAGCTTGAAAAGATCTCAACGCCCTAGGTGTTGGGGTCTTTTTATTTGTGGAAAGAAAAAATGACCAACCTACCAAGTATTAAACAGCTACAGTATTTATTAGCTGTACATCAGCACCAGCATTTTGGCCGTGCAGCAAGTGCATGCTTTATTGGGCAATCTACTTTAAGCAGTGCAATTCAAAACCTTGAAGAAACGCTGGGTTGTCAGTTAATAGAGCGTGAAAATCGCAGTCTTATGTTTACCAGTATTGGTGAAGAGGTCGTTGAGCGCTCTCGTAAAATTATTAACGATACAATTAGCTTAAAAGAGCTGACAAAAAGCTTTTTAACGCCACTTAGCGGTAAGTTAGTAGTAGGCGTTATACCTACTATCGCAAGCTTCATAGCGGCGCCTTTGTATCACTTTTGTAAGCAAACGTTTTGTGATTTAGAGTTGGTACTCGTTGAAGATACCAGCGATAAGTTATTAGATAAGCTTGAACACGGCCATATTGATTTAGCCTTATTAGCCTTGCCGTATCAAACAGAGAAGTTTCATACGCAAGTATTGGCTAAAGATCACTTTAGTTTAGTGCACCACAAAGATTACAGCCCAGCCAAAGGCGTTGAAGACTTTAACTTACTACCCGATGCGAGTGTATTTTTATTAGAGCGAGAGCATTGTATGACGGGGCATGCATTGAGTGCGTGTCACTTAAACCGTTCTAGCTGTATTAATCCGTTTGAAGCTGCCAGCTTACACACTTTATTGAGCATGGTAGAGCATCAGCTAGGGGTTACATTTTTACCGCAAATGGCGATTAACGCGGGCATTCTTAAAGATAAAAATATGATAGCAACGCCATCGCAAGGCGATGCATATAGAGATATAGGCATTTTGTGGCGTAAAACCACAGGAAGAATTCGCGACTTTAAATTATTCAGCCAGCAGCTGGAAGTGTTTTTGGCTCGCCAATGCAGCTTAGACTTTGAGGGAGAGCCCTAGTTACTTTTAAAGTAAACTGTAGCAATAAACATAACAGCAGCCTATAAGGGCTGCTGTTTACTATGTGTTTGGCTTTCAAAAGGTTCAAGCTCGGGTAGAAAAAGTAAATAAATCCACACTACTACATTAAAATACGGGAGTAGGCCTAAAGTAGCAAATACGCCTACTGGGTAGCCCTTTAGCTGCGCGTACCGATAGCACTGATACGCAATTACACAATGTATTACGAGAAGTAAAATGATCAACTGCGCCATACCTTCCTCCTTAAACCTGACAAGCTTAAACTGTATTTAATTGCTAGTCACGTATGCTTATAGGTAATGTCATGTTTTTATTGTTAAATCACTAAAATAACATGACATTTACTAAGTGGTATGTAAAGTATAGGCAATAAGCGCAATAATGATAGTAATAAAATGCTTAAAACTGTTTAAATATGTTTAGTTGGCGCTAGTGTGTTGTTGGGTAAAAGGTTTCTTTTGATAAATTATTTTAAGCGTCGATTGTACTTTTTCTACAGGGACGGGTCGGGCAATAAAATAGCCTTGTCCGTAGTCAACACCAATTTTTTTCAGGGCAAAAAATATCTCTTCGCTCTCTACGTATTCAGCTACTGAGCGCTTATCAAGAGAGCGGCTTATATCGTTAATAGCCTTAACGAGTGCTAAGTCGATTGGGTCGTTAATCATGTCGCGTACAAACGAGCCGTCTATTTTAACATGCTGTGCAGGTAACTGTTTTAAATAGTTAAATGTGCTAAAGCCTGTACCAAAGTCATCAATAGAAAAATGACAGCCTAAACTGTTTAGCTTTTCTATCATTTTACGGGTAGCTTTTAAGTTGTTGACTGAGGCCGACTCGGTAATTTCAAAAATAATACGCGAAGGCGGTACGTGGTATTTTTCTAGGCTCGATTCTATATGTGGCAGTAAGCGCTCATCTAAAAACGATTGAGCAGAAAGGTTAATAGCCACTTGATTTAAATCTGGGTGTTCAGCAACGCTCGCAATAGCATTACGAATAACACATTGGTCCATTAAAAAAGTGTCGTTTAATAGTTCAAGGGAGGGAATAAATTGATTAGGAAAAATAAGCTTATCGTCTATTTTAAGACGAAGTAACGCTTCAAAATAAGCCACTTTATTGGCCTTAAAGTCCCATATCGGCTGATAGTGTAGTTCCACGTTGTCTTGTTGAAGCGCCTGTCGGATCTCATGCCCCCACTCAAGCCCAGTTTGTAATGTGTTATTTTGGGCATCCTCTTTTGAGTAGCAGTGCACTAAATTGCGGCCTAAGCTTTTGGCAATATATAAGGCTATATCGGCTTGTTTTAAGCACTCACTGGGGTCGCAATTTTTAGCCGTTATTTGCGTTAAGCCAATGGAGCAACTAATTGAATATACTTGGTCTTCAGATTTAAACTCGTGTTGTTCAATCGCGCTACAAATACTCTCTGCAATCAGATGCGCGTCGAGCAACTGCGTATTTTTTAAAATAACTGCAAATTCGTCACCGCCTATTCTACAAACTAAATGTTTAGCGCTAATGTTCGCTTCAAATAATTGGGCAACATCTTTTAGTACTATATCGCCTTGTTGATGGCCTTTACTATCGTTAATTATTTTAAAATGATCTAAATCGATATAAATAAGTGCGTGTTCAACATCGCCATAAGTGTGTTTAGTTTGGCATATTCTATTGAGTTGTTGATCAAAGTAATAACGATTATGTAAGCCTGTGAGCGTATCATGCAGGGCTAAGTGTCGCAGCTTCAACTCTGCTTGCTTTCGTTCGTGTATATTATCGATTGTGGCAGTAATAGTGGCAGTATTATGGCTGTTGTCTATTAACTGTAACCGGCACTCAACCCATACTTGGTTACCACTTTTATGATTGAGTTGGATCTCTACCTGTTGTTTGTGGGCACCGCCATTAAGTATGTCGTTAATAGTTGTATTTAACTTTAATTGGCATTCATTAGAACAATAATCGATCAATGATGTTTGCAACGACGACTTAACGCCATAGCCACTTAGTGTCTCCCAAGCTGGATTTATAAAGCGTATTTTACCTTGCTGGTCGAGCTCTAAAACTACCGTATTTAAATGCAATAAAATACGCTGGTGCGCCGAAAAAAGCTCTTTGTAGCGTACTTCGCTAATACTTAGCTGTTCTACTTTTTGAGCAAACTCAGCGTAGCTCACCATAAAATCTTCACGGCGCGCAGCATGGTCACACACTTTGTTTAAAAACGATGGGTCGTATGGCGGTCTTATAAAGTCGGTCACACCTGACAAAAGCAACTGCTCTGCATAGTCGGCATCGTTATTATCAATAATAGTTACGATGGCCTGCTTAGGATTATGTTGCAGTATTTTTTCCACTAAAACGCTTGAGGAATCAGCTCGAGACGCAGTCGCATCAAGCAGTACAATAGCAAATTGCTGTTGATTATAGGCGTTTAGGGCACTTTGACAGGAGGTGACGTGAGTAATAGCAAAATTGAGCTTAAGCTGCTCTGAGATTTCATCGGCTTTTTGCGTAATAGGCTCAAGCAAGAGTAAATTAAGACGACTACTTTTTTCTAAGTGAGTAGAGAGTACATTAGCAAGTACTTGCGGCAACATATCCTGATGCTCAAAGGGGAGTACTGCATCGATGCCATAACTGCGAGCGGTGGTTTCTGCTATACGCTCACAGTAGATTGGCGGAATAAGTAAAATAGGGGTATTTTTAGGTGTTTTAAGTAAGCCTGAGCGAATCATACGAGAAAAGCGCCATCCGTCTATTTTTCCAACGCTCAAGCCAGTAATAATCATATTTACTGGCTGCTTTTTTAACAGGGTGAGTGCCTCTTGGCTATCTGCTGTTTCAATGAATTCAAATACGTTTAAGTATTCTAAAGTGGCGCGTATAGTTCGGCGTTCTTCGCTACTTGCGTTTAGAATGAGCAATTCCAGCTTATCTGCCACTTTTTATAACCCCATAACTAAACCATTATTATCAAAGGCAGTAAGAATAATGATATTTACTAATAAGAACAAGATTATTTAAAGTAGTTACTCAAATGTATCTAAAATAGGGTGAATCCTCTCAACTGTGGTAGATATCTTGAGCTTAACAAAGGATAGATATACACTTGGCGCGATTTTAATGATGTGGAATACCGATTATGCGCGTGGCTGACTTTAGCTTTGACTTACCTGATGAATTAATTGCTCGTTTTCCTAAACAAGACAGAACCAGCAGCCGTTTACTAACCCTAGATGGCTCAACTGGCAACGTTGAACACAAAGTGTTTAGCGATATTCTTGATTTAGTAAACGAAGGTGACTTATTGGTATTTAATAATACCCGCGTTATTCCTGCACGAATGTTTGGTCAAAAAGCATCAGGCGGAAAAGTTGAAGTGCTTGTAGAGCGTGTGGTTGATGAGCACCGAGTACTTGCTCATGTAAGAGCCAGTAAGTCGTTAAAGCCTGGTAACGAAGTTATTTTAGAAGGCAAAGCAAAAGCAACCATGGTTGCGCGTCACGATACATTATTTGAGCTTGAATTTGATCGCAGCCAAAATGTACTCGATATACTAAACGAAATCGGCCACATGCCACTGCCTCCCTATATTGACCGCCCAGATACCGAAGCTGATCGCGAGCGTTATCAAACAGTATATGGCGAAAAGCCCGGTGCTGTAGCAGCGCCTACGGCAGGGCTGCATTTTGATGATAAGCTAATGGCCGCATTAAAACAAAAAGGCGTAAACATGGCCTTTGTTACGCTACATGTTGGCGCAGGTACGTTTCAGCCGGTGCGTGTAGAAAGCGTAGATGAGCATGTAATGCACTCAGAATACATTGAGGTGCCTGATGACGTGGTACAGGCTGTTGCACAAACTAAGGCAAATGGCGGGCGTGTAATTGCAGTGGGGACAACTTCAGTGCGTTCGCTAGAGTCGGCAGCAAAAATACATGGCGGTAAATTAAATAGCTATTTTGGGGATACCGATATTTTTATTTTTCCGGGTTATCAGTTTAATGTAGTCGATGCCATGGTGACTAATTTTCACTTGCCTGAATCAACCCTCATTATGCTAGTAAGTGCCTTTAGCGGCCAAGATAACATTATGGGCGCGTACAACATCGCTATTGAACAAAAGTATCGCTTTTTTAGCTATGGTGATGCGATGTTTTTAACGCGTAAATAAATACCTTTATAATCGGTACACTTATTAAAAACCCAGCGCACACGCTGGGTTTTTATTTGCCTGTGCTAATACGTAGTGAATTTAGCGCAGCTAATAGTAATAGCGGGGCAAAAAGGGTAGAATCGAGCGGTTAAATTATAGCTTGTTGGACTGTTTTTCCGACATTGAGGATGATATGAAATTTGAATTAGACCGCACCGACGGAAAAGCGCGCCGCGGCCGCTTGATTTTTGACCGTGGTGTAATAGAAACGCCTGCATTTATGCCAGTTGGTACTTACGGTACTGTTAAGGGCATGACCCCAGATGAAGTTAAAGCCACAGGTGCGCAAATTTGTTTGGGTAACACCTTTCATTTAATGTTACGCCCAGGCACAGAAATCATTAAACAACATGGTGATTTACACGACTTTATGAATTGGGATTTTCCAATTCTAACTGACTCGGGTGGTTTCCAAGTATTTAGCCTTGGCGCTATGCGTAAAATTACCGAAGAAGGCGTGTTGTTCCAATCGCCGGTAAATGGTGACCAAATTATGATGTCGCCTGAAAAATCAATGGAAGTACAGCGTGATTTAGGCTCAGACATCGTGATGATTTTTGACGAATGTACGCCATACCCTGCCACCGAAAAAGAAGCAAAAGACTCAATGGAGCTATCGCTTCGTTGGGCTAAACGCTCTAAAGAAGGGCACGGTGATAACCCATCTGCTTTATTTGGTATTATTCAAGGCGGTATGTACCCTGAATTACGCGCACAATCACAAAAAGGCTTAGAAGAGATAGGCTTTGATGGTTACGCACTCGGTGGTTTATCGGTTGGCGAGCCTAAAGACGAAATGATGAATATTCTTGATCATTGTGCGTATAAAATGCCAGCGGACAAACCGCGTTACTTAATGGGCGTAGGTAAACCAGAAGACTTAGTTGAGTCTGTTCGCCGTGGTATTGATATGTTTGACTGTGTTATGCCAACGCGTAATGCACGCAATGGTCATTTATTCATTACCACAGGCACAATTAAAATTCGCAACGCAGTACATAAAACAGACACAGGCCCGCTTGATCCTGAGTGTGATTGCCATACCTGTAAAAACTACTCACGTGCTTATTTGCACCACCTTGATAAATGTAACGAAATTTTAGGTGCGCGACTAAACACAATCCATAACTTGCGTTACTATCAGCGTGTTATGGAAGGCCTACGCAATGCAATTAGCGAAGGTAAACTAGAAGAATTTGTTAGTGATTTTTATGCTCGCCGTGGCCAAGACGTGCCAGAGCTTGCAGATATAAATTAAAATTTAAAAATATAGAGGAAGTATTATGAGTTTATTTATTTCAAACGCACACGCCGCTGCTGGTCAACCTGCTGCAGGTGGTGGTTGGGAAATGCTAATTATGTTAGCAATTTTCGGTTTAGTTTTTTACTTTTTAATTTACCGCCCACAAGCTAAGCGTGTTAAAGAGCATAAAAGCCTGATGAGCGCGATGGCTAAAGGCGATGAAGTTCTTACACAAGGCGGCTTAGTAGGTAAAATCGTAAAAATTGCTGAAGATAAAGATTTCATCGTAATTTCTTTAAACGAGCAAGCTGAAGTAACAGTACAAAAAGCATCTGTATCTGCTGTATTGCCTAAAGGCACAATGAAGTCATTATAAAAACAAAAAGGACACGCCCGTGTTAAACAAGTTTCCACTTTGGAAGTATTTACTTGTTTTAGCTGTGGTAGCCATTGGTCTTTTATATGCATCTCCAAACTTGTATGGCCGTGATCCGGCAATACAAGTTTCGGGGGCAAAAGGCGCAGATGTCGATCTCAGTGTAGTAGACAAAGTAAACGCAACCCTAAAACAACATAACGTAACTGCTAAGTCTACCGTGCTTGAAGGCGGCCAAGTATTAGTACGTTTTAAAAATGTTGAAGAACAACTAAAAGCGCAGGATTTACTGCGTAATTCTCTTAGCGACGATTATATCTCTGCTATTAATATGGCACCCGCGCAACCTGCATGGTTAAAGTCATTGGGTGGTAATCCGATGAAGCTAGGTCTTGATTTAAGTGGTGGTGTTCACTTTACCATGGAAATCGACATGGCAACCGCGGTAGACAATCAGCTAGAGCAAATGGAACAAGATTTTCGTAGCGATTTACGCGAAGAAAAGCTTCGTTACCGAAGTGTTCGCCGTGTAGCGGGATCTGAACGTATGCGTGTAGAAATGCGTACCGAAGAAGACAAAGACGCCGCTGAACGCTTTTTATCATCACGCTACCCGCTAAACGTATACATAGATGATAGCAGTAACGACCGCGCATTTTTTGCTACTATGAGTGAGCAAAAACTCAAAGAAATACGTGACTACGCTATTAAGCAAAACGAAACCATTATTCGTAATCGTATTAACCAAATAGGTGTTGCAGAGCCTAATGTACAGCGCCAAGGTGCTGAGCGCATTATTGTGCAATTACCAGGTGTACAAGATACAGCACGCGCCAAAGAAATTTTAGGTGCAACGGCCACGCTTGAATTTCGTGAAGTAGATGAAAACGCGGACCCAAGTGCGGCTGCTCAAGGGCGCATACCTGCGGGCACAGAAATGATCATGAGCCGCGACGGTTACCCTGTAGTACTTAAAAAACGCATTATCCTTGAAGGAAGCCATATTACTGGTGCGCAATCAGGAAATGACGAATACCAACGCCCTCAAGTAAGTATTACGCTTGATAGCAAAGGTGGAGCTAAAATGAATGCCTTCACCAAGCGTGCTATTGGTAAACGCATGGCTACAGTATTTATTGAATACAAGCCTTCGGGTAAAACAGACGCTAACGGAAAAGCACTTCCACCTATTAAAGTAGAGGAAGTGATTAACGTTGCAACCATTCAAGCTCGTCTTGATCGCTCATTCCGCATTACAGGTATTGATAATCCAGCCGAAGCCCATAACTTGAGCTTATTATTACGCGCCGGTGCACTTGTTGCACCTATTCAAATTGTTGAAGAGCGCACCGTAGGTCCAAGCCTAGGCCAAGAAAACATTGAAGCCGGTATGACTGCTGTCGCCCTAGGCTTTGTGTTTGTACTTGCCTTTATGCTTATTTACTACAAAGGGTTTGGTTTAGTTGCCAATGTTGCACTGGCCGCTAACTTAGTGCTGATTGTAGGTGTAATGTCGCTAATTCCAGGTGCCACATTAACGCTACCAGGTATTGCAGGTATTGTATTGACCGTAGGTATGGCGGTGGATGCTAACGTTCTTATTTTTGAGCGAATTCGTGAAGAGCTGGCCGATGGCCGCAGCCCTCAACAAGCCGTTCATTTTGGTTACGATAGCGCCTTTAGTACTATTTTTGATGCCAATATTACCACTTTAATTGCTGCGGTGATTTTATTTGCAGTGGGCACTGGTCCTATTGCTGGTTTTGCCGTAACGCTGGCAATTGGTATTTTAACTTCAATGTTTACAGCCATAGTTGGTACCCGCGCGGTAATCAACTTATTTATTGGCGGTAAGCGTATTGATAAATTGTCAATTTAAGGAGCGAACATGCAAATTTTAAGTTTGGGTGGTAAAACCCTACGTTTCATGTCACTTCGTAAAGTGGCAATGGGTTTTTCTACGCTATTAATTTTAGCGTCGTTTGCCTCTATTTTTATCAAAGGTTTAAACTTTGGTTTAGATTTTACCGGGGGAACCGCGGTAGAAGTTGGTTTTTCGCAACCTGCAGATTTGAAAAAAGTACGCTCAGTATTAGCTGAAAACGGTTTTGCTGATGCCTCAGTGCAGCTGTTTGGTTCTAGCCAAGATATTTTGGTTCGCTTAGCGCCGCGCGGTAGCGAAGTAAAAGCCGAAGTTATTGGTAACCAAGTTATTACAGCCTTAAAGCAAGCTGATGAAAGTGTAGTAATGCGCCGTATTGAGTTTGTTGGCCCAAGCGTAGGGGAAGACTTAAAAGAGCAGGGTGGCCTTGCCATGTTAACTGCGCTTATTTGTATTTTGATTTACGTGGCATTTCGCTTTGAATGGCGCTTTGCTGTGGGCGCGGTAGGCGCACTACTTCACGATGTAATTATTACAGTGGGTTTGTTTTCTGTATTAGGGTTAGAGTTTGATTTAACTATTTTAGCGGCCATATTGGCGGTAATTGGTTACTCACTTAACGATACTATTGTGGTATCTGACCGTATTCGTGAAAACTTCCGTAAAGTACGCATCGACGACACGATTGAAATTATCGACATGTCGTTAACGCAAACACTTAACCGTACACTTGTAACGTCAATCACCACTATTTTGGTATTGATTGCACTATTTGTGTGGGGCGGGCAAACCATTCACGGCTTTGCTACTGCCCTGTTATTTGGTGTGTTTATTGGTACTTATTCTTCCGTTTACGTTGCAAGCTCGGTAGCTATTACCATGGGTGTAAGTAAAGAAGATTTAATACCAGAGGTCATCGAAAAAGAAGGCGCAGATCTAGACGCATTGCCGTAATAGAGTTAACGCTAAATAAAACCGCTCAATTGAGCGGTTTTTTATTGCGCGCTGTTTTTTATCGCGAAGTGGCCTTTAAGATTAAACATACATATTTTTTAGACTGAACTTAAAGCTATTAGCAGCGGGCAAAGCCTAAAGCCAGTTATATAATTAAGCCATTACAATAACGTATGAGTAGTTAACAGTATATTAGGCTATAAAAACTTAGTGCAGAGATTGTATCGCCCCAAATAGAGCAAATTTAATCCTGCAAGGTAATGGCACCTGATGCCATAAAATTGTCATACATACTTGCTACTTTAATGCCCCTACTAAATGACAATCAGGTTTTGCAGTGACGATGCAGCGCAAAGTACTCGAGTATATTTTAAGTAACGGTGAAATAACCACGTTGTTTCAGCCTATTTTTGATATAGCTAATCAAACAATTATAGGTTACGAAGCGCTGAGTCGAGGCCCTAAAAACAGCCCCCTAGAAATGCCTGGTCAGTTATTTCAAGCGGCAAGTGAGCATGCTTTGTTATCTGAGCTTGAGCTATTATGCCGCTCAAAAGCCATCGAAAACTTTGTAAAGCTTAACCTAGACGGTAAGTTATTTCTAAATGTAAGCCCTAAAACCTTGCTCGACCCTTGTCACCCTAAAGGTGAAACACTGCACTTAATTGAGCAGTTTGGCTTAGCGGCAAACCGCGTGGTGATTGAAGTAACAGAGCAAGAAAGAGTTGATGATGGCTTTTTGTTATTAAAAACAATTTCGCATTATCGCAAACTGGGTTTTACTATCGCCATTGACGATTTAGGGGCGGGTTATTCGGGCTTAAAGCAGTGGTCTGAACTATGCCCCGATTTTGTAAAAATTGATCGTTACTTTATTGATCATTGCGATGAAAGCGAAGTTAAAAAAGAGTTTTTAAAATCGATTACGGTGCTAGCAAAAGCAACAAATACTGCTGTAATAGCCGAAGGTATAGAAAGAGTGGAAGAGCTTGCCTATGTTGAAAGCTTAGGAATAGCAAACGTACAAGGTTTTTTACTGGAAAAACCAAACTCAAATCCAAGCCTTGATTACAGCTCAGAGCAATTACAAGCATTGAACTTTAAACAGCCAAGCAACAGGTTTGATCAATCAATGGCGATTGGTTGGCTTGCTGTAGCACAAAAGCCAATAGACAGTGAAACCCGCTGTAAAGATGCCCACAAATTATTTGAAAAAGACAAAGCCGTTATAAGCCTTGCGGTGTTAAATAAAGCAGGTCAGCCGGTTGGGTTACTGCATAAAGATCAGCTCACAGAAGTGTTTGCCGCGCCTTATGGCCATGCTCTTTATGACAAATGTCCCGTAACCGATTTTATGGATAAGCAGCCTTTAGTGGTGGATGAAAACCAACTTCTTGATGCGGTAAGCCAACAAATTACAGAGCAAGACTTTGATATTCGCCGCCATATAGTGATCACTCGAAATAACTGTTATTTAGGTTTAGCACCACTACGCGATATTTTAAAACATATTACAGAAGAAAAAATACGCCATGCCCAGCATGCTAACCCACTCACTATGCTCCCTGGTAATGTAGCGATTAATGAAGCAATAGAGCAAAGGTTACGCTCAAAAAGTGTGTTTTCGCTTGCTTATATAGATCTTAATCATTTTAAGCAGTTCAATGATTTATATGGTTATGCCAGTGGTGATAGTGTGATTAAATTATTAGCCAATGTTATCGTGCAAGCGTGCGAAAACAGTGCTAACTTTGTAGGACATATAGGTGGTGATGACTTTATGGTGGTGTTTGACCAATCAGACGCTGAGCAAATATGTAATACCATCATTGAACAGTTTGAGCTGCAATCACGCACCTTTTTTACGCCTGAGCACATTAAGAGCAAAGGTTATTGGGCTACAAATCGTGAAGGAGAAAAGCAATTTGTGCCTTTACTTACGCTATCAATTGGCCTTGTGGCGCCCGATTTACAAGAATGTAAAAACAGCCATCAAGTTGCAGCTCTTGCAACCGATGCTAAAAAAGAGGCTAAGCGGTATCGCCAAAGCCACTTATTTATTTGTAAGCGTAAAAAACCAGCACCTGCTGTAGTGTGTTTAGTGCCAAAAAATAAGCAGGTGGTTTAAAAATAGGTAATTGTTATGTTGCCATTAAAAACAATTGTTTGTTTGTGTGTTTTATATTTAACTAGTTTTTCAGCTCTAGCCGTCGAGGTTATTAACGTAGCCCAAAAGCAAAGTGTGCAAAATGCCCGCGAAGAATACCTCAGTGAGCTATTAACACGCGCCCTAGAACGGGCTGACTACCCTGTTTTTATAAAAATGCAACCAGTGAGTTTGCAGCAGCAACGCGACCTGATTGAGCTAGATAAAACAGCGTTAGACATCTATTGGAGCATGAGCAGTCCTGAGCGAGAAGCGCGGGCAATTGCGGTTAAAGTACCACTTTTCAAGGGCTTTATAGGTAAGCGAGTATTATTAACCAGTAAAAAAAACGTTGGAAAATTTAAAGGGATTACCACTTTAGCGCAATTAGGTGAGCTCTCTGCAGTGCAAGGGCATGACTGGCCAGATACAAAAATAATGGCCTATAACGGTTTACACGTAAGGCCGTTGAGTAACTATCAAGCTATGTTTACGTTAACAAGCCGTGGCAGAATCGATTACTTTCCTCGCTCATTTATCGAGGTAAACTCTGAGTTGGTTGCTAATGCGCAGAGTAACTTAGTGATTGTGCCTAATTTATTTATTAGTTATCCCACTGGAATTTATTATTTTGTAGTAAGTAGTAAACCCGCGTTAGCACAGGCCATAGAGTTGGGGTTAAAGAAAATGCAAAAAAGTGGCGAGTTTGATGCATTATTTAATGAATACTTTGCAAAAGATATCAGCTCACTGCCATTTACTAAAGGTTTTACCACCGAGCTTCAGCTCGATAATCCATACTTTTAAAACCAAAAAAGGAGCAATACGCTCCTTTTTTATTAAACGGTTAAGCGCTCTTAATTAGCGAAGTAACGACTCAGATAATACCGGGCGAATTTCACGGATAATCGCTTGAGTAAGCTTAGGGGCACCACAAATAATGTTGCCGCTATAGTTGTAGTTAATACCACCTGCAAAATCAACAACCATGCCGCCAGCTTCTTTTACAAGTAACTCACCTGCTGCTGTGTCCCACGGTTTTAAACCTATTTCAAAAAAGCCATCAACACGGCCCGCAGCTACATACGCCATATCGAGCGCTGCAGAACCTGCACGACGAATATCAGCTGTGTGTACAAATAAGGCTTTAAACGCATCTGAGTATGCGTCTAGGTGATGTTTTTGTTTAAAAGGGAAGCCAGTGGCTAAAATTGAACCTGCAAGCTCAACCGTTTTAGTTACACGTAAACGCTTGCTGTTTAGCTGTGCACCTTGACCGCGAGAAGCGGTGAAAAGCTCGCCACGAATTGGATCGTAGATTACAGCTTGGTCTAAACGGCCTTTTACTTTAAGTGCGATAGAAACCGCGAAATGAGGGATACCCTTGATGAAGTTAGTAGTGCCATCAAGTGGATCAACAATCCATTGGTAATCTGCATCTTTGCCTTTGTGCTCACCTAGTTCTTCACCAACAATACAGTGATCAGGGTAAGATTTTAAAATTGTATCACGAATTACGGCTTCAGCTTCTTTATCAATGTTAGTCACTAAGTCGTTAGTGCCTTTTTGTTGAATTTCAACTTTTGATAAATCTTCACTTGCGCGAAGTAAAATTTTGCCTGCGTTGCGCGCAGCGCGAACCGCAATGTTTAACATTGGATGCATGGTATTACCTTTGGGTTGTAAAAGAACGTTTATATATTTAAGCCGGCGTATTTTAGCGACTTTTGCCATAAAGTAAACAATAAACCCTAAATACTTTTGTGCGTTTTTTATACGGCCTTGAAATGCATGTAAATTTATTCGTATCTAAGACATGTTGGCGAATATGGATTGAAATTTGTTCAACCGAAGGGCAACTTAATCATAGTCATAATACAAAGCTTCCGCGTCCTGCTCACGCTCCTTACCTACATCCATGTAGGCAAAGCTTCCGCGTCCTGCTAGCGAACATACTGTTGTAAAAATTAATCTAAAAAGGGCTGTACTCGCCAATATTATTAAAAAGTAAAAAAAGCGCTTTACCTAAAGTTAGCTTGAGGTTTTATCTTGTTTTTAAGCAATCAACTAAGGTAAATAATAATGAAATTAGAACACGTACATTTAGTAGTAAACGATATCAACGCCATGCTTAAATTTTACCAAGCTGCCTTTCCTTATTGGTCTGTTAGAAGTGAGGGAAATAATACTTGGTATGGTAAACCTAAGCGCTGGGTACACTTTGGCGACGATAACCACTATATTGCAATAAGTGATAATGGTGAGCATAAAAACAGAGATTTGACAGGGCACCAAGTAGGGCTTGCGCATTTTGCTTACGTAACAAATAATCTCGATGCGGTAGTACAGCGCTTAAAGCACGCCGGATTTAGCATTGATAAAGAGGGCGCAAAAAACCCATTTAGAAAAAACGTATATTACTTAGACCCAGCAGGGTTCGAGGTTGAGTTTGTGCAGTATATGAGTGACATTCCAAGCGAGCGTAATAACGACTTATAAAATAGGCAGTAACTAACGGTGTAGAAAAGCGCATAATATGGCTTTTCTACCCACTGTATTTTTACTCGTATTATTTATTACTCACCCCAAGCTGGGCCTTTAAATCATTAGCAAAACTTACAAACTTTTCTTTAATGGTGCGTTTAACTTTTACCTCTACCGAACCTAAAACAGTTTTACCTTCTAGGTTAATTGTGGGGCCTTGACGCTTATTAAGCGACACTGTTTTATTTTCAAAGCTGCCCATTATGCAAAACATTTTAGACACTATATTAACGTGCTCTGGTACGTAAATTTCTTCGCTACCTAAATAACAGCTAACGTGAATGGTGACATGTTGATGGGTAAATATAGCATCGGTAAAATCAAGCACAATTGATCCCATATAGTTTTGAATGTAAATATCTTTAGGGACCACCCATTGGCCGCTACGCTCGCTTGAGCCTAAAATACTGCGAAGTGTTAAGCTTTCTTCATCTGCTTGTTGGGCACTGTAATTAGGGGCAAACTGCGTTTGCTTTTGCGCACTGTACTGGGTATCTGTTGTAAGGGTTAAATCTTCTACTAAATTAAGTAACGCAGTGTTATTGGTTGCTTCCATTGCACTGTCTAAGCGCCTTTCAAAGGCCTCAGCGGAAATAACGCCATGGCTGTAATTATAAATAAGTTGATCAATTACTTGTTCACGAACTTGCTCTATTGGGCGGTCTTCAATTTTTACAGGCATGGGAATAATCCTTTTAATGTGAGTTACTACTGTATGTAGCAAGCGATGTACCAAAATTAACTTTTTATATATCAGTAAGTTACTTTTCTGGTGATATCCTTTAATTTATTATATTAACGATAGATTAACCAAAATAGCAATATAATGGTTATTTTCACTATGTAAGAAAGTTTTACTTAATAACCTGTAAATGTTTACTCGCTGGTATTTTTATTTCTACCTAATAAAACGTCTAAGTGTATGAATTTAAAGTGCAAAAATGGTTGGCCTAAAGATCGCATATATAAAAATGTCTTTAATCAAAAGGAGAAAGATTATGAAAACATTCAACAAATCTATGATTGCGGCTTTAGTTTTAGGTACTACAGCTATGGGTGCTCAAGCGGGCACGTGGGAAAATGAAAGTAAAGATGCTTGGATTGATGGTAAGGCAGAAACAGTGCTTCTTATGAACACTAATCTAAACAACTTTGACATTAACACTGATGTAAAAAATGGCAAGGTAGTACTTACAGGTAAAGTAAATAGCGAGCTTGATAAAGAGCTTGCTGAAGAACTTGTAATTAGCCTAGATGGCGTATCTGATGTAGAAAACAACCTAACTGTTGTGAAAAACATGGATATGGACGATAAAGATCGTGACGCGATGGATGATGACAACGACTTAACTGACGCTAAAATCACCACAGTAATCACTACGCGTTTCTTATTTGACTCAGAAGTTGACGGTACAGATATCGACGTTGATACCGACAACGGTATAGTTAAGCTTAAAGGCTCTGTAGAATCAGAAGCCGAAAAGCAATTAGCAGTAAAAATTGCTAAAAATGCTGAAGACGTTCGTGACGTAGTAGATGAACTAACTATCGTTGCTGAATAATACACTATACTAAAAAGCCCAGCTTAGCTGGGCTTTTTGCATGTCATTTTAAAGGAGTTAGATCATGGATATTATTCGTATTATATTGTCAATTATACTGCCGCCACTGGGGGTATTTTTACAAGTTGGTTTAGGTATGCACTTTTGGCTAAATATTTTACTAACTTTACTGGGTTATTTCCCCGGTTTGATTCACGCTATTTACATTATTGCTAAAAAATAATGTGCGGTGTATTCAGTGTAAGCCGGCCACTTTTTTGTAAGTATTTGACTATAAAAAAGCGGCTTGCATACTTTTGTACTTATTTTCCTCAATTTCTTATCCACGAGTACACAAAAAGACTACTATTTAAGCAGTCAGCTTACTGATTGTTAAAATAAAGGTTTTTGCTAGTGACAAGCCTTAAAAAACTTTTTATACTGCAACCCGCTTTAGTCGCTCAGTGGCTAAACGCTTCAAAAATTAACTACTGCGTAGTTATATAAAGTTGGCCCCTTAGCTCAGTTGGTTAGAGCACACGACTCATAATCGTTAGGTCCCCAGTTCGAGTCTGGGAGGGGCCACCACTTTTCAAAGCGTTCTGTTTTTTATATATCTTAGTACAAATTACCTCATCTTATTTTAGTTTACAGTACACTCGTCTATGTAGTTTCTCGCTTAAATTATTTGTTTCGGCCATTTGGCTTTTTATTCTAAATCTTATAATTAATAGAAACCGTCAGAACGTTACTTTAAAATTATTTATTTTTTGCAATCAACAATATAGTTGTGTATTGTCCTGGGGACAATTTAGGGTTGTTCAAATAAATTTATAAGGAAGTATTATGAAAACGAATAAAATTGCAATCTTACTGTTTACTGCTGCTGTTGCGAGTCCCGCTGTATTGGCAGAATCTCCAAACTTTAACTATGTTTCTGCTGGTTACCTTAATGGTGATATTGATGGCGATGATGCCGATGGTTGGACCCTTGATGGTAGCACGCTACTAGACGAGAATTTCTTCCTATCTGGCCAATATCAGACTGTTGGTAATTCAGATGATGGTTTAGACGTAGACTTAAACTGGCTTAGTGCTGGAGTAGGTTATCGAACTGCTATTAGCGCGAGCACTGACTTTTATGGTTTATTAACATACGAAAACGTAGAAGCTGAGGCATCGTATCGTGGAAATAGTGCTTCAGAAGATGAAAATGGCTATGGCCTATCTATAGGCGTTCGATCAATGCTGAGCGATAGCATTGAACTAGATGGCCGTTTAGGCTACATCGATATTGAAGATGAGAGTGAAACATCGATCACTTTGGGCGCGCGTTATTACATGAATAAGAACTTTTCTATTGGTGCTAATTACACGACAATTGATGAGCTAGATTTGGTTAGCTTAACAGCTCGATACAGCTTTTAACTAGTAATACATTAATTGTATTTGAGCGCACTAATCAGTGCGCTTTTTTATATTCGTTACTTTTCTATTTTTAAGTTTTCTTACGAAAAGCTAAAGCTAAAAATAGAGATGTCGAGTATTTAATTAACTTGGTACTTACTATTAGTACGAATGTAGATAGTGGCTGCTTTATCGCTAGTGTTCTTAATCGTGTGGGTGAAGTTACCGGTTGACTCTACATAGCTGCCTGCGCTTAGATTTTGCGCTTTATCTTGCTCGCTTGAGTTGTACTCAACGGCGCCGGCTATAACAACAGCACGAAATTCGCTTGCATCTGTTTTTACTTCACCTTTAAAGCCGGCAGGAAGTTTAATCATTGAGCCGTTCATATCGGCTGTGCTTCCCCAAAGGTAGGTTGTTTGCACGCCTTGGTCGTTTATGTCGTTTAAATCGCTGCTGTTTAACCATACCATGTTGTCTGCATGTAGGTTTAGCGGGCGTTCGCCATTATCAAACTGCTCTTTTGTGGGCTTTACCAAATAAGGGCCTGAGTCTATTTCTAGGTAAATTAAGTTAGTTTTACTATTGGCTGCTGTGGTGTGGTTTTCACCTGCAGGTTGTGTCCAAAACGAACCTGCTGGCATCCACATTTTTTCAGCTGTTGGGTCGTCATTATGCATTTGTCCTTCAATAACGATACCGCGGTAGGTAATGTTATGAATGTGCGGCGGAGATTCAAAGCCTTTTTTAAAGCGTACTAACATGCCTGTAGCAGTGTCGGTTGTGCGGTTTCCCCATAAATCTGCAGCGCCAGGGCTTTTATCACCACGTAGCGGGTTTAAGTAGCCCCAATCAATATTGCTGGCAGAAACAACTTTTGATGCGCTTTGCTCTGCAGAGGCTGGCGTTGATATGAGTGTGGCAACCAGTGCAAGTGTTGATGCATTTAGTAAAAATTTCATTTAAAAGCTCCGTTAAGTTGGTATAAGGCTATAGTACGGCTTAAAATTCAGCCAATAAATGGGCATAAGTTAAATACACTTTCGCAAAAACGTGGATAATCACGTTATAGTTATGCATGCTGGTTTATGCAATAAGAGGGTTTGATGAAAATAGCTGATTTACAAGTATTACTTAAAGTGGCTGAGCTGCAATCAATTACAGCTGCTGCAAATCAATTAGATATGAGCTCATCGGCTGCAAGTGTGTCGTTAAAGCGTATAGAGCAGGCACTTGGGGCGCAGTTATTTGTGCGTACAACAAGGAAAATACGCCTCACGCCTGAAGGTGAGCGCTATCTACCTCTTTGCCAGCAAGCACTCGATTTATTGCAACAAGGGCAGGTGCTTATTCATGAAGAGCAGCAATCTATTAGTGGTGAAGTGCGAATAGCCGTGTCATCCGAAATGGGGCGCAACCTTATGCGGGTGTTACTGAATAATGTTATGGATAAACACAGCGAAGTAACGCTACGCCTGCAAGCGAGCGACAGCCGTGCTGACTTTTATCGTGATGGGGTTGATGTTGCGCTGCGCGCCTTGACCAAAGAGGCTGTGCAGGAGCTAAATTTATACGGCTTTAAGATTTGTAATATTGCACATGTGTTATGCGCCTCGCCTGAGTACATTAAAAAGCACGGTGAGCCGCTAACACCAGAGGATTTAGCTAATCATAATGCGCTTTTATATAAGCTTTATGAGGTAGTACATGATGGGTGGGAGCTGTATAACAATAACCAAAAATACAAAGTTAAAATGAGCAGTGACCGCGCCGTTAATGATGGCGATATAGTCAGGCGTTGGTGCATTGATGGCAAAGGGGTTGCTAAAAAGTCTGCCATTGATGTCGCTGAAGATTTACTCGAGGGTAGACTAAAAAGGCTAATGCCTGATTACAAAATCCCCCTGACCGAAATGTGGTTAGTACTACCTAGCCGCCAACTTATAACGCCCGCCATTAGGCTTATTCGTGATGAGCTAAAACACACTATTAGCCAATTAAGAAAAAACTTGATTGCACAAGGGATAGTTAACGAGCAAGAGTGGCCCGACTCACCCTAATCTACCTTACCTGCGCTTAATTTACTTACTTTGCACCTTTAAAAGTTAATACGCTTTCCTGTGCGCTGAACAAATTAAACTCACACTTTTTTTTATGTTCTATTTTTTTAATTATTGGGCTTATTGCTCAGCTGATCCTATATTTATTCTAAGCAAGTATTAGTTAAGCCCTTCATTCATTTACAGGTATCGTATGTTACTTAAACAAAAAGTTTATATTAGTCTTATTTTAGCTATTGTTGTGCCGTTAGCGGTTTCTACATTTTTATTTTCAAATAGCATTGAAAATCATACCGATGAAAAGCTGGCAGAGGTTGATTTACCGACCGCATTGAGTGAGGTAAAAAGCAAAATTGAACTTGAGCTTGCCACACCTATTATTATTGCTAAAGAGATTGCACAAAACAGTTTTGTAAAACAGTGGTTAAGTAATGGGGAGAGTGAGCAAGCAAGAGCCGATTATATTAATTATTTAGCTTCCATTAAAAAAGATAATAAGGCTGTTATTGCATATATAGTGTCTAAAAACTCCAATAACTATTACACAGATAGCGGTATATCTAGACAGATAGATAGAAATGAAGATGTATGGTTTGATGAGTTTTTATCCTCTAACAAACCCTTTGAAATAGCACTTGATATAGATAAAACTACAAATAGCATGGTGGTTTTTATTAACTATGCACTGCAAATTAATGGCGAGCGCACCGCCATTACAGGGGTGGGGCGATCGCTTGATTCGATGATCAACTTAATTAACGAATACCGTATTGGCGAAGCCGGCGTGGTGTATTTGGTCTCTGATGAAGGTGAGGTAATGCTTCACAGTGACAGAAGTAAAATGGGTCAAAAAATTAATATTAACGATATTAAAAATGGCGCCATTATTAATAAAACAATGGCGGGTGAAGATTATATTGTGTCGAGCACACCCATTGACTCATTAGGTTGGCATTTAGTGGCAGAAATACCCGAGCAACAGCTATATGGGGCAATAAATAGCGCCATTAACAGTAATTTACTATTTGGTGTTGTTATTGCTGTGATTGGGCTGGCATTAGCTAGGGTGTTAGTTTCGCAAATATTTAAACCCATTGAAGGTATTACAGCAGCCGTGAGTGCATTAACTAAAAAAGATGGTGATTTAACCGCACGACTCCCCGCTAACGATAACAACGAAATATCAGAACTTGCTGCTAACTTTAATTTATTTTTAGAGCAACTACATAGCATGTTTAAGCAGGTGTCGGACTCGGCAAACCATGTTAAAAGCATTTCTGAAGATGTGTTAGTACAAGTACAAGGTGCGGCAAATTTGGCTGAGGTGCAATCATCTAGCACGCAAACGGTGGCGGCAGCCGTTAACGAAATGGAAGTGACTGTACAAGATATTTCAAATAGCGCCAGTAATGCATCAGATATTGCAACTTCCACAGAAGAGGCAACGCTCAAAGGGGTTGATTTTGTAAATAGCACAATAATGCAAATGGAGCAGCTAGAAAACGCCATGGCTACCTCGGTTACCTCGGTAACTGAGCTTTCAGGAGAAATAAAATCAATTACGCAAGTGCTTGATGTTATTAAAGCAATATCGGAGCAAACTAACCTACTGGCGCTCAATGCTGCAATAGAAGCAGCCCGTGCCGGTGAGCACGGCCGTGGTTTTGCCGTTGTTGCCGATGAAGTACGTACGCTTGCTATGCGTACTGCAGAGTCAACTGAACAAATAAACGAAATGATAGAAACGTTAAACTCTAAGGCTTCTAGTACGGTCTCTGCTATTGAGCTTGGCAGTAAAAACACCCTAGAAAATGCAGAACGTTTAAAAGTGACTGGGAGCACTTTAACGGGGATCTCGCAAGAAATTGTTACACTAAGTGAGCTAAATAGCTCGGTAGCAACAGCTACGCGTGAGCAAACGTTAGCGACCTCAGAAATTAGCCAAAATGTGGTGATGATTTCTGACTCTGCTGAGCAAACAAAACAAAATATGACAACCTCAGAGCAGTTATGCAATGGGTTAAATAAAGAGTCGAATGTATTAAAAGAACTATTAGGTAAGTTTACGCTTTAAAAGTAATACTCGGTTATTAAGCAGCGCATTGTAGATTGCCTACAATGCGCTTTTTTATGGATTAGTGCTTAATTTTTACGGTAAATTTCGTGTTGAATATCGTAAATATTAACGCTTAGACTGTCGGAGTCGCGACAGTATGTTTTTAAGCAATCAAGCAAACTTTCGCTCAACATCTGTTTTTGTTCGATAGAACGCCCAGCCATGATATGCGCCGCAATATGAATAAATCCTTCTTTTCCTTCTCCTAACTGATACTGCTGATAAGCAATGGCGCGGGTTTTAATGGTTTCTAGGTCAAACAAACCACTTTGAAAAGTGGCATTGTGTACCTTTTCAACAAGCACTTGTGGTAATACAGGGAGGTCTTCAGAGTGTTCAATAATAATGTGCGGCATTTACGCGTTTCCTATTATGAGTTACTACGTGGGCGTATGCATAATTGTACCAAAGCCTAAACTACGCGCTAACCCCTGAATCGTCTAAATTTAGTTGTATTAACTTTTGATGATAGTATAAAACACTCAGGTGAACCTTCGCTTATAATACAAAATTTAGGATTAATATGAACTTATCACAACGCGTTACACGTTTAGCTGTGCTATTGGGTACAGTGATAACATTAAGTGCCTGCTCAGATGACGTTGCGTCGGTGAGCTTGGGTCTATTTACGACTAAAGATGTAGTGGTAAATTCGCAGCAAGACCCGCTAGTAAAAGGGGTTACGTGTCATATTAGTCATATTGAGGCGGACTTAGATTTTTCTGATCCCTCTGATATGTCTATTGCGTGCCGTCAAACTGGGCCAATTACAGCCGATATGTTACAAGCAATAGATCGCAGTAAATCGGGCGAAGTGGTGTTTAAGTCCTCCAAAAGTATTTTGTTTAAATCGCTTAAAGTTCGTCGTATTTACGATGCACAGAATCGTACGTTGCTGTACTTATCGTACTCGACTAAAGAGTCGAGCGGCAGCCACCATCATGCGCTTTCAACTGTCCCTTTATACAATACACAGGCCTGGAGCTGGGCACTTGAACAAAAATAAGAGCAGATTATGTTAGCGTTATTTAAATCAAAACCACTGCTGGAGCAAGCGGAGCAGCAATGGCTAATTGATACCTTTATTTGGGCAGTAGAAAACTTTGATGCCGAATTTTTTACCAAGCACACGCAAATAATATTGCCAACCGTTGAGCACTTTCCTGATTCGGTATCGAGCATTGAAGAGATGGCCACAAAGGTATTTATACGAGTTCGTGATTACGCGGGTATGAATGCGTGGCCAATACAGTTAGTTGCGCCACAACAGTTACAACCTCAGGTATTTCCGCATTTTGAGTTTGCTGAGCACTTACGCGGAGAGCAAAGCCAGCTTATTGTACCGCCAAGCCATACGATTAATATTTCGTTTAATCCTAATCAAATTAATCAGCCGCAAGATTTAGTAGCCAGCTTTGCCGGCACGCTAGCTACCGTATTAATTCATCATGTAGGGGTATTACCGCCAGGCGGTAAAGAGTATTTGCCACAAGCGGCAGATGCGCTGGCCTGTTTTTTAGGGTTTGGGGTGATGATGAGCAACACAGTGTATCAATTTAAAGGCGGATGTGGCTCGTGCTATAACCCGTATGCTAATCGTGAAGCCAAGCTTAGCGAACCCCATACCGTATTTATGCACGCGCTCGTTAGCTACTTTAAAAGCGACAGTGTGTCTAAAAAGCATTTAAAGCCACATTTACGCAGCCAATTTAAAAAAGCGCAAAAAGAAATCAAAGCATTGGTTAATAGCTCTGCTAACCCACTATTGCTGGCCTATGCACCAACTTAAGCAGGATAAATGTGAACTACTTAGATGAATTTTTACTGATTGCCATTGCCCACTTTTTTGCTGTAGCCAGCCCTGGGCCCGACTTTGCTGTGGTGCTTAAACAAAGTATACAGCAAGGCAGGCGTAACGCGTTATGGACTAGTGCCGGCGTAGGGGCTGCTATTTTATTACATGTAGGCTACTGCGTATTAGGGGTTGCGCTTATTTTAACGCAATCACCCAATTTATTTTTAACTTTGAAATACGTTGCGGGTGCTTATTTAGCGTATTTAGGTGTTCAAGCGCTACGGGCAGCTAAGCCATCAGAAACCAATAGCGATGGCATAGTGAACAAAAGCGTACTTGAAGAAAGCATATGGCAGGCATTTAGGCGCGGTTTTTTTACAAATGCCTTAAACCCAAAAGCCACACTCTTTTTTATGTCGCTATTTACCTTGGTCATTAGCGTGACCACACCTACCAGCGTGCAAATCGTATACGGCGTTTATATGGCAATGGCAACCTGGGGGTGGTTTTCAATACTTTCTTTAGTGTTATCAAAACCGGGTGTGCGTGGTTTTTTTCAAAAAAGTGGTTATTGGTTTGACCGCGGTATAGGCGTAATTTTAATAGCCCTTGCCATTCGCGTTGTTATTTAAATTTAAAAAGCAGGAGTAAACATGGCGCTTTATAATTTTTCGTTTGGGTCAAATATGTCATCAAATCGTTTGCTTGCGCGTTTGCCAAAAGCAAAGCGAGTCGGCACGGCTGTACTAAAAGGCTACGAGCTTACGTTTAATATGTTATTCAAAGATGGCTCGGGTAAGTGCAGCATTCAAAAAAGTGATAACAAAAATGCCTTGGTATATGGCGTGGTGTATGAATTAAATGAAGACGAAAAAGCAATTTTAGACACCATAGAGGGCCCAGGCTACGATTGCGTTGCTATTAAGCCCACTTTGTTAAATGGTGAGCAAATAGAGGCCCATTGCTATATTGCAAACACTCACGATAACGATGTACTACCCTATGATTGGTATATTCAACACGTTCATCGCGGCGCGCTTGAGGCTGGCGTTCCAAAAGAATACAGTGATGCAATACTCAATCGACCACAAAAGCCCGACTTAAATAAAGCGCGTGCTGAGATTGAATTTGCAGTTCACCAAAAACAATAAGGATAACCATGAAACTCACCAAATTAGCCAGTTTAGCATTACTTGCCAGTGCCTCATTTAATAGCGGGGCACAAATTGATACTACGCATTTAGAAGAGGTGATTAACACCTCAATGGCGCGCTTTGACGTACCAGGCATGGCAGTAGCGGTTGTGCAAGACGATAACGTGGTATTTGCTAAAGGGTTTGGGATAAGCAATCTCAATACACATGCAAAAGTGAACAAAGACACACTTTTTGGTATTGCCTCAAACACTAAAGCGTTTACCAGTGCCGCGCTGGCTAAATTGGTTGATGAAGGTAAGTTAAGCTGGGATGACAGAGTCATTGACCACTTACCTGAGTTTAGGTTGTACGACTCCTACGTTACTCGCGAAATGCGTATTCGTGATTTATTAAGTCATCGCAGTGGTTTAGGGCTTGGTCAAGGCGATTTAATGATTTGGCCAAGCACCGATAAATCAGTAGAAGATATTTTGGCAGGACTACAATATTTAAAACCTGCTAGTAGCTTTCGAAGCCAGTATGCCTATAACAACTTAATGTTTGTAACCGCGGGCGAAGTGGTGGCACGTGTATCAGGTATGAGCTGGAACGATTACATCGAAAAAAATATATTACAGCCTTTAAACATGACTCACTCGCGCGCGGGCTTTTCGCGTATTCCAAAAAGCAATAAAAACTGGGCAATTGGCCACATACCAATGGATGGCAAGCTCAATCCTTTTTTTGTTAACTACCTAGAAGACTTTAGAGGTGCAGGGGCTATTGCATCAAGCGTAAGTGATATGAGCCAATGGCTGCTTACGCAGTTAGCAGGCGGTAAAATGCCAAATGGCGAGCAGCTGTTTAGCGAAAAACAACAAGCGCAAATGTGGCACCCACATATAACCTCTATGACCTCTAAAAGCGCTTATGAGGCTTATCATCAGCAATTTAGAGGCTATGGGCTAGGTTGGAGTATTGAAGATTACCACGGCTTTAAAAAGCTAGGTCACGGTGGGGGTATTTTAGGTATGGTGTCGCAAGTGACGTTACTGCCTGAGAAAAAGCTTGGTATTGTTATTTTATCTAATCAGCAAGCATTTAGTGCGCTCTCGGCTATTACTCACGAAGTGCTTGAAGATGCCCTTGAGCTTGAGGACAAAGACTGGGTAGAGGAGCTAGCTACTAAGCATTTTGCAAGAAAACAAAAAGCCTACGCAAATGCAATACCCGACACCCCTGCAGATTATCAGCCACAGTTACCTAATATTAATTACACCGGTACGTTACATGATGATTGGTACGGGGATGTGATCATAGAAGAGCTTGATGGCAAACTACGTATTGATTTTACCCATACGAAACGCTTAAAAGGCACGCTTGAGCATTACACGGGTAATACCTTTATTGTTAAATGGGATGAAAAACTACTTGAGGCCGATGCGTTTATTCGTTTTGATATGGGCGAAAGTAATCGTGTAAATAGCGCTAAAATGCGCGCGGTATCAACTGCGGTAACAGACTTTAGTTTTGATTTTAGAAACCTAGATTTAAAAGCTAAGTAGTGATGCTATACACCAAAGTCGCAAAGCCACCGTAAGGTGGCTTTGTTATATTAAACGCTCTTACTAAAGGAGCGTTTATGCGTACAGCAGTTATTTCACACCCTCATTGCCGTAAACATAAAATGATAGAGGATCACCCCGAATGCCCAGAGCGTTTAGATGCAATTGCTGATAGGCTTTTGGCAAGCGGTGTAGATATAGGTTTATCACATTTACAAGCGCCAAAAGCAAAGCGTGAGGATTACTTATTAGCTCATGAAGAATCGCTAGTAACTCTTGTAGAGCGTTTAATCCCTACTGATGGGTTAAACACCCTTGATGGCGATACCTGGCTATGCCCCGGCTCATTTAAAGCAATTGAGCGCGCAGTAGGTGCAGGGCTGTTAGCAGTAGATGAAATACTTAATGATAAACTTGATGCGGCATTTTGTGCTGTACGCCCGCCAGGACACCATGCTAATGCTCATTCATCCTCTGGGTTTTGTGTCTTTAATAACTTAGCCATTGCTGTTAAGTATGCTCAAAGTAAAGGGGTTAAACGTATAGCTATTGCTGATTTTGACGTACACCATGGCAATGGCACCCAAGACATATTTATGGATGACGAAAACGTATTACTTTGCTCGTTATTTCAATACCCGTTTTACCCAAATACAGCCGTAAAAAATAATAGCCACATAGTTAACTCTCCCTTACCCATTGCCAGTAATGGTGATGATTTAAAAGAGGTATTTAATAGCCAATGGCTACCTAAATTGAGTGCCTTTAAACCTGAGCTCCTTTTTATAAGCGCAGGGTTTGATGCTCACCTAGAAGATGACATGGCAAGTTTAAAGTTTGTAGAAGATGACTACCGCTGGATCACAGAACAATTGTGTTGTGTTGCCAAGCAAAGTGGTTGTAAGGGGATTATTTCTTACCTTGAAGGGGGATATGCGCTATCAGCATTAGGCAGAAGTGCAGTAGCGCATATTAAAGTACTTAGCGAGTATTAAACACAACAGGCTAGGTGTTATAAGCCGAGTAAATCAAACGCCTGCTGAGTGTTAAGCGTTTTAATTTTACCTAGGCAACATTGCCCTTCATTTAATAAGTAAGTTGTCACGAGTTGAGCGAGCTGCTCCTGTGAAAGAGGATTACATGCAGCGCCGTGTAGGTCAACGTACTCACCTTGTTTGTTCAACACGCGCACATTACTAAGCTCACTTTGCGTAACGCTGTGCAAACACGCTTGTTGTTCTTGTTTATCGTGCGCTATTTCAAGCTCATTATAAACAATTAATAACTGTGGAAAGCTGTTTAGCATAGCTACCCTACTGTTACTTCGTAAGAGGTAAATTTACGTATATTAATTACCCCGGTATCAAAAATTAAGTACTGACCTTTTATACCCTGCAGCACGCCGCTTACTACTGGGTTTTTATCAAAATTAAACGAGCTAATTTTAGTCGGGTATTCTGTTACCGGAAAGTTTAAATCAACCACGTCTTCATCAAGTTGCTCTATGGCTGTGGCGCCAAATAATTCGCTTAGCTCGTTTAACTTATCGCTAATTTGCGGGATCAGCTCTGCCGCGGCTGCTTTTAGGTCAATAACGTCGTTTTGTCCCTTTAGCATGTTGCGCCAATTGGTTTTATCGGCAATAAACTCGGCCAATGCCACCTCAACTAAACCTGATTGCAAGCGTGTTTGCACCTTAAAAATCGGCAGTGCTTGGGTAGCGCCCTGATCAACCCAACGAGTTGGTATTTGTGTATGGCGAGTAATGCCTACTTTAAGCCCAGACGTATTGGCTAAATACACATAATGCGGGATCATACAGTTTTCTTCGCCCCACTGTGGCTCACGGCAGGTGCCTTTATCGTAATGACAGGTTTCTGGTTTCATTATGCACATATCGCAGCTTGCTAGCTTTCGCATACACACAAAGCAGTGACCTTGCGAGTAACTCTTTTTGGTTTTTTTACCACAGTTTGAACATAAAATAGTACCGCTAAATGTAAGCGTTAATTCTTTACCAATGAGTGCGTTTAGGTCGACTAAGTTGTCGCCCACAGGAAGGTGATATTGAACTGGCTCTGTTAAGCTCGATTTTAATTTACGCAAAGTGCCTTGCATCTTTACTTGGCCCCTAAAGATGTTGATATTAAAAGGTGGAGTTTAACATCTTTAAGCTGTATTGGCTTTTTAAGAAATGTAAATAGTCGTCAAAGGCAATTGGTTTTGCGTATAGGTAGCCTTGCGCTCTGTCGGCGCCCATTTCTTTCAATAAGTGGTGTACATCTTGAGTTTCTATGCCTTCAATCGTAATCGAAAGCCCTAAGTTATGTGCCATATCTATAGCGGTTTGCACTATCACTTTGTTAGCCGTGTTGTTAGTTAAATCAAAGATAAACGATTTATCAACTTTAAGCTCTGTAAAGTGGTAATTAACCAAATAGCTTAGCGATGAATAGCCAGTGCCAAAGTCATCTAGCACTACTTGCACACCTAAATCAGAAAACTCATTAACCAGCGAAATAAGTGCTTCATGGCTCTCAACTAGTGCTGACTCTGTTAATTCAAACTTTAGTAGCTGCGCAGGCACTTGATATTTTATAAGCAGGTTTTCTACTTTTTCCGCTAGGCTTTTGATAGACAAATTTTTAGCACTTAAATTGACGCTAATAGGGTGATCTTTATAGCCTCGTTCAGTTAGTTTTACGATATCTTTACAGGCTTGCTCAATAACCCATAAGGTGAGCTCATTGATGATCCCCGTGTGCTCGGCAAGGGTTATCAGCTCTTCTATAGATATGCCTTTAAAAGCTGGGTCGGGCCAGCGAAGTAGGGCTTCAGCACCGTTTACCTGATTAAAATTTAAACCTATTTGTGGCTGATAATATAATGCTAATTGATTCTCTTTAATGGCATTTTGTAATTTTGCAGCCAACGCAACATCCATCAATAAATTATTGTCGTTAGAAGCACTTACGACTATATCGTTACTATTTTTGGCTTTTTTAAGGGCTAGGTAACCTCGTTTTGTCCAATATTCAAAGTCATCATTTTGTGCTGCGTTACTAATCCCTATATTATAAGTTAGTTGAAGGTTTAACCCTTGAATTTCGTACTGTTTTGGCAGGCTATTAATTACTTTTACTAAGACCGCTTCAAGAGATTCTTGGTTTTGGTTTTTAGTAGAAATACATGCAAATACACCGCTACCTAAATCCGCTAAGCGGGGGCTGTTGTTAAAATCCACATCTAAATTTGTAAACTCGCGCTCATGGCTAAGTTCAAGCTCTATATGCTTGGCTACGTGCTTTATTAACGTGTAGCCCTGCGACGGGGTAATAATGGTATTGAGCGAGTTAAAATGGCGGATTTTAATTAAGCACAAAGTAGTATTACGCCCTTGTGCTTGTAAGCTCATAAAGGTTTGTTTTAATTTAGCGCTGTTAAGTAACTTAGTTTGCTGAGTATGAGTCGCATGATAGAGCGCGCGCTCGCGCTGATAGCGCACCCTATCAGCAAGTGCCATGGCCATTAAAATAACTTCACACAAAATAGCTACCAAAAACGCATGACGAATTGCAAAGCTATAATCTAATATGCCTGTTAATTCTAAAGGTTGAATTGCTGCGCCTATAATTAACGGCACCCACGAAAAAACGTAAAACTTTGCCCATCTAAACCCAGTGCGAAGTTTGTTATAAATCAAAATTACGCACGTGATGTATAACAGGCTTAATACACAAAAAAAGATAGGCGCTGCAATATATTCGGGTATAAATAACGTAGTTGTTGATAATAAAAATATTAATATGAGTAGTGTTTTACTCAGTTTATAGCGCCAGCATTTATCTTTGTGGTAGCGCAAAAACATAGTGCAGAAGGCGAGTGTAAAAAAGGCCATTGCATAGTTTGAAAAAATCACTTTTTCGTGCAAATACAATTGCCACTCTAGGGGCCATAAATAAAAGCCAAAGCCCATGACAATGCCCATTAAACATAGCGCACTAATTATGTAGCCAATATAAACTAAATAAACACGGTCTCTAATGCCAAAATAAAGCACTAAGTTATATAAAGCAGCCATTAATAACACGCCTGCAAATATGCCCCAGATTCCGGTTTGCGAGCGAACTAAATCAACAAATTCTTTATGGCGATACAAGTTTACGGGCGTTTTGCTGATCCCCGTAGTATCTATTTTTATAGCTAAGCGCTGTGTTGTTTTACTCTCAAGTTCAAATCGTACATGAGGTACACTATATTGGAAAAGCGTGAGAGACGTTATTTTATCACCTAGTTTATAGCTTTCTATAAGCTCATTTTTTTTGTTTAGCCGGTACACCATTAGGTGATCAACCATAGGGTTATCAAAATGCGCAACGATGTCTTGAGTGTCTAAACTTTTATTTTCTAGGTCTATAAAGAGCCAGTAGTTTTGCTGTTTAAAGCTCCACGGAATATCGGTTAACGGCTGGTGGGTGATTAGCTCGGGATTTAAAATAATATCGTCAAGGGTCTGAGATTTACTTTCATCTATGTAGTAGGCAAAGTCTAAATATACAGGCGTGGTTTTGTCGATGGTATAACGAGTCGGCACAACTAGGTTAGAAGCGAGTGTGCTAATAATATAAAATATAAAAATCAGTATGGCTACGGCCGTGGCATGATAACGTAAAGTCTTCGTTTCCAACGTTGTTTACTTGTAATAACTCTTTTAATTAGTGTAGCACTAAAAAAGCGCATATAAACTGCGCTTTTTAGTTAAATTTTTAGGGCCTGCTTATCCTTCAGGATTAAAATTTGTTCTAACTAGGGACGATTTAATCGCGGCGCGAGGTTTGTAACCTAGTGGGCTCGATAACTGCTCCTGCGTTATTCTAATGACTTACATCCATGTAAGAATAAGTAAAAACCGAGCAAAGCTTCCGCGTCCTGCTCACGCCCCTTACCTACATCCATGTAGGCAACAAAGAGTTAATCGTCCCTAGGACGAACCTTCGTGCAGCGCGTGTTTGGTATTTATACTGCGTTATCGCCTATTTATGGGGAATAACCACACTACATAGGCGCTGCCTTGCCTAAATACCAAACACACTGCTGCAAATTTAATCTCGAAAGATAAACAGGCCCTAAGTTAAACCAATAATTTAGTTACAGGCTACTGCTCGCGAGCAATCGCTCTATAAGCAATATCGGTGCGGTACTCCATACCTTCCCAGCTAATTTGTTTTATCAGCTCGTATGCACGTTGCTGTGCCTCGGTAACGGTATTGCCAAGTGCCGTTGCACACAATACACGCCCACCTGCGGTAACAACGTTTTCGCCATCTTGCTTAGTACCTGCATGAAATACTTTTTCATCATCAGGGTAGTTAACTTGAAGGCCAGATATTGTATCACCTTTAGGGTAATTACCTGGGTAACCTTTAGCGGCAAGTACAACACCTACGGCTGCGCGCGGGTCAAACTCAATGGTTGTTTTATCTAGCTCTTCGCGGTTAGCCGCTTCAATGAGTTCAACTAAGTCTGATTTAAGACGAAGCATCATAGGCTGCGTTTCAGGATCACCAAAACGACAGTTGTACTCAATCACTTTAGGCGTGCCTTGAGCATCTATCATTAAACCAGCGTATAAAAAGCCAGTGTAAGGATGGCCTTCGCTTGCCATACCTTCAACGGTAGGAACGATTACTTCGTTCATAATGCGCTGGTGGATTTCGTCGGTTACTACAGGTGCTGGTGAATACGCGCCCATACCACCAGTATTTGGACCTTCATCGCCATTGTATGCACGCTTATGATCTTGGCTTGTTGCAAATGGTAAAATGTTTTTACCATCAACCATAACAATAAAAGAGGCTTCTTCACCCTCTAAAAACTCTTCGATCACGACGCGGCTACCAGCTTCGCCAAACGCATTACCGGCAAGCATATCGCGAATAGCGTCTTCTGCTTCGCGCTCGTTCATTGCCACAATTACACCTTTACCTGCAGCGAGACCATCTGCTTTTATTACAATTGGCGCGCCTTTTTCTTTTAAATAAGCAAGGGCAGGGTCAATTTGCTCAAACGTTTGGTAATCAGCGGTTGGGATGGCATGGCGAGCTAAAAAGTCTTTAGTAAACGACTTAGAGCCTTCTAGCTGTGCTGCACCAGCTGTTGGGCCAAAAATAGCTAAGCCGTGTTCACGGAACTTATCTACAACACCTAATACAAGCGGTACTTCAGGGCCAACAATAGTGAGCTCTACATTGTTTTGTTGTGCAAAGCTTAATAAGCCATCTAAGTCTTCAACGTTAATTGCAACGTTTTCTAGTTTTGGCTCTAGTGCAGTACCAGCATTACCTGGTGCTACAAATACCGTGTTTACTTTCGTGTTTTGAGCGGCTTTAAACGCAAGTGCGTGTTCGCGGCCGCCGCTGCCAATGACTAATACATTCATGGCGAAATATTCCTATTTAAAGCGGTTTTTTAAATTTCAGCGTCATACGGTCGCTTTCACCAATAGCTTTGTATTTATCGGCATCTTGTTCGCCAAGGCGTAAGCTAGGTGGTAGCGTCCATACCCCTTTAGGGTGATCAGCTGTATCTTTTGGATTGGCGTTAATCTCACTGCTTGCAACTAATTCAAACCCAGCTTTTTTAGCTAAATCGACCACGTAACTTTGTTTCATGTAGCCTGTTGATTTTTGATCCTCATCAGCACGGCTTTCATCTAGGCGATGTTCTACTACACCTAATACGCCACCTGGTTTTAACGCTTTATAAAAAGACTTAAATGCACTCAGCGCGCCTTCTGTGTCTTTACCCATGTACCAGTTATGTACATTGCGAAAGGTCAATACCATGTCGGCAGTGCCAGCAGGGGCAATATCGGTGTGCGTTAACGGGGCAAACTCAGAGATTTTTACCTTGCTAAAACGCTCATCTTCAGCCACTTTTTTCTTAAAGTTGGCCAATGAGCGTTGGTAATATCCCACCGATGAATCACTCGGAAAATGCGCAGCGTAATATAGGCCTTGCTCTTTAAGTGCGGGAGCTAATATTTCACTGTACCACCCACCGCCTGGCGCAATTTCAACCACAGTCATTGTTGGTTTAAAACCAAAAAATGCCAGTGTTTGTTCAGGGTGGCGGTATTCATCGCGGGCGCTATTTTTAGCGCTACGCTCACTTGATTGAACAGCTTGGCTTAGGCTTGACTCATGATTATGGCTAAGTGCCATAGTTGATGTAAGCGCAAGCGAGGCAACGAGTAGTGACTTTAGTGCAAATTTCATCGTTTGTTCCTTAACATTATAGATGGGTTTTTACCCAGAATACGTGAATTGTTTGCAAACAAAAAGGGCTAAACGTTGTGTTTAACCCTTTGTGTGATTAGTGGCGGAAGTGACGCATGCCGGTAAATACCATTGCCATACCAGCTTCGTCAGCAGCAGCAATAACTTCCTCATCGCGCATTGAGCCACCTGGCTGAATAACTGCGGTTATCCCCGCCTCTGCGGCTGCATCTATACCATCACGGAATGGGAAGAACGCATCCGATGCCATAACAGAGCCTGGTACTTCCAGGTTTTCATCAGCGGCTTTGATACCGGCAATTTTAGCTGAGTAAACACGGCTCATTTGGCCTGCGCCTACACCTATCGTCATACCATCACGGGCATATACAATAGCGTTTGATTTAACAAACTTGGCAACTTTCCAACAAAATAGTAAATCTTTAAATTCTTGCTCTGAAGGCTGGCGCTTAGATACCACTTTTAAATCGCCTTGCGTTACCATGCCCAAATCGCGATCTTGTACTAATATACCGCCGTTGACGCGTTTAATATCGTGGCCGGTTGTATTGCCACTCCATTGTCCACACGCTAATAGTCGTACGTTCTTCTTGGCTTCAACAATTTTTGCAGCGTCGCTTGAAACGCTAGGAGCAATAATTACTTCAACAAATTGGCGCTCAACAATGGCTTGTGCTGTTTCAGCGTCAAGCTCACGGTTAAAAGCAATAATGCCACCAAATGCTGAGGTCGGATCTGTTTTAAAAGCGCGGTCGTAAGCGCTAAGAATATCTTCGCCAATTGACACGCCACACGGATTAGCATGTTTAACAATAACACAGGCTGGTACATCAAATTCTTTAACACATTCAAGTGCAGCATCGGTATCTGCAATGTTGTTAAATGACAACGCTTTACCTTGTAATTGAGTAGCTGTTGCAACAGAGGCTTCTTGCACATCGTTTTCAACGTAAAAGGCGGCATCTTGATGCGAGTTTTCACCGTAACGCATATCTTGCTTTTTAGTAAACTGCATATTGATAGTGCGGGGGAATTTAGTGTCTTCAACGGCTTCTTCTGTGTAATCAGGTACCATTTTGCCAAAGTAGTTCGCAATCATGCCATCGTATTGAGCTGTGTGCTCATACGCAGCAATGGCTAAGTCAAAACGTGTTTTATACGTGGTAGAGCCATTGTTGTTTTGCATTTCGTTAATAACGCGGCCATAGTCGTTTGCATTTACCACAATTGTTACATCTTTGTGGTTTTTAGCCGCTGCGCGCACCATGGTTGGGCCGCCAATATCAATGTTTTCGATAGCATCTTCGAGGCTGCAGTTTTCTTGAGCGACAGTGTTCGCAAAGGGGTATAAGTTAACTACAACAATATCGATAGCAGAGATGTTGTTATCTGCCATTACGTCTTCATCTTGTCCGCGACGCGCTAAAATACCGCCGTGAATTTTAGGGTGAAGAGTTTTTACGCGACCATCCATAATTTCAGGATGCCCTGTGTGATCTGACACTTCAGTCACTTTTATGCCGTTATCAGCAAGGAGTTTACAGGTACCGCCAGTTGATAAAAGTTCTACACCTTGCGCTTCAAGTGCGCGGGCGAATTCAACAATACCGGTTTTATCAGACACACTTAAAAGTGCGCGACGAATGGGACGATGAGTATCCATTGTAGTTTGATTTCCTCAGTTAATGAGCTAGCTTAGAAGCGGGCATTTTAACTGATTACGCCAAAAAAGACGACTTATAAAGCATCAATAAGCGTGAGCATTTTGCAATTTGGTTAATAAATTACAGGTATAAAAAAAGCACCCAAAGGTGCTTTTTAAAATAATTAGCTGTGGTTTTCACAACTTATTATTAGTTCATGCCGTATTTTTTAAGCTTTTTACGTAAAGTACCGCGGTTGATACCTAGTAAGATCGCTGCACGAGTTTGGTTACCACGTGTGTATGTCATTACTTCTTCAAGTAATGGCGCTTCTAGTTCTGAAAGAACAAGATCGTAAACGTCTTGCACATCTTGACCGTTAAGCTGTTTTAAATAGTGGTGAACAGCTTTTTTTACTGCATCACGCAATGGCTGCGGTTTCTCGTGTGACTGAACATGAGGGTTTGTGATAAATGGAGAAGTCACGTTTTGTTCGAACATTATTTAATCTCTTTCTTTCTTAGTTAGCTGCTAGTGTTTTAAAGTATTGCGTTAATGCGTCAACCTGTGCTTGTGGGTTGTCGAGCGCATTAAATACTCGCCTAAACTGACCATCACTGTCATGGGCTTGCAAATACCAAGATACATGTTTGCGAGCGATTCGCGCTCCCATTGGCTCACCGTAAAACGCATGGAGGTTATCTAAATGCTCCATTAAAATACTTTGCACCTCAGAAATAGTGGGTGCTGGTAAATGTTCTCCAGTTCGCAAATAGTGGTCTATCTCCCTAAATATCCAAGGGCGACCTTGGGCGGCTCGGCCGATCATGATGGCATCTGCACCCGTGTAGTCCAAAACCTGCTTTGCCTTTTCTGGTGATGTAATATCGCCATTAGCAACCACAGGTATCGACACTGAACGTTTTATATCCCTAATCGTGGCATATTCTGCTTCACCTTTGTACATACACGCGCGTGTTCGCCCATGTACGGCAAGTGATGAAATGCCATAACGTTCAGCTATTCTCGCAATCTCTACACCATTACGGTTGTCCTGATCCCATCCAGTACGGATTTTAAGCGTGACCGGTGTATCAACAGCGTTTACCACTGCATCAACGATCTCTTCCACAAGTTCAGGAAACTGTAATAATGCAGAGCCTGCGAGCTTCTTGTTCACTTTTTTTGCTGGGCACCCCATATTGATATCTATGATCTGTGCCCCGTTAGCAACATTGAATTGTGCGGCCTGCGCCATAAGCTCAGGATCAGCTCCTGCAATTTGCACCGCGCGTATACCCGACTCACCGCTGTGATCCATACGGTTCATCGATTTTTCAGTTTTCCAAACCTTCGGGTTTGACGATAACATTTCAGACACGGCTAAACCTGCGCCTAAGCGGCGGCAAAGCTGTCTAAATGGTCTGTCTGTAATACCTGCCATTGGCGCGACTATTACATTATTCTCAAGTTGGTATGAACCGATACGCACTGTATTCAATAGGCCTCTTTTCAAGGGGCGCTAAGTTTACGGTTTTTTTAGCAAAAATCAAAGGCTATAAATTGAACAAAAGTGACTTTTTTTTGCACTTTTCGTATTGACTTTTGATAACCGCATGACAAGCGGCTTGATTTGTTTGAAATTTAAGCAAAAAATATTTTTACTACTTTTTGACTAAGTATTTTTAAACTGTAAAAAAATAGTAAAGCCTGTTAAATACAGGCTTTACATGCAAGTTTTGAGTTAAAACTCTAAATTTATTAGTGTGGTAAAACTAGCTCTTTTTTATACCACTTACTCGAGTCCAATCGCCTTCGATGGCAATATCATCAAGTTCAATAAACGGCGCGTAAATATCAGCAACCGATTGGGCTTGCTCTTCTAATATACCCGACATAGCAATTTTGCCATCTGGTTTAAGTAACCCTAAAATTACACTGTGAAGCTCACGCAGTGGTTGCGCTAAAATATTAGCAACCACTATATCAGCACTAAATTCAGGTTGGTTTTCTGGTAGGTACACCTCAAGCTTATCGGCTACACCGTTGCGCTGTGCATTATCTAAACTTGCTTCTAGCGCTTGCGGGTCAATATCAATACCAATCATACGCTCTGCGCCTAGCTTGATGGCTGCAATGCCCAAAATGCCTGAGCCACAACCAAAATCAACCACAGTTTTACCCCGTAAGTCCTGGCCTTCAAGCCACTTTAGGCACAGTGCTGTAGTAGCGTGCGTACCTGTGCCAAATGCAAGACCTGGGTCAAGGAGTACATTAACGGCCTCAGGGTCTGGAATATCGCGCCAGCTTGGGCATATCCATAGCTTTTCACCAAACTGGATAGGATGAAAGTTATCCATCCACTCACGCTCCCAATCTTTATCTTCTAGCTGCTCAATTTTATATACGAGTGAGTCTTTAATCTCATCATGACGCTTTAATAACGCAATCACGTCATTCATGTCGTGATTGGCTTCAAAAAGACCAATGACCGTCGTGTCAGCCCAAAATTCAACTGTGCCAATTTTAGGCTCATAAATAGGTGTGTCTTTTGCGTCAATAAAAGTAACAGAAGCGCTGCCTGCTTCCATTAACAAATCACTGACCGCATCTGCAGTAGCTGCATTGGCATTGATACGAATTTGGATCCAAGCCATAGTGGTTTCCTTTAAATAGAAAAAAGGCCGCTACAGCGGCCTTTTTAGTTTATATAAAGCGCTAAATTACTTAGCGTCTAAAAAGCTTTTCAGTAAATCAGAGCGAGAAGGGTGGCGTAATTTGCGCAGTGCTTTCGCTTCTATTTGACGAATACGCTCACGTGTTACGTCAAATTGTTTACCAACTTCTTCTAAGGTGTGGTCGGTATTCATATCAATACCAAAACGCATGCGTAGTACTTTGGCTTCACGGGCTGTAAGGCCTGCTAGTACATCGTTTGTTGCGCCACGAAGAGATTCCATTGTTGCCGAGTCGATTGGCGAATCAATAGTGGTATCTTCGATAAAGTCACCTAAGTGCGAATCTTCATCATCACCGATTGGTGTTTCCATCGAAATTGGCTCTTTGGCAATTTTAAGTACCTTACGGATTTTATCCTCAGGCATCATCATGCGCTCAGCTAATTCTTCAGGATTTGGCTCACGACCCATTTCTTGTAACATTTGACGAGATATGCGATTAAGTTTATTAATCGTTTCTATCATATGTACCGGAATACGGATTGTTCTTGCTTGGTCAGCAATTGAGCGGGTAATCGCTTGGCGAATCCACCACGTAGCATAAGTAGAAAACTTATAACCACGGCGGTATTCAAATTTATCGACCGCTTTCATCAAACCAATGTTACCTTCTTGGATTAAATCCAAGAACTGTAAGCCACGGTTTGTGTATTTTTTAGCAATTGAGATTACAAGACGTAAGTTAGCTTCAACCATTTCTTTTTTGGCACGGCGCGCTTTTGCTTCACCAATGCTCATACGGCGGTTAATGTCTTTAATACGCTCAATGCTTAAGCCTGTGCTTTCTTCGATTACACATAGCTTTTGAATGCAACGAATAATTTCAGGCTTAACTTGCTCAAGTTTAGCTGAGTGCTTTTCGTTAGCAGCAATTTCTAAATCTAGCCATGCTGTGTCAGTTTCGTTATTAGCAAAATGCTTAATGAACGTTTTTTTAGGTAGCTTGGCAATCTGTACCGCTTGTTTCATGATAAGGCGTTCTTGCACACGCACTCTATCCATCATTTCGCGCATGTTATTTACCATGCGGTCAAACTGTTTCGGTACTAATTTAAAGGTTCTGAAAAGCTCGCCAATTTCAAAAATAGCAGCTTGAGAATCTGGGTGTGAACGACCTTTTTCATCAAAGGTTGCACGCGCTTTTAGATAAAGATCACGCAAGTTTTCAAAGTGAACACGGGCCTCTTCTGGATCTGGGCCTGTATCTACTTCTTCATCATCTTCGTCATCGCTGTCGCTCTCATCTTCATCATCGTCTTCATCAAGCTGATCTTCGCTCAATTCTGAACCGATGTGAGTTGCAGAGATTTGTGCTTCGTCTTCGTTAGGGTCGAAAAAGCCTGAGATAATGTCGCTTAAGCGCATTTCTTCAGCTTCAAACTTATCCCACTGTTCAAGTAAGTAAGTGATTGCTTCTGGATACTCAGCAACAGAAATTTGTACTTGGTTGATACCTTCTTCGATACGCTTAGCGATTACAATTTCGCCTTCACGGGTAAGAAGCTCAACAGTACCCATTTCACGCATGTACATGCGAACAGGGTCAGTAGTACGGCCAATTTCTTTTTCTACAGTTGCAAGGGCTGCAGCAGCAGCTTCTGCTGCGTCTTCGTCTGTCGTGGTTTCTTGCATCATTAATTCATCAGCATCAGGTGCGTTTTCGCTAACCTTGATACCCATGTCATTAATCATGCTAATGATATCTTCTACTTGATCTGAGTCGATGATGTCTTGTGGAAGGTGATCATTTACTTCAGCAAAAGTTAAGTAGCCTTGCTCTTTACCTTTTTGAATCAGAAGTTTTAATTGTGACTGAGGAGTTGGATCCATAGAGATTGTTTCTTCCACTCTGATAAGTTGATACAACAGGCGCCATCATAGAGTTAGTGGTTTAACCAACTTAAATAATGTGACGCAGTGAATAGCACAGTATAACAGTTTAAATCAAGTCTGACTAGCCATTACTCGCTTTTAGCGCTGTCATAAGTAAATGACATTCGAGTTTTTCGTCGCTTGATAAGCCCTGTGTCTTGTCCTTTATTAATAGGGTCTCGAGTCGATAATTTAAACACTGATCTTCAATAAATTTAAAAGTATTTTGAAAAACCGTCTCTAAGCGCTCATCACTAATTTGATGCTGCCATGTGGCAAGCTTCATCAGTGGCTCGTAATCGTCTGTATCACGAAATGATTCAAGTAGCATGGCTGTGTTTGTATTGTCTTTTTGCAGGGCACGCTCTTGTAAGCGCAATAACAAGCCTATGCCGGCTATATTCATTTGCGCAAGCTCTGGCAAGTAAGGTACGCTTTTAGCTAATTCAGGGTGCTGAATTAAAATACCAATAGCCTGACGCATCGGAGTAATTTTAAATTTTCTCTCAACAGCGTGTTGTTGCTTAGGTGTTTTTAAGCGGCTATTAAGTTGTTCGCGTGTCCGACCGATTAATCTCCCTAATTGTTCTAAAATATTTTCTTGGTAAAACTCACTGGGGATTTTTTCAATTAATGGCAATGCGGCACTTAAAAGTTTTGCTTTGCCTGAATCGAGAGTCAAATCGACCTCTTGACTAAGCTTATTGAACATTACCTTAGTAAAATCGTCTGCTTGGCTTAAGCGTTGCTCAAACTGTGTTTTACCTTCTTGCTGAACCAGTGAATCAGGGTCTTCACCGTCAGGTAAAAATACAAAGTGTAATGCTTTGCCATCGGTTAAATAGGGTAGGGCATTTTCTAGTGCTCGCCATGCAGCGTCGCGCCCAGCTCTGTCACCATCATAACAACAAATAACTTTATCAGTGGTTCTAAACAGCGTATGCATATGCTCGCTCGTTGTTGCGGTGCCAAGTGCGGCCACGGCATATTCAATACCTTGCTCAGCAAGTGCAACAACATCCATATAGCCTTCTACTATCAGAATATGCTCAAGTTTTTTATACGCTTGTTTTGCCTCATAAAGACCATATAGCTCAAACCCTTTGTGAAAAATGCGGGTCTCAGGTGAGTTAAGGTATTTAGGTCCTTGGTCAGCTTGCATTACTCGCCCACCAAACGCAATTACACGGCCGCGTTTATCGCGTATCGGGAACATTAATCGATCGCGGAAAAAATCAAACTGTCTGCCTGGGGTTTTTTCTGAGGCGAGCTTAAGCTCGACCAGCTGTTCTTTTTGTTCTTTAGTTCGGCCAAGTTGCTGGCAAAGCGCTTCCCATTCGCTAGGGGCATAACCAATCATAAACTTTTTAACAGTTTCGCCACTTAAACCACGCCCTTTTACATAATCAATCACTGCAGATGAGTTGCTATGATGCTTTAATTGATGTTGATAAAAACGCGCTGTGTGTAGCATTAAATCGTAATCAGAACGCTTTTGCGCAGCTGTTCGCTCTGGGGCTGAGTTGTTACCTTTTTCTCGAGGAACGTCCAAGTTTAAAAGGCTTGCTAGCTCCTCTATAGCATCAACAAATTCAAGCTTGTCGTATTCCATTACAAACGAAATTACGTTGCCATTGGCCCCACAGCCAAAGCAATGATAAAACTGCTTATCTTGAGAAACAGTAAACGAGGGAGATTTTTCGTTGTGAAAAGGGCAGCAAGCTTGGTAATCTTTACCTGCCTTTTTAAGACCCACTTTAGAGTCTATTAGCTCTACAATATCTGTTCTGGCGAGTAAATCGTCAATAAAATTTCGTGGGATCTTTCCAGCCATGCTTCGTAAGTAGTCCTAACAATTGGTGAGGTTTAATTTCAACACAATGCGCGCATTTATAAAAGAGTGAAGTGTATTTAAAGTGATGCCTAGTCTAAGCATACTCACCTTAAAAACGAAGAAACCGAGCACTAGGCTCGGTTTGCTTTAATCATACTTTGTGTATGTGGGAGTATTAGGCTGTTAACCGTTGCTTTATTAAGCCAGAAAGCTTGCCCATATCGGCACGTCCTTCGGCTTTGCTTTTGATTATACCCATTACTTTACCCATGTCTTGCATACCTGCTGCATTAGTGTCAGCAATAGCCGCATCAATGAGAGCAACAATTTCTTCTTCACTCAATTGTTGAGGTAAAAAAGTCTCTAGTGCTGCAATTTCACTGGCTTCAACTTCGGCTAAATCATCACGCCCAGCATCTTTGTACTGAGTGTAAGAATCACGACGTTGTTTAACAAGCTTCACTATAACAGAGGTTATACCTGCATCATCTAGTGTTATTTGCTCATCAATCTCACGTTGTTTGATTGCGGCAAGTACCATGCGAATAGGGTTAAGACGTTGTTTGTCTTTTGCTTTCATCGCATCTTTTTGCGCATCTTTTAGCGTTATTAAAAGGCTCATTTATACAAGACCAAATACGATTAGTATAATTTAACGCGACGTGCGTTATCGCGAGAAAGCTTCTTCATGTGACGCTTAACCGCTGCAGCTTTTTTACGCTTACGCTCAGCTGTTGGCTTTTCATAGTGCTCGCGACGACGAACTTCTGAAAGGATACCTGCTTTTTCACATGAACGCTTGAAGCGACGAAGTGCTACGTCAAACGGTTCGTTCTCTCTTAC